>Ga0187851_10004038_pt1 | contig 12119 bp, 9 predicted proteins | sample June2016WEW_6_10_FD_132997 | JGI IMG/M metagenome (GOLD analysis project Ga0187851, IMG submission 132997) | Peatland microbial communities from SPRUCE experiment site at the Marcell Experimental Forest, Minnesota, USA - June2016WEW_6_10 | ecosystem: Environmental > Terrestrial > Soil > Wetlands... | reverse complement strand
TGGCACACGTCCAAGGCCACGGCGCCCATCAACGCCTCCAACCCTTGCAGCGAGTACATGTTCCTGGATGACTCCGCTTGCAACCTGGCGTCACTGAACCTGATGAAGTTTCTTACCCCCGACGGCAAGTTTGATGTGGAGTCCTTCAAATACGCCGTGGACATCATGATTACGGCGCAGGAAATTCTGGTGGACAACGCCAGCTACCCGACGGACCGAATCGCCAAGAATTCGCACGACTTCCGTCCCCTGGGACTCGGCTACGCCAACCTGGGTGCGCTGCTGATGGCCAATGGCTTGCCCTATGATTCCGACGGCGGCCGGGACTTTTCCGCGGCCATTACGGCTCTGATGCACGGTGAGGCTTACCTCCAGTCGTCACGCATCGCGGGGGAACTGGAACCCTTCGCGGGCTTCGCCGTTAATCGCGACCCCTTCCTGGGGGTAATTTCCATGCACCGCCAGTCGCTTCAGCACATCAACGCGCGCAATGTTGCGGAGAACCTGTGGGAAGCGGCGAAGAAGACCTGGGATGAGTGCCTGGCCAGCGGTATGAAGTACGGCTACCGCAACGCGCAAGTCACCGTGCTGGCGCCCACCGGGACGATCGGCTTTATGATGGATTGCGACACCACGGGCATTGAGCCGGACTTGGCCCTGGTAAAATATAAGAAGCTGGTGGGCGGCGGCCTGATCAAGATTGTCAACAACATGGTGCCCACGGCGCTCCTCAAACTCGGCTACAACGAGCAGGAAGCTTCCGAAATCGTCAATTACATCGACCAGCATGGCACCATTGAGGGCGCGCCGCACCTGAAGGCGGAGCACCTGCCGGTGTTTGACTGCTCGCTGAAACCCGCCAACGGCAAGCGCTCCATCCATTACATGGGCCACGTGCGCATGATGGCCGCCGTGCAGCCCTTCCTTTCCGGCGCCATTTCCAAGACCGTGAATATGCCGGAAGAGGCTACGGCGGAGGAGATCGCCAGCGTCTACACCGAGGGTTGGCGGCGGGGACTGAAGGCCATCGCCATCTACCGCGACAACTCCAAGCGCTCGCAACCTTTGAATACCGCCGACGCGAAACCGAAGAAGGAAGCGGAGGCCGTGAGCCAGAAGCCGGAAAATAGCAAGGACGTTAAGGCGGAATCCGCGCCGCAAGCCTACCGCCACAAGTTGCCCGACGAGCGCCATGCCATAACCCATAAGTTCGCGGTAGGGCAGCACGAGGGCTACCTGACCGTGGGCCTGTACGAGGATGGGCAACCCGGCGAAATCTTTATCACCATGGCCAAGGAGGGCTCAACGGTCTCGGGGCTGATGGATTCCTTCGCCACCGCCGTTTCCCTGGCCTTGCAGTATGGCGTGCCGCTCAAAGTGCTGTGCGATAAGTTCAGCCATACGCGCTTTGAGCCCAGCGGCTGGACTCCCAATCCGGAAATCCGCTATGCCAAGTCCGTCATGGATTACATCTTCCGCTGGATGGCATTCAAGTTTCTGCCCCGCGACGCGCAGCCCCGCGAGGATGCCAGCATTCAGTCGCTGAATGGCACGGAGGCGGAAAAGGCCACGGAACTGGCCACCCAGTTCACCCGCGCTACTACCGAGCCCCCGCCTCATAGTGGATTCGCCTCCGCCATGAGCCAGGGAGGCTTGGTGGGCGTCAACCAAAGCGACGACGCTCCCAGTTGCGCCGATTGCGGCGCCATCATGGTCCGCAACGGCGCCTGCTATAAGTGCTTGAATTGCGGCAGCACGAGCGGGTGCTCGTAGGAGGAGAGTCGGCAGTAGGCGGAAGGCAGTAGGCTTGCAAATCCCCGCAGGGGATTCATATAGTAGCCGGGGGCAACGCCCCCGGAAAGCGGCCCCCATCATGGCCTGACCCTGAAGGGGTCAAATCCTGAGCGTGACGAACCGGTGGCAAGAGTCCAAGGAACGGCGCGATGCAAGCCTTAAGTACTTACAATCCGCAGGGTGACTTGACGACCCAGATCGCGCTCTTGGAATTGCGCGATCCCGCGAATGGATTACTGCCAGCACCCGTTTTATCGCTGCGAGGTACTTTTATCAAATTCATGTGGACGGATTGGCCGGAGGCTCGTTCGGCCGAGATGAGCGAGAAAGTTAGGACTTTTTTCTCTGAACATCACGACCTATCGCCCATAGAAAAGGGTTCCGAGGACTGGAAGATGATCTTCCCTGGAGAAAGCGATGGTGAGGCGGCGGCTGAAATTGGGAGGCGGCTTGAAGCTCATTTCCCGGGACGATTGGACTGGGTGATTGCTGAGCGAGATGCTCGTGGGAAGATTACAGCAAACAGCCTCATCGAACACGTTGGAGAAATCCTCTGGCACTTATCGTGGCGTCATGTGAGCGCCGACCCGGCCAACGCCAAACTTAATGCCCAAGACGTGCAACCGCTCAACGCCACCATCCTCGACATCTCGAAGTGGGCCAGTTCTCGTATCCAGCCCATCCTTGACGCCCTCAATGACAGGCTCAAGGCCCTTTATGGTGAGCGTTTCCGGGGCCTTTATGTATTCGGCTCCTACGCGAAGCCTGATGCCGGAATCGACCTCGGCGAGAATTCCGACCTTGATGTGGCGTTGGTCCTTTCTGATTTCGACAACCTGTATGAAGAGAGGGAACGCTTCGGAGAAATTGTTTACGATCTCTCGCTGGAACATGGGCTGGTCATTTCCGTGGTCCCGATTCGGGAAGCTGACTTTCGAGAGGGACAGACGAACTTTACGCACTTTATTTCGCAGTACGCGGTGCCCGTGAAATGAATGAGCATGTCGAGGCGCACTTTCGAAATGCACACGAAAGACTCAAAGACGCTGAGGGAATGTTTTCCCTGGGTCGCTATGCGGGTACGGTCAATCGCACGTATTACGCCATGTTTGAAGCGGCTTCGGCAATGCTCGCAAGCCTCGACCGGGAGTTCCAGAGCCATCAGGGCGTCATCAGCAAGTTCGGCGAACTGCTTGTAAAGGGTGGGAAGGTCGAATCAAGATTTGGCCGATCCTTGGCGCGGGCTTTTGAGCTTCGTGAAGACGCCGACTATGCGCTCGACGCGAGCGCAGCGATTGCCCCAGACACAGCCGAGGCGGAACTTCGAAAGGCACGTGAGTTCGTAAATATGGCCGAGCAATTCTTAGAAGGATCGGAATCGAAGGCTGAAGGGAATTGAGAGCTTGGCAGCGGCCTTGCTCGCAGTTCGGTGCACGGTAAGCAAGCGAGCGTGTCGAGTTGTCGAAAAGGCCTCAAGCTATTCTAAACACGGAACGAATGGATTGCGGTGATGCAACGGCTTATGGTAGAGGCTGTGCAATATCTTCACACCGCTGTGAGCTTCTTGCTTCGCGACTGCCTTAGGGACTTGGATCGCACAGGGGTTAGAGCCGGCAGTTGGAGGTAGGCAGAAAACTTTGAGTGTTAGCTGTGAGCCGTCGGCTGTCAGCTATTCTGACGCAGGAGGTGAGCTTGAGCGCAGTTAAAACACCTGGACGGATCGTGCTGGACGTGCATGACGCGTTGCACGCCATCTGCTCTACGGGCAAGGGCCGCTGCTGGTACTGTGACCGTAGGCTGCCAAGCGTTGAGGCGGCCGTGCGCACCGGTTGGGACGTGCAGCGCGTCGAGGGCGAACGCGTCGCCAGCATTATCCTGATTTGCCCGAGATGCCAGCCCAAGCCCGACGATTTGGAAGTCCCGGAGCGCTCCCTAACCGCGCGCTGGTAACCCCACCTATTGCGCCTCCCCTCGGCCGGAGGCAGGAGGCCAGCCCCTTCATTTCCCATCCCAAGACTCACATATGAGGAACGCGTCGGCCTCTTCTTCCTTTTTGACCCTATCAGTCCCATGGTGCATAAGCGCTAACTTAACATCTGGCGGTGCCCGAAAGCCCGCGTAGCGGGCGGCATAATGTGGCCCACGGCATTAGCCGTGGGTAAATCGTGAAATGGAATGAATTCTTAAGCCCCGCTAGCCCGGACTTCTCACCACGGTTGAACACGGCCGGAAGGGCGGGGCTAAACAGGCTGCGGAAAAACCCTACAATGCTGTCATCCTGAGCGCAGCGAAGGATCTCGCTCTGAGTATTTTCAAGACAAGGCGAGATTCTTCGTCGCCGCTGCTCCTCAGAATGACAGCGCTTTCAAGTTTTTGCGCAACCTCTAAAGCCCCGTCCTTCCGGAGTCGTGGTGAGAAATCCAGGCTAGGGGCGTCAGAATCGCGTCCGACCGAGCAGGATTTATCCGTCGCCACCACCGTGGCTCAAGATATACCTTGGGTTGCGTAATCCCACGGCTGACGCCGTGGGCCACACTATGTCGCCGCTCATACGGCTTCGGACGATCCCAATATACTCTTAAGTTAGCGCTTATGGGGCTATGGTGAGTGGGCACTTCCCTCCTCCCAAGTGGCAACGGCGCGACGCGTCTCGCCTTGCCCCATCATAGAGGGCCGCCGCGCTGCCCTGCCATCTCCAGAAGCTGGGGAGAAAAGCGGGCTAAGGAGTAACGGTCCTCGAGGTTTTATCCTCCACCGTTTGTGCCGCGATGTCTGAACTTCCTTGTTGATACTTCGGGGACACGGACACCGAGTCGGCGATGGCACGCTTTTTCCAAAAGCTCCTAAGCTTGATCAGAAGCGGTGCCGTGACTTCCTGTCCTTTTGCGGCAATCAAAGCTCCCTCCGTAGCTCGAACCTCCTCTTGCAGGACCCACCCTATCTGTAGGTCTCCTATTCCCATGACTCGGGTGCCTTGGCCTGAAACCTCAGGTTCCAATTCCATCAGCGCCTCGATGATTTTTCGGTCCAAGCCGGCAAATCTTCGGGTAAGAAAGTGGGCAGCCTCCGTGCGCGATTGACGTTTGCGGAGAAGCCCGTCAAAGATGATGGCAGCACGCAGGATTTGCGCGCCCAGGCGCGTTTCGGCCATTTCCCGGTCGCCGGTGTCCCACTCGATAGGCAGGGGCTGGAATTGATAGGCGATCATCCAGGCGATGGATTCCATCCGCGGAATGCTTTTCAACAGGTCTTGAGCGACCTGCGGGTGGGTGGCGTATTGAGCTTCCTCTTCCGGGGAAAGGTCCTGACCGGAATACACGGTTTCAAGGGTCTTGGGGTCGACCGTGACGCAACCCAGTTGCGACATCATGGCGGCAACTTCATACTTCCACGGGCTGGCCAGGGACAGCTTGGTGACAACGTGTTGGACGTATCGGCGCACCCGCGCGGCGCGGCTGAATGCCGCCGGGCTCACCAAGCTGAGCACTTCGGTAAGAACATAGACGGTGCCGCGAAGGGTATTCTCCAGCAGTTCTTTTTCGGCGCAGACCAAGTGATATTGCGCCAGGGAATCCGTCAAAGTGCTCACCAGGGTGTCTTTGTTGGCAGGTTTGCTGAGAAACCGAAAAATGCTTCCTTCGTTCACGGCGTGGATAGCGGTATCAAGGTCGGAAGCGCCGGTCAACATGACGCGGACGGTGTCGGGCGCGGCCTTCCGGACCTTCAGGAGGAACTCGATTCCGTCCATCGCCGGCATGCGCATATCGGAGACCACCACCCCGAAAGGTCCCTCTTGCTGGACCAGCAAGAGGGCAGCGGCGCCACCCACTGCCGTGGATATCTGGAAATCCTTCCGGAGCAGGCGCTGATAGCCTTGAAGTAAGATCGGTTCGTCATCGACGAAAAGGATTTTATCTGACATGACCCTCACCCTTGCCGATTCATGCACGGGGCTTGGCAAATTCTTGGATACATCAAAGCGACTCTGCTGCGCTTCAGGGCTCGTCGGATCGACCGAATTTCAGTAAGCGGCGGAAAAGCATGATTCGCCTGTCATTCAATCGCCACCTCGCGAATCCCGCGAAGCGGGATGCCGGGAGTAGCCGTAGGCCTCTTTTGGCTCCCCGGGCGCGAGTGAAACCGACGGAAAGGCAAGCCGAGAGCTCATCTCGGCCATGGAAGGGCCGAAACTTCGTAAGGTCAACCCCATTTTTAGCCTCGAAGCGCCGAGAAAAGGGCCTTTGTTTTCAAATCTCTGGGCCTCCGCGGGGAGAAGGAGGAATTATTTCACGGCTTCAGAAGGCTGAGACGTCGCCTTGGCGGGATCGGCTTTTTCCTCCTGGGTAAGCTCCCGGCTCCAGAGAAGGGCGTGCATGTATAGTTTGGAAAGCTTCTCCTCATTCAGCGCCAATGTCTTTGCCAATTGGGCGAACTCCTCCCAGTTGCCTTCTTCGTAGCTGATGACGGCCCGGAGGACGTCGCGGAGCGGATTCTGCTCACCCACCAGCGCCGCGCCTACATCCGGCGTAATGGGTAGTTCCGCCAGCACCACGCGCATGGGACGCCGCATAAGAACATCGATACTGGAAAGCAACCCCAAGAAAAAGTAATCGGATTCGCGTTTCGGCTCGCCCACCAGCGGCGCAAGGGACTCGCACATCGCCGCGCGGATCAGAGCCATTTTCACCAGAATGGGAGGACCGCCTTCGCCCAAGGCGGCCAAGGAAATCAGCCCGATCCACTTGCGAATTTCATTCTGTCCCAGCAGCAGGAGGGCGTGCCGTATGGATTTGATGCGCGAGTGAAAGGCGAAACGCGCAGAGTTCAAGAACCGCAGCAGCTTGTAGGACAGGGCCAGATCATGCTTGATGGTGTAGGCGACTTCCTCCACATTGATTTCCGGCCGGGTGACGGCACGCAGAACGAGCAAGTAAACCAACTTTGTGGGGCTAACCTCGGAAGCCGCGTAAGGCTGCGGCCGGGAGTAGAATTGGCCCTGGAAATAGTAAAAGCCCTGCTGCACGGCGGCCTGAAACTGCGCGCGCTTTTCCACCTTTTTTGCCACAAAAATTGTGCCTCGCGGCCGAAACTTCCGGATAAGCAGCCATTGTGCTCGATCGGTAGAGGCGGTTACATCCACCTTGATGATGTCGGCCAGATCGGCCAGCGGCTCCTCCCACGCGCCCTGGAAATCGTCCAAAGCGATCAAAAACCCGGCATCTTTCAAACTCCGGCAGGCCGCCACCACCTCTTGGTCGGGTTCTCTGGTCGCAAGGATCTCCAATACGACACGGTCGCGGGGTAACTCTGCGGCGCGGCCATCGATCAATGCTTGACGCGTGCATCTGATGAAGGCGCGCACGCCGTCGCTGAGCTTGTCGATTTCTTCCAATGCGGGAGTGACCGGAGAGGCTTTTTCCCCGGCGCGCGCGCCGTTCATCGGTGGCCAGACTTCTTCTTCCCCGGGACGAGAGAGAAGCTCGTAACCATAGACGTTTTCGTAGCGGTCCAGGATGGGCTGCCGGGCAATAAACCTGTACATGACCAAAGGCCTCTCTTGCTCGCAGCGGCTCCTGACACTAAACTTGCCGCTGCGGCAGCCGCCCAACCCCCGTGTACACGGAGGTTCTCATCCCTTTCTAATCGGCAGAGTGCGGGCAATCTTGAGTCCAAAATCCAATCGGGCGGGGTAGGAGGGTGGAGACGTAGGGATCCGTCGTCGTGTGCGCCTAACCCGCATTTCTCACCATGCTTGGGAAGGCTGCCGGATCGGCGGGGCTTCGCCGGCTGCGGAAAAACGCCCCACCGCGAACAACCACCCCGGCGCTCGGCGCGCCACCCCTCCTGAACCAGGAGGGGAGTTCAATAAAACGCTCCCCTCCTCAGATGAGGAGGGGTGGCGCGCCGAGCGCCGGAGTGGTGCTGACCAAGAGATTAAGGAGTAGCGTTGATAACAGCAGCGCCTACGAGTTTTTGCGCAGCCTGCGAAGCCCCGTCTTTCCAAACCCATGATGAGAAATCCGGGCTAGAGCCGACATTCTGACCTTATGGGACCTCCGCACCGGAAGCGGGTCACAGCCGCCGCAACAGGTATGTTAGTATCGAGGTTCTCATAATTCTGGTTTTGACCTATCTCATTTCGCAGAGAGGTAAGAGTGCTCCGCATCGGAATCGTCGGTTTACCACAGACTGGCAAGACAACCCTGTTTCAGATTCTAACCCACGCGCATGGCAGCGGCATCGGTTCCGGGAAGCCCGAGGCGCATGTGGGCGTCGTGCGCGTTCCCGACGCGCGGCTGGACCGGCTGACAGAACTATTTAAGCCAGAGAAGACCGTATTTGCCACCATCGAGTATATGGATATGCCGGGCAGCGTCATTGAGTTGGCACGCACGGGCGTGCAATCGCAAGCGCTTCGCGAACTGGACGCGCTGGTGCATGTGGTTCGGGCATTTGAGGATGAGGCAGTTCCCCTGGAAGGGGGTTCTGTTGACCCCAAGCGCGACATTGAGAATGTGGAGCTCGAGTTGATCCTCTCCGATCTCGCGGTGGTGGAAAAGAGGCTGGAGCGGCTGGAGAAGGACATCAAGAAGCAAAAGAGCCCTGCACTGGAGAAGGAATTCCAGGTTCTGAAAGTTTGCCAGGCTGCGCTGGAGAAGCAGACGCCGCTCCGCGAGGTCGAGTTGGGCGCGGAGGAATCCAAGGTGATTCGCGGTTTCACTTTTCTTTCCCTCAAGCCGATGCTTTATGTTTTGAATTTGGGCGAGAGCGACGCGGCGCGAGCCAATCTGGCCGAGCATTTCGCCGCCGAGGCAGGCTTGAAGCAGCGGTTGCGCACGGGCGTCAGTGCCATCTGTGGCAAAGTGGAAGCCGAGCTGGCCCAAATGAGCGAATCGGACGCGGCGGAATTTCTATCCAGCTACGGTTTGAAAGAATCGGCTACCTCACGCCTGATTAATGCCAGTTACCAGCTCCTGGGTTTGATTTCATTCTTTACCGTGGGGGAGGACGAATGCCGCGCGTGGACTATTCGTGCCGGTACAACGGCGCTGGAGGCGGCGGGTGAAATCCACTCCGACATCCAGCGCGGATTCATCCGCGCCGAAGCGATAAGGTACGATGATTTGATGGCGACAGGCAGCTTTGCCGAAGCCCGCAATCGCGCCCTCTTGCGCTTGGAGGGGAAAGAGTATGTTGTGCACGACGGAGAAATTGTGCACTTCCGGCATGCGAGCTAAGAATAACGTCAGTTGTCCGTGGTCCGTTGTCCGTGGTCACCGAAACTCGAAAATCGAGATTCGAAACTCGCGTCGATTTTCGACTTTCGGACTTTCCAGGCTGCTGACAATGGACAACTGACGACATATGACGAACAACTGGCCGCGGACCACTGACGACGGACGACTGACAACGGACAACTGACATCTTTTCCATGTCCTACCTTTGGATCAGCCTGGCGCTGGCTTTTGTGGCGGGGTTCGCCAACTTGTTGGGGGGCGCCATTATTTCCGCGCGTCCCTGGAGCCGCACGTTTCTGGCGCTTTTTATTGCGCTGGGCGCAGGCTTTATGCTGGCCACGGCACTCACAGAGATGGTGCCGGAAAGCCTGCTTCTGGCGCCCCGCTCCGCGCCGGCGCTGATTTTGCTGGGATACTTCATCGTTCACTACTTTGAACATAGCTGGCCCGCGCATTTTCATTTTGGGGAAGAGACGCACACGGACGAGTTTGTGAACCCCCGGGTGGCGTATACGGCGCTGGCGGGCCTGACGATCCACACCTTTTTCGATGGAGTCTCGATCACTTCGGGATTCCTGATTTCGCCCTGGCTGGGCACGGTCATTTTTGGCGCCACCATTCTCCATAATGTCCCGGAAGGCTTCACCATGGCCTCCATCATGGCGGCCGCGCGGCGCAGCCGTAGCGCGGGCATGGAGGCGGTGAGCGTCTTGGCCGTTTCCCGCATCCTGGGAGTCTTGGGGATGGCTCTGGCGCACCGCTGGGTGGACTACGGCTTGGCGCTGTCGGCAGGCGTCACGCTGTACGTGGCGGCATCGGACTTGATCCCCGAGGTCAACAAAATGAAGAGTCCAAAATATGCCCTGACCGTGGCGCTGGGAGTGGCGCTGGTACTGATCATGCGGTACCTTTTTTTCGCAATCTGAAGCCCGTTGTCAGTGGTCCGTTGCCAGTTGCCAGCAACGTCTCCATCACGGACCATGAGCCAAAATCCCATGACCAAGAACTGAAAATTGATGACTGGCAAATGACAACGGACCAGGGACAACTGACGAGTGGCTATGGGCAACTGACAACGGACCACGGACCACGGACAACGGACTACAGACATCGGACAGCATCCATGTATTCTTCAACCCTTCTCGATCACTTTCACCACCCTCGCAACGTGGGTGAAATTGCCGAGGCATCGGTGGTGGTGGAAGCCTCGAATCCCGTCTGCGGCGACCTGATGAAGCTGTGGGCCATTGTCCATGATGGCAGACTTCAGGTGGTAAAATTCAAAGCCGCGGGCTGTGTGCCCTCCGTTGCCTGCGGTTCGTGGTTAACAGAAGCGATCCTGAACAAAACTCCCGAGGAACTTTCCGCTCTTACTGCCGATGAAGTTATTTCCGGGCTTGCAGGCTTGCCGCCAGCCTCGCGTCATGCGGCCATGCTCGCCGTGGACGCCCTGAAGCTTCTATTGGACGCAATTCGCAATTCGGCCTAAGGCGTATTTCTCACCACCGGTTTGAAAGGGCGGGGCCTCATGAGTCTGGAACTAGTTATTGCGCCTTCGGCTCACCCCCAGCGATAATAGCTTACGAGGACAAAAACCAGAATGAGCACAATTACACCTTTCATGCACCCTCGTGATGAAATTCTGGCGACCATGGAGCGGATTTACGCTTACCGCATGACCACAACTTCCGGTGGCAACCTCTCGATTCGCGAGGATAACGGCGACATCTGGATTACCCCGACGCGAGTCGACAAAGGCACTCTGCGCCGAGACGACATGGTTTTGGTCCGTAAGGACGGCAAAGTGGAAGGCCTTCACCCCCCCTCTTCGGAATTCCCCTTCCACCAGGCAATTTATCGCGCACGACCGGAGCTGCGGGGAATCGTGCATGCCCACCCTGTTGCCTTGGTGGCCTTCAGCGCGATTCACCAAGTGCCGAACACCCTGCTCTTTCCCAAAGCCAAATCCGTATGCGGGGAGGTGGCATTTGCCCCTTACGAACTTCCGGGCAGTGAAGAGCTGGGACTAACCGTGGCGGGAAAGTTCAGCCAGGGCAGCACCTGTGCCATCCTGGAGAATCACGGGGTGGTGACGGGGGGCATTAACCTGGGAGAGGCGTTTCAACGGTTCGAGACGCTGGAATTCGTAGGCAGGACGATAATCAAGGGGCGGCAGCTCGGCAAGGTGCGGTTTTTGACTGCGCAGGAAATCGAGGTTGCCGACCAGCGGCCCACGATGCTGCTGGATTTTCAGAGGGAAGATGCCTCGAGCCAAGAGATGGAGCTGCGCAAAAGGCTTTGCGAGTTCGTACGCCGAGCCTATCGCCAGCGACTTTTTATCAGCACGCAAGGCACTTTTTCAGTTCGCCTCGATGAATCTTCGTTCCTCATAACTCCCTATCAGGTAGACCGCGGCATGTTGGACCCGCAGGATCTGGTCCTAATCAAGCACGGCCGATGCGAGGGGGGTAAAACGCCGAGCCGGGCCACCGGCAACCATGACGCCATCTATCGCCATCATCCCAAAATCCACGCCCTTATCAATGCTTGCCCGGTCAACGCCACGGCCTTCAGCGTGACGGGCGCCCCGCTGGAAGTGCGGACCATCCCGGAAAGTTACGTCGTTCTGCGCCAAGTCGGGCGGGTGGAGTATGGACTGCAATATCAGGACAGCGAAGCACTGGCGCAGCGTTGCTCTCCCCAGCAGCCGGCTCTGATTCTGGAGAACGACGGAGTGCTTGTCTCCGGAGCAGATATTCTGGAAGCGTATGACCGCCTGGAAGTCCTTGAGTCCACCGCGGAAGCGCTCATCGATTCGCGGTCCATCGGAGAGCTTGCGCCCATGCCGGACAAAGCGATCCGTGCGCTCGAAATTGCCTTCCCGCAAATGTAAGCCTGCCTATAAATGCGATGACCCGTGACAAGCAACCGGCAAAAGCCTAAGAGGCCAGGGGCTGGGAGTCAGTGCCTAAGGGCATTAATGAACACGATTATTTATGGTTCTTGGAAGGGCTGGGCTTTAGAGCAGTTTTGATTTAAGTGCTTACTTATCCTGTAGCACAGACCGTTAGCGCCAACACTGTTCAC
>Ga0187851_10004036_pt1 | contig 12123 bp, 8 predicted proteins | sample June2016WEW_6_10_FD_132997 | JGI IMG/M metagenome (GOLD analysis project Ga0187851, IMG submission 132997) | Peatland microbial communities from SPRUCE experiment site at the Marcell Experimental Forest, Minnesota, USA - June2016WEW_6_10 | ecosystem: Environmental > Terrestrial > Soil > Wetlands... | reverse complement strand
TATTCGGATGCCAGTTCAGTCTATTGGACCATGCAGGATTGCACGGTGCATGGCGGGCAAATTGTTCTTGGCCAACCGTTCGACTGGTCGTCGCCGAACGAGGTGTACGTTCCAGGGGCGGTGTCATGGGTGAACAACTTGTTTGACTCGGTTTCCATTACCCTGGACCCGTCTTTCCATCCGGATGATGGAAACGGGAATGATGGCACGCCGAATGTGGATCTGCCGTTCTATGCCTGCAACAACCTGTTCAGAGGAGCATTGTGGGACCCATTTTACGAATCGATTCAACCGCTGATAATCGTCCCAACCACAACCTCCGCCGGCGACTGGGTCTTCAGGAATAATTTATTTGACGCTATTACGATGGTCGTGGATACAAACCAATCCCTTGAGGCGGATCACAATGGCTATTGGCCCAGCAATTTCAACAACAACTGGTCATCAACTATTCCCTGGTGTCTGCCCTCTTCGGCTCAGGTGGTATCGGAGTTGCCCAATGGCGAGGGCGCAGGAACAGGCACCGACCGAATACTGACTAATCCTCCGCCATACCAAGTCGGCCCGTTCGGGAATTACTACATGGCGCCAGGATCCAAACTGGCCAATGCCGGTAGTGCTGCGGCAAGTCAACTTGGACTTTATCACTACACGACCGCGACCAACCAGACCATTCAGGGCACCAACACTGTGGATATTGGCCTGCATTATCTGGCGGCAAGCTACAGCACCAACGGCTGGGTCCCGCTCGACACGGATGGGGACGGAATTCCCGATTATGTGGAGGACAGGATTGGTAACGGCGCGACGGGAACTAATGCTGTTGCTTTGGGAGAGACAGACTGGCTGAACCCAAAAACCGATGATGTCAATTACGACCCCAGTAACGCGGTGTACCGAACCATCGATCTGGATGGTGACGGCATGGTGGGCCTGGTGGAGTCCAATCTCCACAAGAATCCCGTTGTCTTCGACAATCCAATGTTCCTGTCTCCATACATGATAGGATCAGCCACCAATATTTTTATGGTCCAAGTCCTTTACAGCTTGCTGACCAGCGTTGGCCAGCTTGAACTGATGGTGGATAGCATCCCGGCCCCAAATCAGCAAACGGAGATGGCTCCTGATGGCAATACGCTGCTGGCATGGGATTCGACGACCAATAATCCAGGTGAATCGTACTATCTCCAGGCTCATTTAACTCTCAATGGTACGAACGTGACCGCCGATGGGCCTATTCTCTTGTACAACCAACCCCCAATCACAATCCAGCCCATGAGCCAAACCAACGGCATGGGAGGCACGGCGACGTTCACAACGACCGGCACGACGCTGGGGCCTTACAGCTATCAATGGCAGATTAACGGGACAAACATTCCCGGAGCCACTGGCAGCAGTTTGACCGTCACGAATCTCTCGTCGACAAATCAGGGGAATTATACTGTCATTGTGACAAACCAATCGGGCGATTGGTGGGAAAGTACGGACGCTGTTCTGGTTGTGTCCAATGTAAACATCGGCATAACCATGCAGCCGATGAGCCAGACGGCATTTGAGCCGGATACCGTCACTTTCGCAGTGAGCGCCGTGGGCACGCATTTGACTTATCAATGGCAGGAGTGGGATGGCAGCAGCACTTTTACAAACATTCCGAACGCCACCAGCAGTAACTACACTTTGTATAATATCCAGTATAACGTGGGTATTTTGCAATCGGTCCCGGTCGGCACTTATGATGTTGTTGTTTCCAATGGTGTGGATTCGCTCGCCAGCGCCAGCGCAACGCTTACAGACAATGGCCCGGTTGACGCTGTTTACCCTGTCATGCCGGTGATTGGGCCGCGGCAGGACTATGTGTTTAAAGGCAATACGACCTATTGCATTGGTGATCCGTATTTTAACATGGTGGGAGGTCTTGACGGTTTGGTTGACCTTTACGGAAACACGACAATCGAAGGCGGAGCAGTGATCAAATTTGACTTGTATGTATCAACCAATGTCGGACTGATCGTGCATGGAAGTTTAAATTGCAACACGCAGCCCTACCATCCGGCCACGTTGACGCTGGCTGCGGACGATTCGCAAGGAGAATTCATATTCAGCGACGGTATTTGGACTCCTGCGCCATTGGGATCAACGTATCTGAATTTGGACGATGCTCATCCGGCAAACTCGCTTTCAATTTCAAATCTGCGTTTTTTTTATGCCGATCAGGCGGTCACCACCCCAACGAATAACGGCATTTTACAGGTATGGGATTGCCAGTTTTGCGATTGCGATTCGTGCGTCAATAGCAGATTGCCCGGCGGCTGTTCGACCAATCAATTGCATAATGTCCTGTTCTCCGATTGCAATTTCGCCGTGGCAGCGCAGAACGATTGTGCCGAGGTGGACGCGGAGCAGGTCACCGCGAATGTTCTTTCATTTTGCGACACGGAGTTTTTCCCTTCCCGCCTGTGCATGACGAATTGTATTGTTGTCGGGACAATCGGGGAGGGTCCTGTCGTTTCCACGTTGGATGTCGCCAATCCATCGACATGGCCATTTCAATCGGCCAATGACGGAAACTATTACTTGCCACTTGGCAGCCCGTATCGCAGTAATGGCACCGTTAATATCAGCCAACCGATGCTTGCCGAATTGGCGCACAAAACCACTTACGCTCCCATTTCGTTTCCAGCGAACATGACGATTTCAGGCCAGTTGACGCTGTTTCCGCAGGCGGCGCGCTACACAGGCGGATCGCCTGATTTGGGTTACGCCTACGACCCATTGGACTATACGATGGCTGACATGGTGGTGCAGGGCGGCACGATCACGGTGCTGCGCGGCACGGCCATAGGATTTCGCAATGATGATCTGGCAGGAGTTTACTTGGAGGACAATTCCCTTTTCACGAGCCAGGGAACGCCCACGCAGCCGATTGTTTTTACGGACAACACATTGGTTCAGGACGGCCCATTTGCGCCGGGACGGGTGTATAATCAATATTTGTCGAGTTGGATGCCTGGTTTCGAGGCGTATGGTGGTCCGGCATTTTTCGTCCCCCTCCCGACTCCAAACGACAATTTGGACGCGGCACCACAGGTAAATATGCGGTTTTGCAACTTTTTTATGACGCAAGACGACTTTGGTATGGAAGCAGGTTATTCCCAACTAAGTGATGGGGGAAACCCATATTCGTTCTCCAGTTCAGTGGTTTGGAACATGCAAGATTGCAGCGTGTATGGCGGGCAGATCGTGTTGGGTGACCAGGACGGAAGCACAAACAACCCGCCCGGCTCAGTTTCATGGCTCAATAATCTATTTGAGGAAACTCTCATTCTATTGCAACCCAGCTACGATTCTGGAAGCAACCCCTCATATGTTGATCTTCCGTTCCAGGCAGACAATAATCTGTTTAAAGGAGGGATTCTCGCCCTCGATCCGATCACGACATCACAGGGGAGCTGGCAGTTGCAAAACAACTTGTTCGACATGGAGGACTTCTGGCAAAATACAAACCAGCCCTTGAATTACAACTACAATGGCTGGTGGACAAATTCCGGCGGGAATAATATGCTCCTGGGTTCTTTGGCCGCACAGTTGACTTCGACGCAATCAGGTGATGGTAGCAATGATCGGTTCCTGACAAACCCACCGCCGTATCAAATTGGCCCCTTTGGCAATTATTATATGTCGTCAAACACAATACTGGCTATTGCCGGCAGCACGAGCGCTACGAATCTTGGCCTATATCACTACACCACAACGACCAATCAAACGATCCAGGGCACTTCCATTGTCGATATAGGGTTGCATTATTTGGCGGCAAGCTACAGCGTCAACGGCTGGGTCCCGCTTGATACGGATGGCGACGGAATTCCAGATTATGTGGAGGATAGTCTTGGAATCGGGGCGACGGGAAGCGCGGCTGTGGCATTGGGAGAGACAGACTGGCTGAACCCAATGACGGACGGGGTCAATTACGACCCGAGTAACTCCGTTTATCTTAATGTAGACTTGGCTGGTAATGGGCTTACAGGAGCGATGGACCAATGGTTAGGAATAAGTGCCTTGCAGCCGGATAGTCCGCTGCAATTCCCGGCCTCGTCGGGAACTATGATTGTCTCGAACACTTTGACATTTGACCTTAGCATCGATCCAAACATTGATACCAACACCGCAATATTTCTGCTGACTATAGACGGAGTGACCATGAACGCAGAAGTTTATGAGACGAATTACCACTGGATTGCGCAGTGGGACAGCACGGAGGTAAGTAACGGAATCCACGAGATAAACTTCGAAGTACAACAAACCGAGGATGATAATCCTACCGTAGTTAGCTCAACTCTTGTCAACGCGCGCAACATCATCAGTTTCCCATACTTTATTCCAATCGCTGGCGGCGTGATTTATGTAGCACCCCAAACCATTTATACAAATGGCACTTGGCAAATGGAGATTTATGACGACGAGTCAAATTTGTTTGCGTCATTGAACGGGCAAGTTGATGCAAATGGATTTTGTGACGATCCAGTTACTTCGCAACCGGGCATTTCAGTGAACAATCTTGACCGCCAAAACAATCAACTGCCATCCACCTATTACACGATCCAACTAGCGGTTTATCCATCGACAAATGCATGTAATTCAGCGTCTGGAGGGAGCAGTGGTAGTCCAATGCAGGCCACAAAACAGTTGGGCACAGATGTTGCAAACGCATGGCAGTTTTACCCGGGTCAATGGATTGTCACGTATCAGGCTCAATTCGCTCCCGGTACAACACCTGACACATCGATGGTCGGCTGTTTGGCTGTTCTTATCGACTGCATAACGAACTCGGGGACCTGGAATGCAAACTCAATTATAGGCTCGCCGCTCGTTTCTGGGGGAATTATGCCTTTCGTGCTTGGCAATTATGGACATCAAGACTGGTCGATGCCACCATACAATGGCTCCGTGCGGTGGAATATGTTGGCCACACAATATCTCCCCTCTCATACGACTGGACAGGATGCTCTGAATCTCTATTATTTCGGACATTTTGATAAAAATAACAACTTGGGCGGTACGTCCGTTCAGAGCTGGGCCATAAGCCAGGATCGTCTACAAAACCAAATCCTCCTGAATGGGCCAAGCATGCCGTGGCAAGTGAATCATCATCCGTATCGGTTTGTTTTTATAGACGGATGCAACAGCGGCAAGCGGAATCTGTGCCTCGCCTTCGGAATTCCTAATGAAGAAACCACAATGCTAGCCATGCAAACTCAAAAGCTACAGCCTCGAGCTTTTGTAGGTTGGAAGAACTACAAGGTTTCTAAATTAGGTAGCAACGGAGGCTTGACCTATGATATATGGCATTTGCAGTACATCGCATACTTCTTCTCTCTATGGGCAAACGGCACAAGCCCCACAACGCATGGACCGTATCGATTGAACGAGGCACTCAACAACGCGGATGGTCCGCTTACGGCTATCCAATCGCCGAACGGCACAGCAAAGCCTACGACAAGTTTCTTTGAAGACATTCAGATTTATGGCGCCGATGATCTTCTATTTAATCAATAAGGAATGGTATGTTGATCACTAATCTACTAACAAATATGGTCGTGGTGCAAATGGGGTTCTTGCAGACAAACACAACTGCATTTGCTGCTTACGAAAGGCATAAATTGACCAGCGATGCTCAGGTGGCCGCAGTAAAGTGGCAGTTGGATACGAACTTGATTGCGTCCGATACAGTAACCGACTTTTCAGCGGAACCGGGCACCAGAGGTCCCGGTGGCCAAATAATATTTGCTGGTCGATATAGATTTTGGGATGGCCAAGCAGCATACCTTGGTTTCGCGGACGAGTTATACTGCTGGCCGTCGTACTCCGGTAAGTATAATCATAGTTCACAGAGTCCGTCTGCTATGACTAACGATAATGAGCAAGTGCAGTTGTTGCTTAGGTGGTCGCAAGCTAAAAACTGTTTGACCATGAGGAAAGCGGAAGAGATTGCTGAATCGGCCCTACGATCAATTGATATTCCGATCAGCAAGATGAAACTCAGAGGGCCGAAGGTAAAGCAACAGATTCCATGGACGCTACAAGATGGCACGCGATGCATGCTGCCGTATTATACGTTTGATTGGAAACCGAACACTTTACCAAATCAGGAATGGTGCAAAATCGATGTGTCTGGAATTTCTGGCACCATCGTCTTTTTTAGCTGTGGCAGCATTTCCAACTATGTGGCTCCAAGTAACTATCTGCAGTTGCTTGGGCTTTCAAGTAACACTGTGTTCGTGATGCCCGCAATGCAACCGTATTTACAGGGGCCTCCGTACAAGTTGTATACAGACCCGATTCCAGCGCCGAATAGGTAGAGGGGCGTGATCGAAGCGGGATTGGGCTCCATTTGCAAAAGCGTGGGCTATTGCCTGGGCCAAAAGTGGCTTCCAACGCCATCGCCTGCACATAAACCACGTTCGGCTTCACCATTATCTGTTTTCAGGTGCGTTTTGCTTGTGGTGAAAGAGCGTAATTGCTACCAACTCCCCATTAAGATCATCCGCATAGCAAAAATTATACGGGAAACCTGTCACGCGCAACACACGATACTTTCCTGAAACCCTGCCAATGGTGGGAAAGCGAATGATCTCATCGCGTGTTCTATCGACGGATTCTATGAAACGTAAGGCCAGGGGCTTATCAACGGCCGCATAATAGCGGACCGCCACCAGGAAGCTTTCTGTAAATGTGGTTAAAGGTCTCATCCGACGGCCCGACGGGCTTGCTCCATCATTTCATTCCAATCCTGCAACGTTGCCTTTCCGCATTTATAAAGAGCGAGCGCACGCTCGACTTCAAGGTCTTGCGCACGCTGAATCTGCTCGTCGATGCTTTTATTCACACCCTTGAGCACGCGTTCAGCCAGGGCAAGCTGGGCCTCAATGCTTTGCCTCTGTCGTCTGTGGGGAATCGTTCTTGGCATGATACCACATTAGGGAGCCATGCGAGTGCTGTCAACAATCCTGAGAAATCATCGGAAATATCAATTCCGCACAATGCTAAGTAGTGTATCCGCAGTGGTTCGGCCTGTGAGTGCCGGAAGACAGTTGGACATTCTCCGAACCACTGCGGATACACTACAATTGAACTAAGCCGCTGAGACTTCGACGTTCATCTTTGCAGAGGGGAAAGTATGGCGGGACGGATGTCTTCTTTGGGCTGGAATTGTCCCGTGCCAGCTGAAAACCGTTGTTCCCCCGAGGCCGGTGACCCCGTTTTGCAGTGGAAGGCGAGGGACGGGTGGCCTTGTTAAGCGACATCCGTTTCCCCGCATTGCGCTCCGCCCAGGTCTTTCCCTTCCGCCCAAACGAATCGGCGCTCCGCTCCGTTGCAATCTTTGCCGCGCTTTTGCCCGCCTCGACCGCAAGCGTATGGCTCAACTCAACGGCTTGCAACCGCCGCAGTTGCTCCCCAATCCGGTCGAGGGCTACCTGTGTTCCGGCGAGAAGGTGAGGCCGGTTTTCTTTTCCGATGCCAACAGTGGAGGGCTGGCGACCGCGCTTGGCAACGCCATGAGCGACAAGGATGGCCGCCTTCACGAATTGTTCGTGGAACGGCTGCCTCACGGCACACCAGCAAGCCGCGTTAAACAGGTCTTTAGCGGCAAGTATTTCCGTGGCAAGGGCGGCCAGGAGCGCCGCATTTTTGTCAGATCAGATCGTCTGCAACCCGATTGCATCGAATTATACTGGACGCTGCAAGGCCCGGACCGTATAGCCGACTTGGAAGTTGTCCGAGACTTGGCGCAACGAATCCGAAAAGACTTGGGAATACCGGAAGAACCGGCACCGCCAGAAGGGGAGGAGAGTGTCCCGCCGAAACCGGCCCCGGCCAAGACGCCGGAGCCGCCGCCATCGGCCAAGGCCCAGCAACCGGAGCAGGGAGAGCTTCCGGGCGCGTCCCCGAACCGGACGAGGCGCGACGCTGGTTGAGGATGTGCCAGGAAACCGGCCGGGCGGGCGATTGCGTCCATGTCACCCCCGGCAGCGGCCACAAGCTGAACTTTCTGCAATACGAGACCCAACGCCCCGGAGACCGTATTTCCGTGACAGACGACCTGATCGCGCTCTTCCGATGCCTCATTGGCGTCATGTCGCGCAGCAAACGGAATGAACGGGGGGATGATTTTTGGTCCAACACGACCAATCAACTCATGAGGCAGCTTTTCAACATCTTTTTGCTTTCCGGCGAACCGCTCACGATTAACAAACTGGTGCGTTTCGTCAATCTTGCCCCCAAAGATGAAAAGAAGGATTGGAAAGGCATCAAAGTATTCGCCGACCTCGTTGCCCGCGCCGGGGCAAACGCCAAAAAGGGAACCGACGAGGACCGGCGGGTTTTTTCCGAGGCCCTTGAATACTGGACGGAGAACTATCCCACCATTGCCGACATAACTCGCAGCGGTTTTGTCACCGCATTCTCCGCGATGGCCGACAACCTGACCGGACGCGGCATCCATGAAATGATCGGCACCGAAACCAATTTGACCCCGGAAATGATCCTCTCCGGAAAAATTGTCTTGCTGGACATTCCGCTCAAGGGGAACACCCAGGGAGGACTCATGGTGCAGGCCATGTGGAAGTTGTTATTCCAACAGGCGGTTGAACGACGAGCCGACAAGGGACTCAAAACCGCCAGACCGGCCTTTCTCTGGGAGGACGAAGGGCACGAATTCTTCTCCCAAAACGATGTTCGCTTCCAGCCTTCCGCGCGGGATTGCCGCGCCCCTCACGTCATCATCTCCCAGAATATCCATAATTTTTTGCATCTCGGACACAGCGAACACGCCGTCCAAGCCGTGTTCTCCGCGATGAACACCTATATCTTCCACACCAACGGCGACCTCTACACCAACCGCTGGGCCTCCGAGCATGTTGGCGAGCAGAAAAAACTGAAACTGACAACGGACGGGTTGTTAAAGCCCCTGAAGGACAAGGACATTTCTTTTTTTGACCGCCGACCGGAGGAGGTTGAAAACGTCGGCAGGCTGAGAATTGAGCAGGAGACAAAACAGTCAATACCCCCCGAAGATTTCGCGAAACTCAAAAGGGGAGGGGACGGAACTTGCGAAGCCGTCATAGTCTGGCTCTCGCACAGGTTTGCCAGCAACCGGAACAGGAATTTCTGCGTCCTTACCTTTGACCAGGAAAAACGAACAACATAACAATCAGTACAGAACAAAAATTATGAGCGATGAACTTGTAGACTTGATGGCCAAGCCACTGGCCGCGACTGAGAATGCCTTGACCAGCCTTGGCAAAAAAATGGCCTCATCTTCTTGGAATAAGTTCAAGCGATTTCTCTCGACCGCCAGCGAACCCCTCTTGCGGAAGGACATGGGGGAACGCTATATCAGTTCCGAAAACCATTCTGGCGGAGGTACAATATGGGCTTTTGCCACCATCCTTGCCCTGTACGTGCCGGAGTTGCGTTCCGCGGGCGCTCTGCTTTGCGAGGCTATCGGACTCCATGGATTGGCGCATCTGTTTCAATTTTGGCTGCTCACCCTTGCAGCCGGCGGACTGCTGGTTTATTTCCACATGAAGTTTGGATGGGAAAGTCAGGCGCTGATGTGGAAGTATCGCGCGGATGGAACCGCCTATCACACCCAGAGCCGGGGAATTCCGCGTTGGGGGATAAACCAGATTCCTGTGTCCATTGGCATCGTTGTGGCGCTGTTCCTGTTTGACCTGCCCGCCGGCATCCTGTTTGTCATTTCCATTGGCTTGAGCGCCAAACTTGCCAGCGAACAACAGGCTGCGATTTATGGACGCTATCTTGACGCGCTGGATCAAAAAATTGAACAGGAATACTTGGAAGACGCGATTCTTGGAAAGTGTCCCACGGAGATCACCCAATTGCACAAGCCGCTGGCCCCTGACCTGAATTCCGATTTGCGGAACAACATCGCCGCAGCCGCCGTTGGCAAATCTGTGAAAATCGTGGCGAAGGCTCCGAAAGGAACATCCTCACCGCCCATGCCAGCCGCCGCCCCGGTCCCGCAGACGTGAGGTTTTTTTAGAACTTCACCTTTTGCGCCATCGCCTGGCTGTGTTCGTTCCGCAGGTGGCCGTAAGTTTTCATCGCCAGCGCCCCGCCGTCCTTGTGGCCGAGCCAGCGTGAGACCGTCGGAATGTCCACGCCGGATTCAATGCACCGTGTTGCGAACAAATGCCGCAGATCATGGTGGCGCAATTTAGGAATACCGATGTCCGAGCACGCCTTTTCCAGCGAGATCGGACATTCAACGACCTCCAACAGCTTGCCAGTCGTCTGTCCCTGCTTTTCTGCCTGCATCCGTTTGAGCAACTCTTCCATGTCAGGAATGATCGGAATGCGACGGATTTCCCAATTCTTCGTTCCTGTTTCCGGGTGACCGCGCACAATGATCTCCTTCCGTTTCCAATCAACATCTTCCCAGGTGACCCACTGTGCTTCGGTGTAAAGCCGCATTCCGCCATAGGCAAGAAATTCAACGAGATTGGCTGCCTTTGGGCCCCAACTGCTTCTGGCGGCGATTTTCGACACAAGCGCTTTGAATTGATCGCGCTCAGGCAGTTTCAAAATCTTTTGCGAAATTCGGGCGCGGGAAAGTTCGCTTGCCGGGTTGTCCAACTTCGCTCCGCCCCGCTTGATTTGCTCTTTGATCCCTTCCGCGAAAATCAGTCGCAGGGTTCCCACCACATTGTTGAAATACTGGCTGGCAATTTCAGTTTGCAGCGCCGTTGCCCATTCGCGGCAGTGCTGCTCTGTGATCGCGCCCAAAAACTTTTTTGTCAGCCCCGGCCAGGTTGCTTCGATTTTTCTGACGCATTGGAAACGGTATCCCTTGCTGCGAGTTTTCATCGCTGAATCGTTTTCGACACGCTTCCGGTAAAGCTCTACTGCTTCGCCGAACGAGACCTTTTGCTTTCCATCCGTCTGGTTGACTCCCGTTTTCGCCTTCAAGAAATCCAGGAGACGCAATTGCGCGGTTGACCAGACATCCGTATCGAGGCTTTCGCGAATGATCTTGCCCCGCACTTTAATCCTTGCAAAATATGTGCCACTGCTTGCATATTGCAGCAGATGCGGAACACGAGAGAATGACCGCCACTTGCCGTCCTTTGACAGGCGATAGGTGGTTCTTTTTTGGCTGCCGCTTGGCATTTGATCAGTAACGGTATTCATGTCGTGCGGGATACAATTAACGGATACAATGCCGATTTAAGCACGAGTCCAACGTCTCGTCAAGTGCTTGATAATGTGGGACATGGTAGGTTACCCAAGTGGCCAACGGGGGCAGACTGTGATCTTTTGGTCGTGGACGAGACCAGCATGGTCGATGTGGTTCTCATGGCAAACCTGCTCCGCGCCCTTCCTCTCAAAGCCAGCCTTCTGCTTGTAGGCGACATTGACCAGTTGCCTTCCGTTGGGCCGGGGATGGTGTTGCGGCATTTGATCGAAAGCAAAGTTGTGCCTGTCGTCCGACTAACCGAAGTCTTCCGACAAGCGGCACACAGCCGGATCATCACCAACGCCCATCGGATAAATGAAGGGCATCTTCCCGAGGTTCCGGCCAAAGGTGCTGAGTCGGACTTTTTCTTTATTGAGAGGGAGGAGCCGGAAGCCATATCCGCCAGTCTGGTCGAAATGGTCAAGAGCCGCATACCGTCCAAGTTCAAGCTCGATTCCATACGCGACATCCAGGTGTTGTGCCCGATGAACCGGGGTTCGTTGGGCATCCGCGAATTAAACGTCCGGCTCCAGAATGAGCTGAACCCCGGCCGGGCTGATGAGCCTATGGTGGAGAAATTCGGATGGCAGTTCCGTCCACGGGATAAGGTGATCCAAACCGAGAACGACTATGACAAGGACGTTTTCAACGGGTAATGTTGAGTGGTCAATAATGTTGAGCTGAGCCCAATTTTTCCACGCCTGCGGGCTCGTCGAGAGCTTTCAGCTCAACATTATTGACAGGTGAACCGGGAGACGGAAATGTCTTCCGGAATGAAAACAATACTCCTCCTTTTTCAAATCCGGCCTCGCTGCTTCGCGCGTTGGCGTTCTTTGCCTATTTTTGGTCCTTTTCTGGATGACTTC
>Ga0187851_10004031_pt1 | contig 12132 bp, 19 predicted proteins | sample June2016WEW_6_10_FD_132997 | JGI IMG/M metagenome (GOLD analysis project Ga0187851, IMG submission 132997) | Peatland microbial communities from SPRUCE experiment site at the Marcell Experimental Forest, Minnesota, USA - June2016WEW_6_10 | ecosystem: Environmental > Terrestrial > Soil >... | reverse complement strand
GCGTTGTGACATGCCAGGGCGCTCGTGCCCACCGCGCTGGACGGACACTCCGGAGCCAGCGTGAGCGCTGCGCCGCCGGTTGGCGCCACCTGCGCCGAGCCGCCGCCTGAGAGAACGCCCACGTCGGCGTGCGCGCCGATCACCGCGATCGAGCCGACTTTCGAAGCGTCGAGCGGCAGCAGATTGCCCCCGTTCTTCAGCAGCACGGCACCCTGCTCGAGGATCTCTTGCGCAGTGGCGGCGCCGGCATCGGTGTCGATGGTTCCCACCGCGGAGGGATAGTTGAAAAGGCCCGCGGCATATATGGCGCGCAGAATGCGTCGCACCATGTCGTCCAGGCGCGACTGCGGCATATCTCCGTTCTGACTCGCGGTGTCGAGGCTCTCGCCCCACACTCCGCCGAAGTAATATCCGCCGGGTTGCTCCTGATCGAGGCCCGCGAGCGCTGAAGCGACTGAGCTTTGCGCAGCAAAGGCATCCGATTGCACGAAGCCCGAAAATCCCCAATCCCCCGTAAGCGCTCCATTTAGCAGCGAATCGTTCTGGCAAGCGTAGTCTCCGTTGACGAGATTGTACGAGCACATCACCGATTGCGCGTTCGAGTTCTTGAGGGCGACTTCGAACGCCAGCAGGTCGCTTTCGCGCGCGCCGCGCTCATCGATAATGGCATTGGCCAGCAGGCGGCCCGTTTCCTGATCGTTTAACCCATAGTGCTTCAGGGTGCCGATCAAATGCTGGTCCTGCACACCGCGAATGTGCGCGGCTTTGATGCTGCCGGCTAACAGCGGATCTTCGCCCGCCGCCTCGAAAGTGCGGCCGTCGCGCGGCTCGCGGCCGCCAAGATTGACATTGCCTCCCAGCCATACGTTCATCCCATAGGCGCGCACCTCGGCGCCGATGATCGCGCCGTATTTGTAGGCTTCGTCCAAATCCCAACTCGCGGCGTTAGCCATCGAAGACGGCAACGCCGTCGTCGGACCCAGGCTCGAATACACTCCCACAGGTCCGTCCGCGTAGAGAAGATCCGGAATGCCGAGACGCGAAATGCCGGGGACCCACTCCTCGGCGTTGAGCGGTCCGGCGGGACCACCGAAAGTGTAAGCCCCGTGCACGAGTTGCAACTTCTCATCGAGCGTCATCTGCGCCAGCAGCGCGCCGGCGCTCTGATCCGTGTCCGGTGCCTGAACGTACATGTTCACGGAACTCGACGTCGCACCGCCGATCGAAATCACCACCGGTACATCGCCCATGGGCGCATTCGCAGGCGTCACCGCGTTCACTTGGTAGACGCCCACCAGGCCTGGAACCAGTCCGGAGAAGGTCACCTGTGCGGGCACACCGCCCACGGTCACCGCCGGCGTGTTTGTGGTCTCGGAAAGCGGGCTGGTCAGCGCCGCCGCTCCGCTGGCCGGCTGGTTGCTGATAGGGCCCAGTCCCATGCAATAAATTAAGATGGCTGTGCTCCCGGCCGTCGCCGGGTTCGACGCGTCGATGAGACGAAACGAGCTGTCCTGAATTGCGCCCTGCCCGTTGACAGAGAAGATGGCGGGAGCGAAGCTGGCGAGCGCCACCGTCTGCGGTGCGCTGGTCTGGCCGCTCGCCATGACAGTCATCCCCGCCTGCGATTGCCCGGCGAGCTCCCAAGGGATTTGGACATTGATCTGGCTGCTGGAAACGTAGAACAACGGTGCAGCCCCGCCCGCGCCGGCCCGCACCGAAACCTGGGATAGGCTCGTGGGAAGCGGCAACGAGGCTGCCTCGGCCGGCGAGCCGACGGGGAAGGAACCGAAAATCGCGGCGATGCTTCCCGGCGCCAGCACCGGCCCGTAACTGGCGGCGTCAACGATTCCGCAGGGGTTAATGACGGGGGCAGCGGTCTGTGCGAGAGCAGAAAGAACCGCGGCCAGCAGCACGCTGGCGCGCATCAGGGGATTCAGATGTGGCCATCCGTTTTCCGTCATCATTTCATGTTTACACGGAATGGAGCTGGACTGCGTCCTTTTTGAGACAGTCGCGAGATGCAACACCTGCGGTTCCCGTTCACCAGGCGACAAACGGATTTGTCGTTCATATCGGTAGCGGTCTGGCCGGCGAGTGGGCGGATTTCAGGCCAGCGTTTTCTCCTCCACGTAGGCAGACCTGGATGGCAGCCTTGTGATACGGGGAAACGGGCGATGTGTTCGGGGCTGCCGTCAAGCGATTTTTCCAGGACGTTGTGCGGCCCTATCGGTCAGAGTCACGAGATGCCAACGCCCCGACATGGCGGCCCGGCGCCCGAATCTCGGAGTTGTTTCTATGAGCCTGCGCTCGCCGCGCGCGGTTTTCGTTCCAGGGCATCGCGCTCCGTGTTGTAGGCTTGACTGAATCGAGCAAAGAAACCGCAGCAGCCGGAATCAAGCTCGAACGCCCGGCCGAAGAAATACCGCACTTCGTCATCGCTCAGGCCAGCACAGGTCGAGGCCGTTACACGTGCGAGGGCATCCACGCGCTGCTCCCTTGTGGTGGTCTTGGAACCGCCTGCGGTGACGGCGGGATGTCACGATTTCTGGCTTCCTGTTGACGGCTCTTTTTGGTCGTCGCGGCGATCCGGGATCGCTACCTCGATAACCGTACGACGCGCTTGCATCAACTCCTCCAGATCTTCCGGACGCATGGGGGCTCCCATCAGAGTGGCGAACTCCAACATCGCGCAGAGTAAGATTTTGGACAACCTGTAACGTAAAGGCATTGATCCTCCCAATCGTTGTTTTGTTGCGGCAAACTGCGCCAGAACTAACGGGAACGACTACGCGCGGGGAGGCGCCCGGCCGATGGCGGGCCGAAGAAAAACCGGCCGGGGTGCGGCAGAAATTTCGCCGGCTGAAAGCACGCGGCACACATTCGCGACGACCAGAAATCCGAGCGGAACAAGGACGGCCAGGAGAAGTCCCGAGCCGGCAGGGACTCCGACGGCAAGCAGGAGGGCAACCACGCAAAGCAGCGCGAGGCTGCGTCGCAACTGGGTGTTGCCTGTCACTACGCCTATTGTAGACAGTGCGAAATCGCTGTGCAATTTGGTCACTCGGAGAGTGACCACAACGGCCTCATGTTCCACTGATATCGGACACTAACCCTGGCCTCGGCAATGGCGCGCATTCGGCGCGCCCATTCGCGGCGGCGGTAGGGCTTCCCGCGTACAGGCCGTCCTCCGCCGGCGCGCCACCGCATCCACATAGCAGAAGAGGGCGGCTGCCGCGGCAGCATGCTTCCAGGGATGGCCGCCCGTCGCCACCACGGCGGCGATCTGGTGATCCGAAAGCTCCAGTATCTTGGCAAGTGCGTAAAGGATCACCGTGCACCAGATCCGGACTGCGCCGGAGTATCGGGGCGGAAACCGGATCAGCATCAGCGGCACGGCTAGCATCGAGCCGAATTGAACCACGGCGTAGAGCCGAAGATCGCCGGAAAAACGCCACGTGAGGGTGGCGGTTACGCCCAGCAGAATTAGTGGAAGCAGCGACAGCCTTCCGGCTCGCATGCCGATGCGCTCGCCGACAGTGGCTGCTACCAAGGACATGAAAACCACGGTCATCGGGAGGCGGTCCCAAAACAAGCGCGCGTCGCCCGGATGGAGATGGTAGTAAGCGGAGCCAGCGCCGACCCCTGCGGCGCCAGCGAGCAATATGCAGTATGCGGCGCGCTCCCAGCGCTCGACAAAAGCATGCGGCGAGCGCAGGGCCTTGAAGCCATAAATCGCCACGAGGAAGAACGGAATGTTGGAAATCACGTTCCAGAAGTTCGGCACGCCGTAGAGCGTGCGCGCGTCGGCGAAGGCGTGATAAAGGGGAGCCTGCGCGATGGGCGGCAGGATGACAATGGCGATTGCGATCAGGGAGGCGGCTGCGGCGATGATCGCGAGGGTGCGGCTTGAGTTAACCATGCCGGTGGTGAGGCATGCGTAGGCCCCTTCAAACTGGCCTGGTGTTTCAATGGCTTGCGGATTTCCAGGGTCGGGGAGATGTACATTGCGTGTTTCGGCACGTACAGCCGATGTTCACAGCCTGGGCCGGCGTGAAGGGCTCGAATCAGTAAAGCGAGGACTGCTCCCAGTGGCGCGCAAGCACCTCATAGGCAGCTCCGCCAATTGGTCTCAATAGATTTCGGGGAGCGGCGGTATGGGCGTCACATGTATGCGGCCGTCCGGCACTTGGATGGGAAAGCTGGAGATCCACTGCTCCAACTCGTCGTCGGCTACCTCGCGGCCGTTGCTGCTCGTGCCAAGCTCCACGGTCTCGGAGACGGTGCCGTTCGGCCACAGCGTCCTCCGGCCCGTGGATTTGCTCCAGGTCTGGCGTGCGGAGTCCAGCCGGCTGGAGCACAATGCGGAAGCGTTCCCGCGGCTTCCCGTCCGCTGGCCCGAATTGATCTTCCAGGCGGCTCAATTGCTTGGCAATGGCCTTCACCGGAACCTCGGCGTCGGCGGTCGCATTTTAGCCATCGCATCATCCGCGCTCTCTTTGAAAACGTCGCGTCCGAACTTGAGGTTCGCCGCAGTCATGCTGACCTGGTTATACCCCTCTGTATAAGCGACCAGTGATGGAGTCACCATGCAGCCTGCAACGACCCGCTGCTCAATCCCGTACCGGTCCCGTAGGATGCGGGCGAATTCGGAACGCCAAGGGGCGGGCAATCCGAAGGTCAGTATCTCGTAGTGTCCTCGCGCCACGTCGAAATGTGCAACAAGTTGGCCCCGAATTCCACCGCTAACCAACCATCCGATTGACCCGGCTACGAGCATTAGGCTTGCCGAAAGCCATCTGTGCCTGCGGATGAAAGTCCCCATAGTTGAAAATTCCTCGTCGGACTCATTCTCTATGACGCGAGCCGGCGTCGATTGGCGTACGATTTCGTTTCTTTCCCGGAGCCTGAGCAAGGTTGGGCGCGTTCCCGCCCGACTTTCAGGGCGGTAATGGGATACAGCGTATGCCGTCCTCCGCCTCAATGGGGAAGCCGGCCACCCACTGGTCCAGTTCCTCTTTGGTCAGCTCGTGGCTGTCGCTGCTCCTGCCCAGCACCACGCTCTCGTGCACCGTGTGGTTCGGCCACCAAGTCCTATGGCACGTGGCACCCTCTAACCCTGGGATGCGATCCAGCCGGATGAGCACGATGCGGAAATAGTCGCGCGGCTTCCTTTCCGCGGGTGCGAACCGGTCCTCCAGCCGGCTCAATCGCTTAGCGATGGCCTTCACCGGCGCCCCTTCGATGCCGCTATCCTCCCGCCGCCCGTCCCCATCGACACACATGATGTGAATGACGAGCGGCTCTTCGAGGACCGCCGACGACGCCGAATGTCTCTGACGACCTCGTTCAGCCGCCGCGACTCCGCCGTTTCCGGCGGAGGCAACAGGTCCACCTCAAGCTTGCGAAGGCGTCTCACGATTGATTTCATTTTGCTGCGCTGCCTTGTCCGCCCCACCTTGCGCGTATGATGTCGGCCAGTGACATGTCGGGCCAATATGCGGGTTCGGGACCGTCATCCATCTCGGGTAAACCCAGCGCGGCTTGGCGACGCCGGAGGTCGAGCGGGATCTCGTGGAGACGGCGCAATTCTTCGGTTTCAGCCGGAGGCAACAATCCGTCTTCAAGCCGGCGAAGGCGTCTCTCCGGCACACGCATTCAGTCGCTTCTCACGCTACGGCCTCCAGGACGTGTTGCAGCAGGTTACGTCGCCACGAAGAAATCATATTGCTCCATGGTTTCACGGGCCCGCGCCAGGTAGCGATGGAACTGGTCAAGTTCATCGCCGAGCGCCGCCCCCGAGTTCTGCACTTCGAATTCGCCTTTATTGGCGTCGAAGAACCTGCTGCCCGCCGACGCCGAATAGAAAGCCGTGGCGTGTGCCCAAATCTTCTGATCCGGCGTCTTGCCATATATACCGATAATCGTGCTGCGTTCGGGATTTTTGCTGAAATAGTCGAGACAGCTTGTCGAGTTTCTCACCGCAGCGAATTGCAGGCCGTGCTTGGCACCCCAAGTGTTCAGGAACTGTTCTGTGATCCTGGAGATGTTCCGGCGCGCATCATTAAAGGCCCCCTGCTCGAAGGGCTCGGTAGCCTTTAGATACGCTGCCTGCTTATCCACCGTTTTGGCCTGTGTAAAGCTCATTGCGGTAATGGCGCCGGGATGTTTGACAGCACCAGGTTTTGCCAGTCCGGCCAGCCATTTGTAGGCTAGGCGGCAGCACACGCCATCGTTCGCCACGGTTACGACCGTGGCTTGGTTGAATGGATGGAGAAGTTTCATCTTCAGGATTATATCGCTACCGCGCGGCGTTCAGTCCATCCTCACACTGGCCAGCCGCGGCGTACGGCTGGGGCTGCTGATGACTTCTTCGATTCCAGCCCGCTGCTTCTGGCCAAAGACAGAAAATCGCAGATGGCAGATGCGGCGACCCTTGCCCCAGCCTCGGATAGCGACGTGCTGGCGATCTTCCAACTCATGCAATGACCGGTTCACGGTGCCCAGGTGCACGCCCAGCAGGATTGCGATACGGCGCTGCCCAATATTCGCCGGGGCGCCCTGAAAGGCGTGCCGCGCCAGGACCCCGTAGACACACCCGGCCGTGATGGATAGGCCTTTGTCGAACAGCACTGAGTCGGGCGTGCGAGCGTATTCTTCCGCGCGGCCCTGCAACGCTGGACGAACATGAGTCCCATTTGCTGATAGCAGCAATTTTGACGCTGGCCTATAATATAATCGCTGATGTGATGTCCTGCGCGAAAATCTGCGGCGCGGCAGCCTTGACGATTGCGGCGGCGCTTCTTGCGGGCGCCCAGGAACCGGCCGCGACGGGAAAGGACCACGTTTCAGCGCCGGTACCCATTCACCGGATAGACCCAGAATACAGCGATGAAGCCCGTCAGGCCCATCATCAGGGCACGGTGATTCTGTCCGTGGTGGTGGATAGCGCCGGTTTCCCGACGAACATCAAGGTGATCCGGACCCTCGGCCTGGGGCTAGACGAGAAAGCCATCGAGGCGGTGCACCAATGGCGCTTTAAACCCGGCATGAAAGACGGCCAACCGGTGAGCGTGGCTGCCACCATCGAGGTGAACTTCCGGCTGCTGTTAAGTAAGGGCTGGAATCCGGGACAGATCCAATTTCATATGCCCGGAGGCGCTACACCGGCGACCATCCGCTCAAGGGGTTTTCAGGACCCCAAGCCCCGGGCGCCGGGGACCGTCTGGCTGACGTTCGAGTTGGACGAGAAAGGCAAGACGAAGAATGTCAGCGTTGTGCGCTCGTCGGCGCCGGTATTGGAAGACGCGGCGGCGGCGAGTGTACGAAAGTGGCGGTTCCACCCGGCCACGCTGGGGGGAAAGCCGGTTGCTGGATCGGCGAGCGTGGCACTCACGTTTCAGCCCTAGCGTCGGCCTGATGTTCGTTCATATCGTTAGCGGTCCAGCCAGGCGAGTCTGTGCGGCCCTTCGCGACCGGCAAAACAGTGGAAACCGCGGCGGACTGGTGCCCGCTACTCGGAAGCCCATGCAGCGATCTTGTCGATGACCGCGATGTTCGCCACCAAGCTGGACGTCAGATTATGCCTTTGCCTGATGAATTCCCCGCTGTTGTAACTGAGCCGGACTTCTCCGTCGGCGTCCTCCCAGACCAGGATTTTCAAGGGTAGGTCCAGCGCGACCGTTGGGGCCGCCAGCATTAGGGGCGTGCCGCCCTTCGGATTCCCGAAGATCAGCAGTTTGGTATTGCGCATCGGCATTCCGGCCTTTTCAGCCTCGCCGCTGTGATCGATGACCGCGAAGATCTTCACGCCCTGGCTGTCCAGGATGCTTTTCAGCTTCTCAACGGTGGCATCCACGCTGTGGTGGCCGCGAATTGAAACGATACCTTCAGGCATGGGAGGCGTCTTATGCTAGCGCTTCAATCTCCACCGGCCCATGTTCTTGTTCAGGGCTCGAGCTATTGTACACCCCACCGCTTCGGTAAAGAGCAGGGAACTGTATGGAAGCTTTCGGTAGCGGTTTCCGGCCGGCGAGTGCGCGGATTCAGGCCCGTGTTCTTTCCACGTAGGACACCCGGACGAGCAACTCGTCGTTGGGGCTGGTGGCGGTTGAGGCCGGCTCTGGCCAGGGCGCGGGCGCCCCCAGGTTTTCACTGGAGATATCTCCGGCCGAATCGGTCACTATCCGATATATGAAGCGGACCGTCTTTACTGCGCTTGGGATTCCGTCGCGCCGGAGTAAGGGAGCGGACTCCGTGCGCCACTTGCGCGAATCTGGGGAGCTGAAGAGCGCGCGCCGACGTGCCATTGAGAGCCACCGGGGAGCGTTCGCAGGCAACCCGTTGCTCGGACCCTTGAGAATATCGAGCGGCGCCGCGAAAAGGAGGACAATCCATTCGTCGGATTAAGCGTCGAGGATCGGATAATCGATTCGGAACTACGGGACCTGGAGCGCGCGACACTCGCTCACTAGATGGACGTTGGCTGAGAAGTCGGCCGGGATGGTCTCAAACTCGGTGCGGGTTGTCGTTGCCAAGAGGAGCTGTTGTGCGTGACGGCCAGCCGTGGTTCTTGGATTCTGCCAGCCACTATCACTCTCCGTGAGGTCACGCTTGGCTATGCCACCAAAGCGGGCTGGTCGCCTTGCGCAGCCTCATCGTTACTCACTCACGGTAGGCGTTTCGGACACACGGTCCTGAGCCTTCGGACGCGCATCTGCCTAGTTCAGCCTGGCGAGTTGTGGTTGCTGGTTTCGGCTGAGGGTCTGGACCTTACGCTGGTAAAGTGCCCGGCCGCGTTCCGGCGAACTCCTGGAACCTTGGCGCCGGGTGTGCGTATGGACTGACATGACTCCACGCAAGTTCCTTGCGGCGACGGTGGTGTGTGCTCTTGCCGTAATGCCGATGCTACACGCCGCCACGCCGACTGAAGAGCACATCGCGCGCGTCGAAAACGGACTGCAGAAGCCTAACCGGCTGAAGGGCAGTCCGGCCGAGCCGATGAAGCTCGCTGAGCGGATGGAGCACTACAAAGTGCCCGGCGTGAGCGTGGCGGTGATTCATGCGGGCCGTGTGGAGTGGGCTCGCGGATACGGCCAGCGCGATGTCGAGAGCGGCGCGCCGGTGACGGCCGAGACGCTGTTCCAGGCGGCCTCGCTCAGCAAAGGCGTAGCGGCGACGGTGGCGATGCGGCTGGTCGAGCAGGGCAAGCTCAACCTCGACGAAGACATCAACGCGAAGCTGCGGACTTGGAAGGTCCCGGACAACGAATTTACACAAACGGAGAAGGTCACGTTGCGGCGGCTGCTGAGCCACAACGCCGGACTCACCGTGCACGGCTTCCCAGGTTACGCGCAGGGCGTGGCGGTGCCGTCGCTCGTGCAATTGCTCGACGGCAAGCCGCCCGCCAATACCGCGGCGGTGCGCGTGACCAAGGCGCCGGGCAGTGGCTTTAGCTACTCCGGCGGCGGGTACGAGGTGATGCAACTGCTGCTTGAAGACGTCACGGGCAGGCGCTTCGAGGATCTCGCCCGGGAGCTGATTCTCGATCCGTTGGGAATGAAACTAAGCGCATATGAGCAGCCGCTGGGAGGGGAGCGCGCGCGCAATGCGGCAAGCGCGTATCGTGGCGACGGCAAGGCGATTGCGGGGCGTTGGCACACCTATCCGGAGAAGACAGCGGCCGGGCTGTGGACCACGCCGAGCGAGCTGGCGCGATGGGTAATGGAGATCCAGAAGCCAGGCAAGGTGTTGAAAGCCGAAACGGTGAATACGATGCTGACCAAGAGCCCAGGCGACTACGGGCTGGGCATCGGGCTCGGTGAGATGGCCGGGCGCGCCTCGTTTTCCCATGGCGGCGCCAACGAGGGGTATCGCTGCCAATACTTCGCCTATCGCGATTCGGGCGAGGGCGCCATTGTGATGACCAATGGCGACGGTGGCAGCGATCTCGCGAGCGAGATCCTGCGTGCTGTCGCCGTCGAATATGGCTGGGTGGACTATCTGCCCAAGGAGCGGACTGTTGTGCAGGTCGATGCGGCGGTACTCGCGTCCTATGTTGGGGACTACGCATTTCCGGGTGGGCCCGTGGTGCGGATTCGCGTGAAGGACGGGCAACTCACCTCGGCCATGGGCGTCGGCAGCATCGCGCTGCTTGCCGAGGCGCCGGATTCCTTCTTCGACATGGACGGGCACGCGCCGCCGACCAAGTTCGTGAAGGCAGCCGACGGAACGATGGAACTACACGCTGACGGTGGAGTGGCGAAACGGAAGAAGCCGTAGGAGCGCGGCGAGCCGGTCTTGAGAGGGGCGGCTTTGGCACCGCAGACATATTGTAAACAGGGGGAATACCCGAACAACCAATCTAACGTTCCATGTTCGATGCTTTAATTTTGTTGGTATTACGTGGTGAGCGCGGAGGGAATCGAACCCACAACCTAGTGATTAAGAGTCACTTGCTCTGCCAATTGAGCTACGCGCCCGTACCTTTAAATACAGCTGCTTGCGAGGATTTTGCGGATTTCCGTTTCTTGACTGTGGGGATCTTTGTGGGGGGCATTGACCCTTCGGTCGGCTCTTTGGTTTCCGCTTCGGCTTGCTCGAACTTCTCAGCGTTCAGGCTTTCAAGCCGATGAAAGGCCCGGTCCAGACCCTCTGGCGTCGGGTGTACATACCGCTGCGATACCGTCACGCTGCTGTGTCCGGCAATCTTCATGATGCTGAAAGCGTCCGCGCCTGCCTCGCCCAACCAGGTTAACATGGTGTGCCTCCACGAATGTATCACGAAATCAGCGGGCATTTTTAGACCTGTGCGCACGTCATCGTGCTGATGGTCGAGGGATGACACCAAGAACGCCGCCGCATCGCTTTCGCTGGGGAAGGTCCAGGCCGAATTGACCCCGGCCTTCCGGGCCTTCAACATCTCAGCCGCGCGCGCCGTAAGCCGGAGATTGCGTTTAGCGTTGCGCGACTTCCCGCCCCGTATGACGATATAGCCGTGCTTCGCATGAACTGCCGTCTGTAGACGCACGTCCGGCCATTGCAAGCCCACGGCCTCACCGGGCCGCACGCCTGTTTCGAGCATCAGAACCGCCACGTTCCGGAGTGGTTGAGGCGCGGCCTCCAGGTACCTCGGTTCGACCGCGTGGCTCAGAACGAATTCCCGGTTGTGCTCACCACGTAGCAGCCGGATACGCGGGATGCGATCCAACAGCCGCCACTCTTGCGCCAGCCTTAGCAAACGCCGGAGCGTTGCAAGCTCCCGGTTGATGGAGGCAACCGACAGAGGCTTTCCCCGCCGCGATGGTTGCCGCGCCCGCCGTTGCTTGTAGCCGTCAATCACGGCTTCGTCAATGGCATCGAGCCGCGCGCTCGATAGCTCGGCATCCGCCAACAGCCGCCGCATTTCCTTCTTGTGGAAATCGACCGTCGCCGGCTTGTCCGCACCGCGTCTCAATAGCACTCTGAAAACGCGGCGCGAAGTCCACGAGTGTAGGCGCCGCCGGCCGTTAGTGGATGCCGGCCTCCCCCTTCGCCAGCCGAACCCGATGCGCGGCCTCGATCTGGCGAGCAACCTTGTCATTGCCGGTACGGGCGCTTTCGCGGATGCGCTCGCCGTTGAAGCTGAACTCGTACCAGTAGACGTCCCCACGCTTGTAGATGGACATACAGCCTTACTCTCCCTTCGCCGCCGGCTTCTCTTGGTGGTTCCAGCGCTCCGCCGCGGCCTTTACGGGCAACCTCAGGAGCGCTACTCGGGCGTGAGTTCTTGGAGCCTGGCTTTCCCGCTCGCCTTGCCTCCCTTGCGGCAGATTTGCGGAAGATACTCTGAGACTGCGCTCTTGCGGGCCATACTTGCTCTCAATGCTAAAGCCGTTTGAGGAACAACTCGAGCTGGTTCTGAGGCTCTGAGGCAGCCAACTCCGCCAGCTAACCATTCTATGCCAACTCCTCCGCCCCCCTCACGAACCCGCCGAACTCGAACTCGCAGGCCTCCGCGAAGTTGCAGTGCTTACGGCTGCAGAGATTGCTTCCGCGGTTGGGCAAATAGATCCCCTCGCGCATCGCCTCCCGCACGAGCGGATACAACTTCTCCGTCATCTTCAGATCCGCCGGCGACACCGTATACTCCTGCGT
>Ga0187851_10004025_pt1 | contig 12137 bp, 12 predicted proteins | sample June2016WEW_6_10_FD_132997 | JGI IMG/M metagenome (GOLD analysis project Ga0187851, IMG submission 132997) | Peatland microbial communities from SPRUCE experiment site at the Marcell Experimental Forest, Minnesota, USA - June2016WEW_6_10 | ecosystem: Environmental > Terrestrial > Soil >... | reverse complement strand
CGCGCCGGTCAGGAAACGCCGCATCCCAGCTGATCACCGTGAAGAGACCGACTACCAGCATCATGGTCGCAATCAGGTAATGCTCCATGTGCCAGAAAAACGCCAACCGTTCTGCCGGTTTCACAAACACAATCGTCCCCACATACAGCACTACCGAGTGCACCAGGCTCAGCATGATCGTCACGCCGGCAAACTGGCCGAGAAATCTCTCCACGTCCGCTTCGATCGAGAGCGCTTCTAGGTCGATCACTCGCAAAAAGAACTGCCGAAACAGGACTCTGAAATCCAGCGGCAGGCGTTCAACGAGTTTGCGGATGAGGTCATCCATACATCAGGTCCGCAATCTGTCGTGCCATCGAATCGGTGTCCTGTTCGACAGCGAGCTGCGCAAATATCTTTTCCAGGCTCGACAACTCCATCAGCGAACGCAACCGCTCGATCGAGTCATCCGCAACCAACTTCCCATGATGCAGAATCACCACGCGCGAGCAGATTCGCTCCACCGTATCCAGCTCATGCGAGCTGAACAGCACCACCTTCCCGCGCGCGGCCAACTCCTGAATCAAACTGCGCAGCACCAGAGACGAACCCACATCAAGGCCCGAGAATGGCTCGTCCAGAAGAACAAGCTGCGGATTATGCAGCAGGGCCGCGATGATCAGCACCTTCTGCCGCATGCCTTTCGAATAGCCCGAAATCGACGCGTGCCGATCGTCGTGCAGCGAGAACAACTTCAGCATCGCCTCAATGCGCGCAACTGCCTGTTTCAGCGGTAGATCGCGCAACTGCGCCACCATCGTCAAATATTCAATCGCCGAAAGATGCGTATAAAGATGCGGCTCTTCGGGAACATAGCCCATGCGCCGCTTGTAAGCGATCAAATTGTCCTGGATCCGCTTCCCTTCAAAAAAGATGTGCCCCGCCGAAGCTTCAATCAACCCCGTCACCATCTTCATCGTGGTCGATTTCCCTGATCCATTCGGCCCCAGGTAGCCCGTCACCTCGCCGGCACGCGCACAAAAACTCACGTCGTCTACCGCTGGAATTCCAGAAAATCTCTTCGACACACCGCGCAGTTCGAGCATCGGTCACCTGCATACCCTATGTAGCACTCGACATATACCTCTTGTCAAGTAGATTGCTACATAGCTACAATGCGCCATGGCCCGCGATCCCAAGCCGACCGACCAAAAACTCTCCCACACCGCCGCCATGATTCTGCAGGCGCTCGATGCCGGCTTCGTCTACGGCTTCAGCATCATGGAGATGACCGGCCTGCCCAGCGGCACCGTCTACCCAGCCATGCGCCGCCTCGAACGCGATGCCCTGATCCGCTCGCAATGGGAGCGCCAGTCCATCGCCGACGCCGAACAGCGCCCCCCACGCAAGTACTACAAGCTCACCGCCGCCGGAAAGTCCACGCTCGAATCCTCCCGCAAGCGCTATCCCCTGCTCGAAAGGTTGATCCCCTCCGAGGAGGCGCGAACCGTATGAAACCCTCCCCGCGGAACCTCATCACCCACCTTCGCAGCCTGTCCCATTCCGGATTGCTGCTTGGCGCATCCCTGCTGGTACCCGCTAATCAAAGAGCGGAATGGCGCCGCGAATGGCGCGGCGAACTCTGGCATGTACAGCAATCTTGCGCCCCTGGCGGAGCATGCGGATGGCAGGACGAACGCGCCATGGCCGCGTTCTGTCTCGGCGCTTTTCAAGACGCACTCTGCATTCGCCGATCCAACTTTGAGAACAAGCCCTTCTTTGCCCAGTCGTCCGGCACCCCCGGCCGTTGCCTTCTGGCTCTTCTTACCATGCTGGCCGCCGCTTATGCGTTGGCCCTCTGGCTGCCAGGCGTCGCGGCCGAGCGCGGTCTTTGGCCGCGCAAAGTCAGCCCCAACCTCGTCTTCATTGAGCGCGCAACATCGCACAGCCTCTCCGCCCCGTCCATCACACCGCGCCAATTCCGATCCTGGGAAGGCCGGCGTCAGAAATACTTCGATGCCTTCGCGTTTTTCTCTGTATCCGCCGAGCAGGTGGCATCTCCGTCCACCGGCCTCCATCGCAAAGCCAACACCGCGTTGAACGTAGCTCGCGCCAGCGCCAACCTGTTCACACTTCTCGGCCTCTCGGTCCACCTCACCAACCCGCTGCTCCCCGACGCAATGCCCGAAATTGTTCTCAGTGAGCGCACTTGGAAGACCCAATTTGCCGCCGATCCCCACATCGCGGGAACCATCGTCCGCTTCGTCGACCGAAGCGCGCGCGTTGCCGGCGTCGCTCCCGACGGATCGCTCGCGCTTCCCGGCCGCGTCGACGCGTGGGAGTTCCCACCCAGCGCCGGGCAGCTCGACCCGCCCTTCGGCTATGTCGTTGCTCACCTCACCGACGAGGGCAAAGCCGAAATGTGGGCCAATCGCGTAGCTATCAACGCCAGCCAGCCAGATGGAACCGAGGACGATCTGCTCGGCATTGCCATTGAAGAGTGGCGCCCCTCGCCGATCAACCTCTATCTCTTTGCGGTCCTCCTCGGCCTGCTCGCCCTCCCAGCAATTACCACGGTCTCGCTCGGCGAATCAAGTCTCGATTCGCAGCAGACCTCCTGGTGGCGCAAGCTCGTTCGCTGGAGCTTTTTCTCCACCAAAATTGGCCTGCTCTTCCCAATCATCTATTTTGTTTCGTTTGATTTAGCCTACGGCGATCGTTCTCTCGGCCGCGAGGGCGCTATCTATATTCAGCTCATCTCGACTTTTTCGCTCTGCCTCTTCGGCATGCGTTGGGTGCTCAAAGACCAGCGCCAGCGCTGCCCTGTCTGCGTCCGAACCGTGTGCCATCCGGCTCACGTCGGCCAGGCGTCGTGGACTTTCCTCGACTGGAACGGAACTGAGATGGTCTGCATGGGAGGCCATACCATGCTTCACGTACCCAGCCTGCCCACCAGTTGGTTCGGCTCCCAGCGCTGGCTCTACCTCGATACGTCCTGGCAATTCCTCTTCGCCGGTTCCACCCGCCCCATCCCATGACGCCGGCGAGCCGATGGGACTCTGGGTGCACTATCCATGCGACGGTCGCATGGATGGGAAAGCACAGCCCTCAACGTGGTTCAACTCTGCGCCAGCTGTTCCAACAACGTATCGAAATCCTCAAGCTTCGCGTACTCGATAATCACCTTCCCACGGCCGTTATGATCCTCGATGTGGACCTTCAGTCCCAGCGACCTCTGCAGCCGCTCCTGAACTTCCCGCACATTTGGATCAACTACAGGCTCCGGCTTAGGTTCTTTCTTTTCTTTCTTTTCCGGATGCAAAATCCCTTGCACATACGTCTCTGTCTGGCGAACAGAGAGCGAAAGCGCCACGATCCTCTGAGCCGCCTTCTCCATTTCTTCCGCATGCTCAAACGCCAAGAGCGTCCGCGCATGCCCGAAGCTCAACTCTCCCGCTTCTACGCGCGTCTGCACAGAACCAGGCAACCGTAACAATCGCAAGAAGTTAGCCACCGACGCACGGTCCTTTCCCGTGCGCGTGGCCATAGCCTCCTGCGTCATATGGAACTCCCGGCTCAGCCGCTCAAACGCCCGCGCCTGCTCCATCGGGTTCAAGTCCGCCCGCTGCAAATTTTCGACGATGGTGATCTCCATCGCTTGCTCGTCCGACACCTGCCGCAGAATCGCCGGAATCGTCGCCTTCCCGGCCAGCTTCGACGCCCTCCACCGGCGCTCCCCCGCAATCAGTTGAAAGCGCCCGCCGTCGATCGGACGAACCAAAATCGGCTGCACCACCCCATTCGCCGTAATCGACGCCGCCAGCTCCCCAAGCTGTTCTTCATTCACCTGCGATCGCGTCTGGAACGGATTGCGGTCGATCAGCTCGAGCACAATTTCGCGCGGCCTGCCTCCCTCTCCTTCCGAAGGAGCGGAGACCGGTGTCGGTATCTGTACGCGTGGAAGCAGCGAGTCCAGCCCTTTACCCAGGGCGCGTCGTTTGGTGTCCGGTGCGGCAATACTCATCATTCATTTCCTCAAATTGCGCCGAAAGGGCTGAGTGTTCCGATTGTCTTTGGAAGGGTTCCTTCTGCATCTGCGGGTCATCGATCCGCCAACTTAGGAGTAAGGCCAGAAGCGGACCTTCCCGCGCTGCGCCTTCGTGGTCTCCGTTGATTGAGCCTCCGCCGCAGCCTTTTTGCGTTCCAGGCCGCGCGGACTCTCCATGTTGTTTCTCGCCAACAACTCCAAAGCCAACTCAAAATAGGCTTCCGTACCACGCGATTTCGGATCGTACAGCGCTACCGGTTTCCCATGGCTTGGAGCTTCCGCCAGGCGCACATTGCGCGGAATCACAGTTTTGAACAGACGATCCTTGAAATACTCACGCAGCGTCTCAGTCACCTGCTGGGCAAGGTTCGTCCGGTCGTCATACATCGTCAACAGCACGCCCTCGATTGTCACATGCGGATTTACGCTCGCCCGCACCCGCTCCAAAGTCGAAATCAGCTCCGAAATCCCTTCCAGAGCGAAATATTCCGCCTGCATCGGAACAATCAGGCTGTCGGCCGCCCCAAGCACATTCAGGGTCAGCAAATCGAGAGCCGGCGGGCAGTCCAGCACAACAAGATCAAAATCGTTCTGTACCGTAGCCAGGGCCTGGCGAAGATGCAGTGCCCGATCTTTAGCTGTTGCGAGTTCGATATTCGCGCCGGTCAAATTTTTTGACCCCGGCAGAATCTTGAGAAGCTGAATCTCGGTAGGCAAAATCACTTGCGCCGCGGGAGAATCCCCCACCAGTACGTCATAAATTGAATGGCGGCTGTCGTCGCGCTGCAAACCAAGGCCCGAGGATGCATTTGCCTGGGGATCGCAGTCAACCAGAAGAATCTTCAAACCCTCAAGTGCGAGACAAGCAGCCAGATTGATCGCGGTCGTTGTCTTGCCCACGCCCCCCTTCTGATTGACCACCCCAAGTATCTTGCCCATAAGGGACAAGGCTACCGGAATCCGCTGGCCGAGGCATAGCGAACCGATTGTGGAGAACGCGACAAACCTGTGGAAACCGTTTTTTTAGAATTCACCGGGTAGCGGCGAAAGCCCCTGAGGCCCAAGGACTTCCGGAGAAAAGAACAATCGGCAAAAATCACGACTATCCAAACAGCCACCGGTGGAAAAGTGCCCTCGCTTCCAACCGTCTCCGTCCCCGTAGATCGGGAATTCCAGCCCAATTTCAACCGAAAAACCAGTGGGATGTTCCACGTGGAACATCCCAAAAATCGGCTTGCCCTATGTTCCACGTGGAACAGAAATTCGAGTCTCAGCGGCCCCTTCCCCGCACGCCTCGACAACGGCGAACCCAGAATTACCAGGAACCTGTATCTTCGCGATCAAACGGCGCTCACTCCCCGGAAGTGCCTGCTTCTCGATCCGGAACGCGCTATCCCCCGCAAACTCAGGCAATTTCTGCATTTCCGCCTCACTCGTCATCAAAACAATCCACCCGCCGGGGGACACAAGCTTAAGCCCCTCCCGAACCGCATCCTGCATGCGGTCCACCGCCCGCAAAACTACGCATTCGAATGTCGCCGGCAATTCCTCCGCGCGGCCGGCATGCACCACCGCCTCAAATCCAACCACCCGTACCGCCTCCCGCAAAAACGCCGCCTTCTTGCCCTGAGACTCCACCAGCGTCACCGCGATCTCCGGGCGGCACAGGGCAATCGGGATCCCAGGAAACCCAGCGCCCGACCCAAAATCAAGCGCACTCTTCACTCCCACTGGCAAAACCCGGGCACATGCGATCGACTCTACAAAATGTCGCGACAATATCCCCTCTTGGTCTCGGATCGCCGTGAGATTCATCCGCTCATTCCAGCGGACAAGCAGGTTGAAATAAACCGAAAACCGCTCCGCCGTCCCGCAATCGAGCGCATCCATGCCCGCTCGCTCTAAAAGGGCATTCAGCGGTTCTGCAATCGAATGGGTTGGATCAGTCATAACTTCAAGAGTCCTCGGCGAGTTTCCAGGTAAATCCGCCGCCCGCCTCTCATCCTCGAACAATGGACTCTTCAATCCGACGTGGCTCCCAGGCCTCTGCTGCACGCGCAAAACTGGCAAAGAGCGCTCGCGATAATCCACTCTGTGCGTATGTCCGTTCCGGGTGCCACTGCACCCCGATCGCAAAATGCGTCGGGGACTCCAACTCAACCGCCTCGATCACTCCATCCGCAGGAGAAATAGCAGTCACTTTCAATCGATCACCAGCCTGTTTCACTGCCTGGTGGTGGCTCGAGTTGACCAGCGTTTCTGCCCTCTCTTCGAACGGAACCAGCCCCGCAAGCCTCGACCCTGGCACGATTTGAACCGGGTGCGCATCCTGAACCGCGCGCCCTGGACTGTGGTTCACACTGGTCGTAAGATGTTGAATAAGTGAGCCGTTGCACCACACGTTCAAAGTTTGCACGCCAAAGCAAATCGCCAGAATCGGCTTCTCCAAATTGAAAGCGTCCTGCAAAAAAATCTCGTCCGCTGCAGTTCGGCCTGGGTCCAGCTCGCCGCACTCCGGGATGGCGCTCTCTCCATACCGCTCTGGGTCCACGTCGTAGCGGCTCCCTGGCAACAGAATTCCCTGGACACTCCCCAGCAAGCGGGCAATCCGGTCCGGGCGCTCGTGAAGAGGCACCACCAAAGGCGTCAATCCCGCCGAATGAAGCGCGGCGAGATAGGGCGGCAGGGACCGCTGATTGTATTCAGAATCCAGACTTGAAGGCTCGGGAATCGCCACACGCACAGACATAGAGAAACCAGTGTAAGCCGAAATCCTGCAAGCGCAAAACGTCGCCGGCGCCCAGTCCCTCAAAGCTCAGGCCAGCGAAGTCTCCGCCGCGGCCGGCTCCCCTTCCGCCTGACCCGATAACTCCAGAATCGCCGACCGCACACGCTCCGTCAGCTCGTCCGTCTGCCGAATCGTCATGCCCGTCGTCTCAATCGGCTCACCCGCCATAAGTGTCAGCTTCCCCGAATACAGGTGCCTGGCGTGAATCGGGAGGAGATCGTAGACCCCACTCAGCGCAATCGGCACCAGCGGAACCTGCGCCCGAATGGCCAGATAAGCCGCTCCCGAAAGAAAGTTTTGCAGCTCACCATTCGGCGTCCTTCCCCCTTCGGGAAAAACGAACAACGGCATCCCCGCGCGCAATGCCTTCACGCCCGCGCCCAGGCTCGACAGCGTCGCATGCGGATTACGCGTATCGATCGGAATCTGTCCTGAGCGATCTAAGTACCATCCAATGAATGCGATAGGCCAAAGTTCCTTCTTCGCCAGAATGCGAAACTGGAACGGAAGCGCCGCGAAAACAACCGGCGTGTCCATATACGATGTGTGATTCGAGGCGTACACAGCCACCCGGTTCCGGGTCAGCTTTTCCATCCCCTCAACGTGAAGCGAACATCCGGCGAAGAAAATCAGCGACCTTGCCCAGGCCCGGGCAATCCTATGCTGTACCCTGCCTCGCTTGTCGGCCAGCGAGACCAGCAGCGAAAGCGATCCGAAGGCCACCGTCGATAGAAACATCAAGGGGACGTGCACCACGTTGGTACGCCACCGGTTCAGCCGCGGGAGCGGATTCGGACGTGCGCTGCTCATTGCTCGCTCCCGCCGTCGGACTTCCTAGGCTCATTGAGTAGAAGCGGCCTGGCTTCCCCCACCAGGTACACCGAACCCGAAATCACCGCAAACCTAGCATCCCTTTTATTTACAACCATTTGTATCGCATCTCTCACCGATTCAACTACCCGCGCTGCCGTTCCTGTCGCCCTTGCCGCCCCCAGCAATTCGTCCATCCCGGCCGCCCGCGCAATATGGATTGGAGCTAGAATCACTTCTCCGAAAAGCGGAAACAGAATCTGCGCCATCTCTTCAACCGGCTTGTCGCGCAGACAGCTGAAAATCAGCGTTCCCGCCCTTTCCCCGCCGGTTTCCATTGCGCGTAACCCGGCCCGCAGCGCCCATGCCCCTGCCGGATTGTGAGCCACATCCAAAATCCACTCGATCCCGCCTCGTTGGATCCGTTCCAGCCGCCCCGGCCAGCGCGTCGCCTGAATTCCGGTCGCAATCGACGCCGGTGTAATGGCAAGACCCTGAACCGTCGCAAGCTCCGCGGCCGCTGCTATCGCCAGCGCCACATTTCTGTGCTGGTGAACTCCGGCCAGCGGTGAATCCACAACCACCGGCGCCCCCAGCGCCTCAACCGTATACGGCCCCATGGCCCCTGCATTCCCAACCGGCATATAGGCTGCGGCATTCACGCCGCGAACGTTCAGCGCAGTCGCCGCTTCGCCCAGCGCCTGGTTGGCTTCCGGATGTTGAGGCAGCGTAATCAGTGTCCCACCCGGCCGCAGAATACCCGCCTTCTCGCGCGTAATCGCGGCAATCGTCGATCCTAGCCACTCCGTATGATCGAGCGAAATATCCGTCACAATCGAAAGCAGCGGCTCCACAATATTCGTCGCATCCAACCGCCCGCCCATCCCCACTTCAAGAACCGCCAAGTCCACTTGCGCATCCGCAAAATAGAGAAACGCCTGCGTGGTCAGAACCTCAAAATAACTCGGTGCCTGCGGCAGTGTACCCGCCGCCACCATCCGTTCCGCCGCCTCATGCACCTTGAAGTACAGCCGCGCAAACGCATCGTCCTCGATCTCCGCTCCATCGATGCGAATGCGTTCATTCGGCCGCGAAAGGTGCGGCGACGTATAAAGCCCTGTGCGCAAACCGGAAGCCGTCAGGATTGAAGCCAGTGTCGCTGCGGTTGAACCCTTCCCATTCGTACCTGCGATCAGCACCGGCCTGAACCGTCGATGCGGATCGCCCAGCGCCGCCAGCAACACCCGTATCTCGTCCAGCGAGAATTTCCGCCGTGGCTGCCCGCTGCTCTGGTAGAGCTCCGGAACCATGGCGTTCAATTGATCGACTGCGGCAGCGTAGGACATGAACAATCCAGTATAGAAGGGATGTTCCCATTCCTGCTCTCTGTGGAGACCGCGGCCCTCTCAAACCCTCGTCAATCGCGGCTCCGGACCAACTTTTCACACAAACCAACTCCTTTGCACAGGCCTTTTCAACCTGCCTGTGGGAGCCGTGGGAAACTCCACCCCCTCCGCACATGTTCCTGCCCTTTTTCCAATCCTCCTCAATTCCACAGCCGGGTTTTAGAAATCTCACCCACACCGCAAGTCCCGAAAATTAAAGTTCTTTAATTTGATTTCCACTTTTACCACCTCACCTACGGTGAGTACTGTCTTATTTCTTTTATTCCTCCTGTTAATCCCCTCTTCGTCGCGCCTCTCACCGCCCAATCCCACAAGTCGTCCCCATCGCATCCCGGCTCTCGTCCGTCTTCCAAACAACCCGGCGCCAATCTCGCCCCCGCAATTCAGAAATCTTCCCTCTTTTCCACGCCCACACATGCCACTCCCCTGAATACAATCGAAACAGAAGAAGAGACACACACTTCCGCCCACCCTCTGAGTGTTGTAGAGTGTGGCCAGTGTCGGAATTCTCTTCTTGTCTTTGAGGGTGGAGTCATGCCAATCGTCGAAACGGAAGCCGAGAAGCCAGCCATACAGGGGTCAGCGATGGAGATTACTGTAAGCCGCCAGGAACTGGTCAGGGAACTCACCGCGACGCAAAGTGTGGTCGAGCGCAAGACCACAATTCCCATCCTCTCCAACTTCCTCATCGAGGCTGAAGACAACCGGCTCAACATCACCGCCACCGACCTTGACCAGGCCATCCGCACCAGCGCCGCAGTCAAAGTCAAAAAGCCCGGCTCCTGCACTATCCCCGCGCGCAAACTTTACGACTACGTCAAGCTTCTTCCCGATGGCGACATCTCCATCAAGCTCCTCGAGAACCACTGGGTGCAGATCCGCTCCGGCCGCTCGAACACCAAAATGGTCGGCATGGCCCGCGCCAATTACCCGCAGGTGCCTGAGTTTCCTGCCGTCGCTGCCATCGCAATCTCCACCATCGCGCTCAAGACCCTCGTGGCCCGCACCATCTTCGCCATCTCCAATGAAGAATCGCGCTACACCCTCAACGGAGCCCTTCTCGTACTCAAGGCCGAATCCCTGGCTATGGTAGCCACTGACGGCCATCGCCTCGCCTTCGTCGAAAAGCCCAATGAAACCCTTCAGGGCGTAAGCGGCGAAAAGCGTGTCCTCATTCCGCGCAAGGCCCTTCAGGAGCTTCAGCAGCTCCTCGGCAACACTGAGGCCGAAACCATCGAGTTTGCCGACGATGAGCACACACTCTTCTTCCGCGTTGGCCACCGCATTCTCAGCAGCCGCAAGCTCACCGGCCAGTTCCCCAATTTTGAAGCGGTCATGCCCCGCGACAATACAAAGTTTGCAGTCATCCGATCCAGCGAGCTCTCCGCCGCCATCCAGCGCGTCGCTCAGTTTGCCGACGAGCGCTCCGGCGCCATCAAGCTCCGCCTTGAAGGCAATGAGCTCAAAATCAGCTCTAGCTCCACCGAGTCCGGCGAGAGCGAAGACACCATCGATACGCCTTACTCCGGCGACCCCATCATGGTTGGCTTTAACTCTTCCTACATCCTCGACTTCCTCAAAGCCCTCAGCAACGAGGGCGAGGTTCGACTCGAGTTCAAAGACTCCCAGTCCGCCGGCCAGATGCGCCCCGAAGATCCCGAAGCCGAGTACAAATACCGCTACGTCCTCATGCCCATGCGCATCTGAAGCCGGCGAACTTGTCTTTTACGCGCCGCCTTCCAGCACTTTAGGAACATCGATCCCCAGTGCCGTCGCCAAATCGTGCTGGTGCTCCTGCTCCTGAGCAATGATCTTGCGCAACTGCTCCGCCAGTGCATAGTGCCCAAGCGCCTCCGCGTCCTTCACGCGTTGCCGATAATTCTTGATCGTTTCCGTCTCATTATCCAAATCGAACCGCAACATCTCTTCCGGCTTTTTCGAAAGCTTCACTGGTTTCGGCGTGGCCGTTGGCGAACCGCCAAGGTAGTCGATCTGATCCGCAATAATCAGCGCGTGTTGCAGCTCCTCGGCAGCGTGAACCTTCAGCTCGGCAGCAATGTTCATCCATTGAGCGCCCGTCAGCACGGTGCTGTAAACGGTGTAAGCGATAATGGCCTGATATTCGCGTGCCAGGTCTTCATTCAAAGCGTCGATTAAACTCGTCAGTGCTGCCGCTTCAGTCTTGTTCTTTTTCCCGTTCGTCATGGCTTCGTCCCTCTCGGTTGGTTAAATGTCCATCTGCTTTGATGCAGACAACCCAGTGCTCGTAAAACATGTTGTCCGCGCAAACTGCGAATCCCTCACTCCGCAATCGCAGCCAGGTGCCTCGAAACCTTCGATCCGTACGGCCCCTTCCGACTTCCTCGCATCACACAACGCCAGGAGAAAACCGTGGCCACATCTCAATTCCCGCCCGCCCAGGACCCGGAAAAAATTCCCACCCCAACCCTTGAAGAGCCCGACTACAACGAGCCCGTAGAAGACCCGGACAGCGGAGAACTTCCACTGGGCGACCCCGCAGACGACGATGAGGACGAAGTCCTCGACGACGAGCCATTGAAGGCGTAAGGCGATTAACCCTGCGCCCATCAAGCTATCCTGAAGCCGGATCATTTTCCTCGATAAAGGAATCCCGGAATGAAGTTCATCGTCTTTGCAGCCTTATCTCTCGCACTCGCCACGACACACACATTTGCGCAGACCAATGCCGGAGAACAGAAGTCCGACAAGAACCTGCCCTTCACCATCACGCAGGTCACCTCCTTGCGACTGCCTTGGCGCATCGCCTTCCTGCCCGACGGCCGCATGCTCATTACCGAAAAGGTTGGCGGCCTGGTGCTGCTTACGCAGCAGGGAGAAAAAACGCCCGTAGCCAATGTTCCAGACGTTCTCTGGGAGGGGCAGGGCGGAATGTTGGGTGTCTATACTTCGCCGTTTTACGCCAAAGACCACAGCATCTACCTGACCTACTCCGAGCCGGGAGACGGTGGCTCGAGTCTCGCACTCGCCCGTGCGCAATTGAAAATCGCCGGTCACGCAGCGAGCCTTCAAAACCTCCAGGTCATCTGGCGCGATGGGGAACGAGGACGCGGTGGACAGTTCGGTG
>Ga0187851_10004024_pt1 | contig 12140 bp, 9 predicted proteins | sample June2016WEW_6_10_FD_132997 | JGI IMG/M metagenome (GOLD analysis project Ga0187851, IMG submission 132997) | Peatland microbial communities from SPRUCE experiment site at the Marcell Experimental Forest, Minnesota, USA - June2016WEW_6_10 | ecosystem: Environmental > Terrestrial > Soil > Wetlands... | reverse complement strand
TCTGCGCTTTGGCGGCGAGCTGCGTCGGGTCGAAGAGTCCGCCGCAGGGAATGGAAACTTGCTCTTCGAGGATCAGCCGCACTTCGCCCGTGAACTGGTGTTGCCGCGTGATCCAGGGCTCGTCTGTGGAGGGCCGCAGATCGAGAATCGCGTGCCTTCCCACGGGAGAAGCAGCAAAACCGGCGACAAGAGCCAGCAGCGGCTCCCACTCGAGAGCGGCGAAGTCAGCGGATTCAACCGGCGACGGTATGGGGTCGAGAAGCGGCATAGTCCAGCAGATAGTCTATCTGGCAACGACCTCGGGAGTCGTCAGCTCGCCCTCCCAGCGCGCGACCACGGCGGCGGCGAGGCAATTACCGATGACGTTCATCGCCGTGCGGCCCATATCCATCAGCGTGTCGACGCCGAGCAGCATCAACACTGCCGCCGCAGGAATCTGGAAGGAACTGGCCACAGCCATAAGGATTACCAATGTGGCGCGTGGAACCCCGGCGATGCCTTTGCTCGTGAGTACAAGCGTGGCAAGCAGAACGATCTGCTGCATAACCGAAAGATGCAGGCCGCCAACCTGCGCCGCGAACAGCGCGGCCATGGAGAGATAAATGCTCGACCCCGTCATGTTGAAGCTATAGCCGGTGGGGATGACGAAGGAGACAATCCAGCGCGGCACGCCGAACTCCTCCATGTTTTCCATGGCCAGTGGCAATGCGGCTTCAGACGAAGTGGTTGCAAAGCCCAGCGCTGCGGGCTCGGCGACCGCTGCGGCAAAGCGTCCGATGGGAATGCGCGCGAAAAGCAGAATAAGCGCCAGCACGACCAGAAAAATGCCGAGCGCAACGTAACAGGTGATGAGCAGTTTGCCGAGCGGCAGCAGCGTGGCCAGTCCCATGGTGCCGACCGTGTAGGCCAGCGCTGCGCCCGCGGCGATGGGCGCGATCACCATGATCATTTTCGTCAGCCGGAACATGGTCTCGGTTAGCGACTGCAGAACGTTGAAGAGTGGCGCGCGTTTGGGCTCGGGCAGCAAAGCGAGCGCGGTTCCAAACAGCAGCGCGAAAACGGCTACCTGCAGAATCTGGTTTTCGGCGACAGCTTTGCCAATGTTCTCAGGAAAAATGTTGAGCAGAATCTGCTGCCAGCCTTCGGCATGCGCGATGGGTGCGACTGCCTGCGCCGCATCTGGCAGCGTCACGCCGGCGCCGGCTTGCGTCAGGTCGATGGCGAGCGCTCCAAGTAGGAGGCCGAATGTGGTGACGACCTCGAAGAAGATGATCGACTTGAGCGCCACGCGGCCCACGCTCTTCAACTCGGTATGGCCCGCGATTCCGGTGACGATGCCGCCAAAGATGAGCGGTGCGACGATCATGCGGATCAGGCGCAGAAAAATCTCACCCACAAAGTGCGTCTGGCTGGCGAAATGAGGCGCATCAACTCCAAGCTCCGCGCCGGCCAGCATGGCCACAAACGTCCACACCAGCAGTGAGCGACGGCGCAACGCGAAAGGTACAAGCAGGAGCAGCGCAATGCAGCGAAGACTGAGGCCGAGCATCGCGGAAACATGTAGCCTGGTTGCCGCCAGGCCTACTCCAAACAGCAAAACGGCCGCACCGGCCAGCATGGCAGCCAGCAGGCGACTAGGCTTGACCGGGATTTTCGTCTTAGTCTGCGACATGGCGCGGCGTTCAGCGTGTGAGCACCCATTATCCTATGACCATGCCCTCGATCGCATTTCTTGAGTGCTCACGCTGCCATTTACACCTGAACGCTGAAACTCCACAGACCGTCTGCACGGTATGCGCGGGGCCGCTTTATGCCCGCTACGATCTCTCTGCCGCTGCCGGCCTCGCACAACGCGACAAGGTCGGCAAGAGCGCCGACGATGCGCGGTGGAGCGGGATGTGGCGATACGCGCAGGTCCTCCCCGACGTTGAGCCGGTGACCTTAGGCGAGGGGTGGACGCCTATATTACGAAGCCGCCGCAGTGCTAACGTCTGGCTCAAGGAAGAGGGTGCCAACCCAACAGGCACATTCAAGGCGCGTGGCCTGGCACTGGCCGTGACCATGGCGCGGCATTATGGAATCAAGAAGCTGGCTGCGCCGTCCGCAGGCAATGCCGGCGGAGCGCTTGCGGCCTATGCTGCGGCAGCCGGAATTGAAGCCCACATCTTCATGCCCAAAGATGTGCCGCTCGCCAACCAGGTGGAGTGCCAAATTTACGGCGCGCATCTCACGCTCGTCGACGGGCTCATCTCCGATTGTGGCCGCATCGTTGCAGAGCGCAAGCAGGCAGAGGGATGGTTCGACATCTCAACGCTCAAGGAACCGTTCCGTGTGGAAGGCAAGAAGACCATGGGCTACGAGTTGGTGGAGCAGTTGGGCTGGGAGTATCCCGATGCCGTCTTTTATCCCACGGGCGGCGGCGTGGGCCTCATCGGCATGTGGAAAGCCTTTGAAGAGATGGAGCAACTGGGCTGGGTGACAGGCAAGCGGCCAAAAATGGTCGCGATTCAGGCGGCAGGCTGCGCTCCCGTTGCGCGCGCTTATGAACAAGGCGAGACGGCGAGCACCATGTGGCAAAATGCGCATACTTTTGCTTCCGGCCTGCGCGTGCCCAAGCCTTACGGCGATGCGTTGATTCTTGAGATTGTGCGGGCCTCCAATGGCACCGTCGTGGCGCTGACCGACGATCAGATCTTCGCGTCGCTCAAAGACTGGGGCCGCAACGAAGGCTTGTTGCTTTCACCCGAAGGCGCGGCGGCCACGGCTGCCTACGATCATCTCGTCGCAACCGGCTTCTTGAATCCGGAGGACCGCGTCGTTCTCTTCAATACAGGCTCGGGAAACAAATACACCGATGTGCTTGCGGCCAAGCTGCAGCAGCAATGAATCGCGGGATGCCCGGTGTTCGCAAAGCCTGCGGCGAAACTGTCCGCCGGTTAGCGGCCGAAATCGGCCAGACTCACAGCTCGCCAGGTTCTCTTGATTCCATCGGATCCGATGGCGCGAAGATTCAAATCACTGGCGACTACGAGTCAATACGGCGGGAACATGGATTCATGTAAGTGCCTGGGTGCCTGCCCGGCAAGAATTTGGCCAATCCAAAGGTGAAACTAATCTATGGTGCGCCCGGAGAGATTCGAACTCCCGACCTAACGCTCCGGAGGCGTTCGCTCTATCCAGCTGAGCTACGGGCGCGCTCTTCCAGCATATCGCACTCGGCGTTGAACCTGCGGCGGGGCTCCCGCTCAGCCCATAGCGCCGTCTCCGGCTCGGCCGACCTCGCGCTGCACGCGAATCTCTTCCATCACCGATTGAATCAGCGCCTTGGCCCCTTCCATCCCCGATAAAACAGCCTGCAAATCGAGTGCGGGCTTCGACGGGTTCCTGCTCGACGCGCAGTAGACCCCATGCTGGCCCACCATGATCAGCGAATCGGTCAGCAGGTCCAGCGCCACAGCCAACCGCCCGCGCTCTGCGCCCATCATGAACTCGTACCGCTCCAAATCCCCGCGCCGCTCGTCAAATACGCTCATACATCCAGCGTATCTGACCCGCCTGCGAAGGCGAACGGTTGCGCCGTCCCGCCTCCGCACCCTGACTGAATCTAGACGTTCAGCTTCTTCATGTACTCAGCATCCTGCCGCAACGCCTCAATCGGGTCAATGTCGAACTCTTCCTGCTCAATGAAGTAGTGTTTCAATCCCGTCGCCGCGCGGAAAATTGGAGCATAGTCGATTGTTCCTTTGCCGAGAACCTTCGACGTGACCTTTTTCCCAGGCCCACGCTCAAGGTCCTTGACGTGCAGCAGTGGGAACCGCTCAGGCGTCTTGCTCAGGTAGTCCAGCGGATTGCGTCCCGCCGCATACACCCAGCCACAGTCCATCTCGAAGCAGACGAGCTTTGGATCGGTCAGCCGAAGCAGCTCGTCGTAAAACGTAACGCCTCCCTCCGTGCCAAACTCCGGAGTATGGTTGTGGTAGCCGAAGGTCATGCCGGCGGCCGTCACCTTCTCGCCAATTTTGTTCAGCTCGCCCGCAACCCAGCGCCAGTCCTCCAGCGTCAGCTCGCCATGCGCCTTGGGATCCTTGTGCACCGGCGCCGGCGAGATGATGAATTCCAGACCCAGGTTCTTCCCGTACTCAATGTACTCATCCAGATGCGGCAGCAACTGCCCCATCGCGTGATGTGTGCTCACGCACTTCAACCCCGCCTGGTCCATCGCCTGCTTGAACTGCGCTGCGGTGTGGTCGTAGTAGCCGGCGGCTTCAACCTCGGTGTAGCCGTCCCCCGCCACCTTCTTCAATGTCCCGTCGAAATCCTTGGGCAGAAGCTCGCGCACGCTATAAAGTTGCAACCCAATAGGCTTGTTCAGCGGCGCAGCTGAAAGCGTACGGACCGTCGTCGATGCGGTTGCTGCAACCGCTGCGGATGTTTTCAAAAATCCTCTGCGCGAAATGCTCATGAATCCATTCTCCCTTGTCGTCCCGTCGTCTCAATTCCCTTAGTCGCTTAGCCCCTTAGCCCCTTAGTCCCTTAGTCCCTAGTCCCTAGTCCCTAGTCCATTAGTCCCTAGTCCCTTAGTCCCTAGTCCCTATCCAACAATCTTCCCCGCGTCCCCATCCCAATTCGCAAGGGTGCGATGAAAATAAGCGTAATTGGCCATGTGGCACCCAATGGCCGCATGGTGGCCGAAGACTTCGTCCTCAACTACGTGCTGCCGCGTGTGTACCGCGCGATAGAAGTTTGCCAGATGATCGGCAGTGTCGTTATAACCCCGCGGCACGGTGAACGACTCGGCCTCGGGTGCTGCGGCCTGCGCCGCTCCTGCGTGCGCGTCGCGCCAATCTTCCTGCCCCTTCTTGCGCTGCGCCTCGGTCATGCCGCCCCAGCCGTACGCCTCAAACCGCGCCGCAACATTCTGCGGAGTGAACGTAACAGAACTGCCCGTCACCACCAGCGTCCCCGTCGACCCGAAGAAACTGATCCGTTCATCTGCATCGTTGTTGTTCTGGTTGCAGTGCACGTGAACCTGCACCGGTCCATTCGCTGACGAAAAATCGTACAGCGTCTCGAGAAAATCAGGAAATTCGCGCCCATCTTTGAAGTGGTAGAGGCCGCCGCTCGAGTAAGCCCGTACCGGCGCTGCGTTCATGCCTGTGATGGCGAAAATCCCCGACAGCATATGCACAAACAAGTCGCCGCCCAGCCCCGAACTATAGTCGGAAAACAGACGCCAGCGGAAAAACCGCACTGGATCGAACGCGCGCGCCGGCGCATCCTGTTGAAAGCGTTCCCAATCCACATTCTGCGGGCTCGCGTCCGCCGGCACGGGATACACCCAGGCTCCGCCCGGCGAGTTGCGATTCCACTGCGCGTCGATCGAGTGCACCTCGCCCAGTTTCCCTGAAGAGTAAATCTCCCGCGCCTTCGCATACAGAATCGAGCTCACGCGCTGGCTGCCTGCCTGAAAAATGCGGTTTCCCTTCGCCACCGCGTCCACCATCGCTTGCCCGTCAGCCACTGAGTGCGACATCGGCTTCTCACAGTAGACGTCCTTCCCCGCAGCTACGGCGTCCAGCGTCACGCGCCGATGTAAATGATCTGAGGTCGCAATCACCACAGCGTCCACGTCTTTGCGATCGAGCAGCACCCGGTAATCGCGCGTGGTGGCGAATGCGCCGCCCCACACTTCCTGTGCTGCCTGGTGGCGCATGTCGTAGAGATCGGCTGCGCACACACACACGCCGCTCGGCACCGTACGCGCCGCTTTCAGCAGATCGCAGCCGCGTATGCCCGTGCCCACGATCGCGAAGCGCACTGGAGGTCCGTCGGCGGCCTGCGCGGCGAAGGGGCTCGCCTCGAGCACGGTCGTCTTGATTGAAGCTCCGACCGCGGCCGCGGCAGCACCCATGCGCACAAAATCCCGCCGCGTGATTGAAAAGCGATTCACTTCCGGCTCCCGATGGCTTTCGGCATCGTCGGCCATTCTCGCTCCATAGGCCGCGTCGTGTCCACACACGATGACCGTACGTGTTTGTCGAGAGCCCTGCAGAAGGTTAGGATACGGAGCGGGAATCGCCTGGGCGGAACGTGAGGGTTGAAATGAAATCTGCAAAAAGCTATAGCAAGATTTTCACAAGAGGGTTCCTGCTGGCGCAGTGTGTTGCGCTTTCGGGCGCCGTGCCCTTGCTTGCAGCCGCGTCGCCACCCCGGAAGACCCCGGACTTCGGCCCCAACGTCGCAGTCTTCGATCCCGCCATGCCGGCAGCCGCAATCCAGGCACAAATCGACAAGGTCTACTCCGTTCAGCAGCACAACGAATTCGGCCCCGAGCGCAACGCCTTCCTGTTTCTTCCAGGCGAGTACAAGATCGACCTTCCCGTGGGCTTTTACACTGAAGTCGTCGGACTCGGCGCTTCTCCCGACGCCGTGCACATCACGGGCAACGTGCACTCCGATGCCAGCCTGCCCCACAACAATGCCACCTGCACGTTCTGGCGTGCCGCCGAGGGCTTCTCGGTCACGCCCACCGGCGGCGCTGTGAATGGAACCATGCAATGGGCCGTCTCCCAGGCCATTCCCTTCCGGCGCATGCATGTGCTCGGCAGCATGGTGCTGCACCAGAACGGCGGATGGGCCAGCGGTGGCTGGATGTCCGACTCGCTCGTCGACGGAAACGTCGGTGCCGGGCCGCAGCAGCAGTGGATCAGCCGCAACAGCCAGTGGGGCAGTTGGACCAGCTCCAACTGGAACATGGTCTTCGTCGGCGTTCCAAGCGCGCCGCAGGGGGAATGGCCCAGGCCCGCCTACACCCGCGTTGCAGAGACGCCGGTGATCCGCGAGAAGCCCTTCCTCATGGTCGACGCGCAGCATCGCTGGAGCGTTCGCGTTCCCGCGCTGGTCCACAACTCGGCGGGAATCTCGTGGCGCTCCGGCGAAACGCCGGGTCAATCCGTGCCGCTTAGCCGCTTCTATATCGCGCACGCCGGCACAGACTCCGCAGCCGCGCTCAATGCGCAGCTCCAAGCCGGCAAGAACCTCCTTTTCACTCCCGGAATCTACGAGCTCACCGAGCCCATTCGCGTCACCCGCCCCGACACCATCGTCATGGGACTCGGCTTCGCCACGTTGAAGCCCACGCAGGGCACCGCCGCTATGACCACCGCCGATGCCCATGGCATCATCCTCGCCGGGCTCTTCTTCGACGCAGGTCCACAGGTCTCACCGTCTCTTCTCGAAGTGGGCCCGGCAGGCAGCCAGTCCAGCGACGCCGGCAACCCGATTTCCCTGCACGACGTCTTCTTTCGCGTGGGCGGCGCGGGTGTAGGTCGCACCAGGGCCAACCTCGTCATCAACTCCAACGACACCCTCATCGACCACACCTGGATCTGGCGCGCCGATCACGGCACTGGCGTCGGCTGGACCCAGAACACCAGCGACAATGGGCTCATCGTGAATGGCAACAACGTCACCGCCTATGGCCTCTTCGTCGAGCATCATCAGCAGTACCAGGTGCTGTGGAACGGCGGCGGCGGCCGCACGTACTTTTATCAATCCGAGATTCCCTATGACCCGCCAGACCAGGCCGACTGGCGAAGCACAGCAAGTGCCAATGGATGGGCATCGTACAAAGTGGCTGACGGTGTGAAGGCTCATGAGGCCTGGGGCCTCGGCATCTACTCCGTCTTCCGCCACCCTGACGTGGTCTTGACCCGCGCTATCGAGGTTCCACACACGCCCGAAGTCCGTTTTCACCACATGGTCACCGTTGCCCTCGACAACCTTGGCGAGATCACCCACATCGTCGACGACGCTGGCGACGCCGCCAAACCCGGAACTCCCGGCCATCCGCGCGTCGATCCAAGGATCACAGCTTTCCCCTAGAACCCATCCGGTTTACGGCGTTCCCGCGTGCGGCGCCCGCACCCTCGTCATCAGAATTGAGGATCGATGATGCGCCGAAGCCTCAGCTTCCACAAACGTTGGCGCCGCGCAGATGAAGAGCGTGCGCCCATCTTCCCCGCCCAGCATGCAGGCGAACGCACCCGTTTCTCCGGTCTTGAATTCTTCAAGAATCGCGCCACCTTCCTGCACGCGAAGCACCCGGTTGTGTACCGCGTCGGCCACCCACACCGCTCCCTCCGCATCCAGGCAGATTCCGTCCGGCGCAACCTCGACCTTCGCCAGAATCTCGCCGACGTCGGTTGACGTCGGCAGCGCGCCAAACGATGCCCACGTTCTGCGCTCGCCCAACAAGCCCCCATCCACTGAGAACGCGCTCAGCCGGTTCAGAAACGATTCGGCCACAATTAAAGTCTTCCCGTCCGGCGTCAGCACCATCCCGTTGGGAAAGCCCAGCCCCTCGGCCACGACCTTTGCCGTCCTGTCCGGCTCCACGCAGGTCAACACCGTCGTTGTCGCCGTCGCGCCCCCGTGAAGATCGAATCCAAAGTTGCCCACCCACGCGCGGCCCTCGGGATCAACCAGCATATCGTTCAAATGCCACGGGGCCAGGTGCGACAGGTCGGCGTAGGTCTCGAGCCGGCCATCCAGACCGCGCCGCAGAATTCTGCGGTCGCTCATCGACACGATCAGCAGGCTTCCATCCGGTAGAAAACCCAACCCCGAAGGCTTCCCGGCAACCTCTGCCAACACCTCGAGCTTGCCATCGAGCGTGATGGCAAAAACACGATGCGTATGCTGGTCTGAAAAGTAGAGCCTGCCCTCGCGCCAGCGTGGGCACTCCGTAAACGCCAGGCCCTCAATCAGCGTCGTGAATTCCGCCATCGTACTTCCTCCTGCGGCTGACTGGTAAGGAGGTTAGCACGCCGTCCTCAAAACCGTGGGAGAATGGAGAGAACACCGATTATGACGAATCCCATCTTCGAAGAGCCCTTGCCAACCCCCGAAAACCCGACAGAATCCGCACCCGATACAGCAACCGAGGCCGATTCCGCCGTCATCGCCGAGCCCGTTCAATCGTTGCAGGAACCCCCTGCCGCATCTGCCCCCGCCACCGCGGTTGAACCGACTGCGCCGCCTGCCCCCTCCGAAGACCCGGTAGAAGACTTCGGTGCACTCCTCAAAGCCTTCGAGACCACCCATTCCCATAAGGCCGAGTCCGGGCAAAAGCAGCTGCTGGGCACCGTCGTCTCCCTCTCCGCCGAGCAGGTCTTCGTCGATATCGGTTATAAGACTGAAGGCGTCCTGCCGCGCTCTGCGTTCAAAGACAACGCCGACAGCATCCAGCCCGGCGACACGCTCCACGTCTCCGTTACCGGTCGCAACGAAGAGCATTACTACGAGCTCTCGCTCTTCAAAGTTGCCCAGCCGCGCGACTGGTCTGCACTTGAAGCCGCCTTCGCGGAGAAAACCGCCATCGTCGGCACCGTCACCGAAGTCATCAAAGGCGGACTCCGCGCCGATGTAGGCGTGCGCGCCTTCATGCCTGCCAGCCGCAGCGGCGCCAAAGATGTCCTTGAGATGGAAAAGCTTGTCGGCACCGAGATCAACTGCCGCATCACCAAGCTCGATGTGGCCGACGAAGATGTCGTCGTCGATCGCCGCGTCGTGCTCGAAGAACAAGCGCGCGGCCTTCTCGAAGATCGCCGCGCCGGTTTGAAAGAAGGCGACATCCTCACCGGCACGGTCCGCTCCCTCATGCCATACGGCGCGTTTGTTGATCTCGGCGGCATCGATGGCCTCCTCCACATCAGCGACATGGCCCACACCCGCATCAATAAGGCCGAGGATGTAGTGGCCGTCGGCCAGCAAATCCAGGTCCGCATTCTCAAAATCGATCCCGAAACAAAAAAGCTCTCGCTCGGCCTCAAGCAATTGCAGCCCGAGCCCTGGGCCACTGTGCCCGAGCGATTCAAGGCCGGCCAACGCGTCAGCGGAACCGTCACCCGCCTTCAGGACTTTGGCGCGTTCGTCGAAATCGAGCCCGGCGTCGAAGGCCTCATCCACATCTCTGAAATGTCGTGGGGCAAAAAGATCCGCCATCCCAAAGACGTGTTGAAGCAAGGCGACCGTGTCGATGCCGTGATCCTTGCCATCAAGCCGGAAGAACGCCGCATCGGCCTTGGCCTGAAGCAGACACTCGCCGATCCTTGGACTGAAGTGCGCCTCAACTTCCCTGAAGGCTCGCAGGTCGAAGGCCCCATCACGCGGATGGAAAAATTCGGAGCCTTCGTGCAGATCGCCGACGGCGTTGAAGGCTTGGTCCACGTCAGCGAAATCGTCGCCGACCGCCGCCTCAATCATCCCAGCGACGTGCTCCGCGCCGGCCAGGTGGTCCAGGCGCTCGTCCTCGCCATCGATACTGAGAAGCGCCAGATCAAGCTCAGCATGAAACAGCTCATCCCCACCAGCATCGACGAGTACATTGCCGAGCACAAAGCCGGCGACAAGGTCTCAGGCCGCGTCGTCGAAGCAGACGCCGCGCATGCCACCGTCGAGTTGGGCGAAGGCATTCGCGCCCAATGCAGGCTCGCCGCAGCCACGGCAACAGCCGCTTCGGATGCAAAAAAGCCGGAAGGCAAAGCCGACCTGTCCTCGCTGTCGTCTCTGCTGAGCGCGCGCTGGAAAGGCAACGCACCCGCGCCCGCTGCCGCACCCGAATCGCTGGCCCAGGGACAAATTCGCAGCTTCAAGATCGTCAAGCTCGACGCTGCGGCGAAGAAAATCGAAGTCAAACTGATTTAGAGATACGTGTCGTCGATGTAGCACCAGCGCCAGTTTTCGCCCCGCTCGGCCGATTGAATGATCGGATGCTGCGTCTCATGAAAATGTGCGCGCGCGTGCCGGTTTTTCGACGAATCGCAACAGCCCACATGCCCGCATTCCAGGCACATGCGCAAATGCACCCACGTATCGCCCGTCTTCAGGCACTCTTCGCAACCCTTGCTGCGCGGCTTCACGTTCTTCACGTGATCCGCAATGTGTGTACACTTCACCGCCATGGCGACCTCCGTTCCATCGCGTTCTCTATTTTCCCTTTTACACCGCTCGATATTGTTGCGCCAGTTCCGTAAACTCCTTCACCTGCGCTGAAATCCAGTTTTCATCGCGCCCCAGCTCAGTTGCCATCAGCCGCGCCACCGGCTCCGCCATGGCAATCGCCGCCTTTGCGTTCAGGAACAGCGCGCGCGTATGCCGCGCCAGCACGTCTTCCACTGTCCGCGCCATCTCCTCGCGCACCGCCCATACCACCTCCGCAGCAATGTAGGGCAAAGCGGGATGAAGCCGCGCACCGAGTGCCGCATCGGCCTCGGCAAGCGCGCGGATCTTCCTCGCGTCTGATCCGTAAACCTGCAGGCTGCCCAACTCCGCCGAGTCATCCATATGTCCATGAATGCGCAAATTCTTCGTGACGCACCCCGCATCCGGCAGTTTGCCCAGCGTGATCGCATGGTCCACGCAGTCTTCCGCCATGTGGCGATACGTCGTCCATTTCCCGCCGGTGATTGTCAACAGGCCCGATGTATCCACGTGAATCACATGATCCCGCGAAAGCGCCGAAGTCTTCCCGTCGCCCTTCACCAGCGGCCGCAGGCCTACGTACACAGCCAGCACATCGGCACGCGTCGGCGGACGCGCAAAAAAACGCGCGGCTGTCTCCAATACAAATTCAATCTCTTCTTCCAGAGGCCGCGGCTCCAGGCTGGGTCCATCTACCGGCGTGTCCGTAGTTCCGGCCACCGCGTGGCCGTGCCACGGAATCACAAACAACACACGCCCATCGCTCGTCTTCGGTACCATCAGCGCTGTGTCGCCCTTCAGGAACGACCGCTCGAACACCAGGTGAATGCCCTGGCTCGTCACCATCAGCGGCTCAGCCTCCGGCTCGGCCATATGCCGGATCGTATCCGTGAACACGCCCGTTGCGTTCACCACAATCTTCGCCGCAAGTTTGAACTCCTCGCCCGACTCCTCATCGCGCGCCGTCAACCCGTTCACATACCCTTCCGCATCGCGCGTCAAACTCGTCGCAGGACAGTAATTCACCAGCGTCGCTCCATGATCGGCCGCGGTCATGGCTAGGTGAATCAAAAGCCGCGCATCGTCGAACTGCCCGTCGTAATAAATCACCCCGCCGCGCAGTTCTTCCGGTTCCAATGCCGGCAATCGTTCCAATG
>Ga0187851_10004022_pt1 | contig 12143 bp, 9 predicted proteins | sample June2016WEW_6_10_FD_132997 | JGI IMG/M metagenome (GOLD analysis project Ga0187851, IMG submission 132997) | Peatland microbial communities from SPRUCE experiment site at the Marcell Experimental Forest, Minnesota, USA - June2016WEW_6_10 | ecosystem: Environmental > Terrestrial > Soil > Wetlands... | reverse complement strand
GGCTGCGGCCCGGGGCGGGGTCATGACCGTGCGTGCGGGCGATGCCCCGCCCTCCGGGCCTCCGGTCATCGCCGGGGAGAGCCTGCAGGGGAAGTACGCGGGCTTCGCATCGCGTTTTGCCGCCTTCGCCGTGGATGTGGGGGTCAGTCTCGGCGTGTTCTTGCTCGCCCTGGCCGCCATCTCCTTCGCGGCGCTGGTGCTGACCGGCCAGGACATCACCTGGCACAGGGGCGACATCTGGGTGATCATCGCCTATGCAGTCTGGGCCTTCATCTACTTCGCCCACTCCTGGGCCGCGAGCGGCAGGACCGTCGGCATGGCACTGTTCGGCGTGCGAGTCGTGACAGACAGCGGCGCCGACGTAAGCGGGCGCCGGGCGGTCGTGCGTACGTTGGCGCTCCCGTTGAGCTTCCTGTTCCTGGGACTGGGGTTCGTCGGCATCCTACTGGGAGACCGGCGCCGGGCGCTGCACGATGTCATCGCCGGGACGGCAGTCATCTACTCATGGGACGCGCGGGCGGCGCGGCTGCGCTTCCTGTCCAGGAAGTGATCACACAGCCGCCTCCGGCCCGTGCCGATTCTTCATCCGGTCTGGTCAGGCGGCTTCCCGGGCATCGTGTCGACGTCCTCGATGGGGATCCGGGTGCCTTCTGGCTTGACCGTCCCGGCGGGGACGCTGACCTCGAGGACTCCCTTGTCATACCGGGCGGCGATGTCCGCGGGGTCGACCTTGGCGGGGAGCCTGACCGCGCGGGCGAGCGATCCGTAGCGGAACTCCGAGTGATAAGGCCCGTCGTCCTGCTGGCGGCGGTCGGCGCGGATGGTCAGGATCCGGCCGTCGACGGTGACCTCGATGTCGTTCTCCGGGTCCAGGCCGGGCAGTTCGGCCCGGATCACATAACGGTCGTCCTGCATCGATTCCTCGAGCCGGAACACCTGGCCCGCCAGGAACGGCGGCGGTCCTGTCCACGGGGATTCCAGCCAGTCGGCCAGGTCCGGGAATATGGTGCGGAACCTCGCAGGCGCCCGGGGGCGCGGCAGCTTAACCATGATATCCCTCCACTGCGCGTACGACCATGTTATCTGTTCTGGCCTAGCTGGCCACGCAGATTGAGCCGGCTGTGCCGTCCTTTCCCGCGGCTGCGCTCTGGCCGGCGGCATGGAGCTTGCCTGCTCCTCTGGCCTGGCTGGCGGCGCAGATCTGGCATGCCCGTTGACGGTAGCTGGCGGCGCGGATCCGGCTGGGGCAGCTGACCGGGCACAGGCTGGCTGGGGCTGCGGCGCAGGCTTAGCTGGGTCCGCGTATCCGGGCATCCATTTGAGCACTTCAGCGCGGAAGGGCGCTTCGCATTCGAGCTGGCAGAGCACGCCCAGGCCAGATGCCAGTACCCGGTGGATGAGTACGAAAGAGGGCGGCAGGTTGAGCTGCCGCAGAACGCTGGATGAACGCAAGGCCGATGCCCGCATTGTCTCGGTGCGCAGCCATTCGCGGCTGAACCTGAACGACTCCGCCCGGGACGGCTCGGCGAGCGGTGCCAGGAAGGCGCGCAGCGCAGTCAGGTCAACGCTGACGCCGTCCCGAAGATAGCCGTACGACCGGAGTTCGTCCTCAAGCTTGGCGAGGTCGCCGCCTTCGTGCACGAGCCGTAGCACCCTGCCGAAGATGGCCGGGAAGCCGTCTGGCAGCCGGGCGACAGCGCCGAAGTCGAGCACGCCCAGCCGCCCGTCGGCAAGCAGGCGGAAGTTGCCCGGGTGCGGATCCGCGTGCAGGAGCCTGACCCGCGCAGGACCCGAGAACAGGAAACGGATGATCATGATGCCCGCCCGGTCCCGCTGAGCAGCCGTGCCGCCGGCGATGATGCTGGCGAGTGGGATGCCGTCAAGCCATTCGCTGACGAGCACGTGGTCGCTGACCGAGACCACACCTGGGACGCAGACGTCCGGGTCGCCGGCGTAGGCGGCGGCGAAAGCCTGCTGGGCGGCAGCTTCCAGCCCGTAATCAAGTTCCTCGGCCACCCTGTCCCGCAGCTCGGCGAGCAGCGGCTTGGCGTCCAGGCCAGGCATGAGCGCGCCGAAAAGCCGGGCGAAGCGGCTCAGCTGTTTGAAGTCGCTGATCAGCGCCCTGTCCGCGCCCGGGTACTGGATCTTGACGGCAACCTGGCGCCCGTCGTGCCAGACGGCACGGTGTACCTGGCCGATGGAGGCGGCGGCCGCCGGCTGGTCGTCGAACTCGGCGAAGCTGGCCCGCCACTGCTCGCCCATGTCGCCCGCCAGCACCTTGTGAATAGTCCGGGCAGGCAACGGCGGCGCGGATTCCTGCAGCCTGGTCAGGGTGGCCCGGTACGGTTCGGCGATCTCCGGGGGCAGCGCAGCCTCGAATATGGACAGCGCCTGCCCGAGCTTCATCGCGCCACCCTTGAGCTCGCCAAGGACCCTGAAGACCTGATCTGCTGTCCGCCGCTGGATTTCCTGGGTCACCAGCTCAGCTGGCCGACCGCCCAAGCGCTTGCCGGTTCCCAACGCGGTCCGGCCGGCGAACCCGACCGGCAACCCAGCCAGTCTGACCGTGCGGGTGACAGTGTGGCGGGGCAGATCGCTCATGCTCCCATTCTCCCCTATGCCAGGCCTAATGCACCGCAGTGATCGAATGCACCGCCGGGCGGTAGGCCATCGGATGCGCGCGGCGGTACGGGGGGGCGCGTTGTCGGGTTACGACGGTCCGAGTGACCTGAGAGCTGTTTCGTGGCCGTCAAGGTGGATGGCCTCGCAAATCTCTGCTGTCTAGGTCCGGGCCAGCCCGTTTGCATCCTGTCCTTCCGGGTCGGCGCGGGCGAGCCCGATGGACCAGTTCGCCTGTACCCCGGACACGACTTCGCGTCGAGATCGTCATCGGCACAGACCAGCTTCCCCGCGATACCCGGCCGACATCTCGCGATCCGGGCATCGTTCCTCGGCCCCTTGACCCGGATCGCGACCTGCTGGTCATCACCACCGCCCCTCCCAGGGCCGGTGCGGTAGGTGGCGCTCCCGCCCAGGCTAGGTGCCGGGCAGGGGCCTACCCGTCGCTGCGCAGACCGGACAGGCCCCCGCCCGTGGCTGTTGCGAGCATCGTGGGGATCGCCTCTTCGTTCAGGAAGCCGCCGGACTGGTGCTGCCAGAGGCGGGCGTAGGTGCCGCCGAGGTCGAGGAGCTCCTCGTGGGTGCCCTGCTCGATGATCCGGCCGCGGTCGAGCACGATGAGCCGATCCATCCGGGCGACGGTGCTGAGGCGGTGCGCGACCACGAACGCGGTCCGGCCCTCCATCAGCCGCCACAGCGCCTGCTGGACCAGGCCCTCGCTCTCGGAGTCCAGCGCGCTGGTCGCCTCGTCGAGCAGCAGGATCGGCGCGTCGCGCAGGATCGCCCTGGCGAGGGCGACGCGCTGCCGCTGCCCGCCGGACAGCTTCACGCCGCGCTCGCCGACCAGCGTGTCGAATCCGTCGGGCAGGGCATCGACGAACTCGGTCACGTGCGCCGCCTCCGCCGCCTGACGGATCTCGGCGTCGGTCGCCCCCGGGCGGGCGAACGCGATGTTCTCGCGCAGCGTCCGGTGGAACATCGCCGGGTCCTGCGGCACGTAGGCGATCAGGCCGCGCAGGTCGGCCTGCCGCAGCCTGGTGATGTCCTGCCCGCCGATGAGGATCCGGCCTTCCTGCACGTCCGTCATCCGCAGCAGCAGCCGGGTCAGCGTGGTCTTGCCGCCGCCCGACCGGCCGACCAGGCCGATCCTGGTCCCGCTCGGCACGTCGAGGTCAAGACCGGTGAACAGCGGCGGCCCTCCGGCGTGCGTGAAGCCCACGCCTTCGAACCGGACGTCGGACGGCCCGTGCCGTAGCGGCTCGGGCTCGTCGGGGTCCGTCACGGTGGCCGGTGTCAGCAGCAGTTCGGTGAACTGCGCGGCCTCGGTGAGCGAGCTTTCCAGGTTCCGGTAGATCTGGTTGAACTGGAACATGATCGACATCGCGTTGGAGAAATAGGTGAACGACACGAAGATCGCCTCGATGCCGTGCGCGCCGGTGCCGAGCGCGATCGCGAGCAGCAGCCCGACCGCCTGGGCCCCCACCGACATCGGCGCCACGACCGTGTCGATGCGCAGGTTGCTGTAGTCCCAGGAGAGGATCGACTTGCGCCGCTGCTCCGCGACGCGCGCGGCGTGCTCGGCGGCCTCCCGCCGTTCCGCGGCGAACGCGCGGACCGTGTCCATGTTCGCGAGGCTGTCGGCGACGTGCCCGGAGACGCGGGCGATCGCCTCCTCGCGCTGGTCGACGAGCCGCTGCCGGCCGCGGATCAGCGGCACGACGCCGATGGCGGTGACCGCGAGCAGTCCGAGCAGCGCGGCAACGAGCCAGGGGCTGTAGCGCCACAAGATGACGCACGCGAACCCGATCGGCACGAGGTTGCCGACGACGTTGAACATGAGCGTGTCGGCGAACTCCTCGAAGCAGGTGGCGAAGCTCAGCGCCCGCTTAGTCAGCGACCCGGCGAAGTTGTCGTGGTAGAACGCGGCGTCCTTCGCGAGCAGCTCGTCCATGCCGATCACGTAGAGGTTCTCGATGGCGTAGCCGTCGAGGCGGTTCATAAAGTGCAGCCCGATCCGCCACAGCACCTCGGAAAACAGCAGCAGGCCCGCGAAGCCAAGGACGTACGGCACGGCTTCGCTCGCGGCGACGGCGCCATGGGACGTGAACCGGCCGATCAGCGCGGCAACGATCAGCGGCGCGACATAGGAGATGCCGGTGGAGCCGAGCGCGGGCAGCAGCATCCCCGGCAGGGCGAAGCGCCGGAGCAGCGCCATCTGCCCGCCGTAGTAGCGCAGCACGAGCAGCACCGCGCGCTTCCGGTGCGGTCCGCCGCCGCCATGGTCAGGTCCCGCCACCGTCCCTCTCCCCTATTCCGAGCAGCCAGCCACTGGCTATCGTGCGGGAAGGAGAGTTCCGACGGCCACCTATTTTTCGGCCGCAGTCACTGGAAAGGACCGGGTCACGAGGAGATCGCCACATGAGCGCGCACGACACTTCAAACGAACTGCTGCACATGCGCCATGCACTGAGACACTGGTGCTCAGAAAACCCCGCGCGGACTTCGGCTCGACGTGAGCGAATCTGGCAGGGTGCCGCCAGAGGCAATGTGCAATGAAATCTTGAAACGCTATGAAATGATTCTCTCACCTCGCGGCTCTTGCGTGCCTGCTCCTGCCGGTTGTACTTGGCCGCTCTCCGGCGCATGCGCACCCGTAGATGGCGGCTGGAGGACGGGTAAGCAGCGGGTACTGCCGAATCCCCAGGCGTAGTTGGCGGGGGCCCCCAGGTCTTCTTGGCGGGTCCGTACATGATCTTGTATCGGGTGGATCGAGGCAGGCCCGCTGCCCTGCTGAGCGATCTGCGGCCCTCGCCTGGCAACCTGGCCAGGCGAGAGCCTGAAATCAACTCGACCCCGCTCGCCTCGCCTGGTACGGTCGCGAGCTTGTTCTCACTGCGGGGAGCCCATGAGATCCGCGTGCGGCCGCCCCGGCAGTTCCCATGCTGAGCGTAGGCTTCGTCAATGGCATGCCGTATCGGTGAGCTCGTGCTCAAGTGCCGCGATCCCGAGGCGCTGGCGCGGTTCTGGTGCGAGGTCCTGGACTTCACCGAACTCGATCGCGAAGAGGAGGGCTGCATCGAGATAGGCCCGCGCGAAGGGTTCGGCGGCCCGCAGCCGACGATCTTCCTCATCCGCAACGACGAGCCGAAGAACGGGCCTGCCCGGCTGCACGTCGATGTCAACCCCACCGACCGCGATCAAGGCGCCGAGCTCGAGCGCCTCCTGGCCGCCGGGGCCGAGCTCATCGACATCGGCCAGCCTGCGGAGGCGTCCTGGCACGTCCTCGCCGATCCAGAAGGCAACGAGTTCTGCCTGCTCAAGCGCCGCCTCGACCCGCTCTGACGGCCCTCGCCCAAACGATCGGCCTCGGCATAGCGGGACCTTTCGATTTTCCGCCCGTCTGGCCAGCTCCATTTGGGTGAGCCCGGCGGCCGCACGCAGCGCCCTGATTCGTTCCGCGAAGGCTGCTCTGCGGGCTGGAACGCAGCCGCCAACAAAACCTGGGAACCGCCATCTATAACTGGGGGTCGCAGCCGACAGGACCCTGACAGGCGGACACGTGGCCAACTGTCCGCAAAATAGCCAAATAGATGCGATCCCTACAGGTTTGCAGGGATCGCCTCATCTTGATCAGCGGGGTGCCTACCTGATCAGCAACCTGATCAACGGCGCTCGCATGTGATCAGCCGCGGCCTGGCCAGGGCAAGAGCGGCCTGTGCTCGTCGCGGGGCTGATCAGGTAGCTCGCGGGCGACCGCACCGCGACTGATCAACAACGCCGAGGACGCAGGTCGGACTGATCAGATGAGCCGTAGCGCGCAACGGGCACGCGGCGGGAACCGGGTTCCTGGCCGCCGGCGGTGGAAGGCGTGGCGCCCCGCGCGTTACGGTCATCTGGTACGAGGACGGCAAGGCGACTGACGGCCCAGACGGGCCAGCGGGAGAGCTCCGCGACTGCGAGCAGGCGCTCCGCAGAGCCGGTTTCCGGGTCGAGTGCACGTCAGAGGGCACAGGTGGGTGCCTGCTCGCCTGGCGGTAGTGCCGTTCTGATGAGAGCCGGGACAGTCAGCTCGAACCTGACGCGCTCAAGCTCGGCTTCGATCTCGGCCTCGTTTCCGTAGACGATCTCGTGCTGCATGACCGGCACGTCGAACGTGCTGGACATGATCTCGTTGACCGCCGCGTCCACGAGTTCCACCCGGATCATGTTGCCGCAGGATCGGCGTTCCCTGCCCCGCCCGGCGCAGCGGTAGTAGAGGTAAGCACGGTCCCTGCTTGTTGCCCGGTGCCGGTAGGCGGCCCAGTCTGAGAGATCAGCACCCGCACGAAAAGGTGCCCAGCCGAGCAAGCACGCCAGGGCGAACGTGACCTGCTACGGCACGGCACTAGCTATCGTGTCCGGTCCGGGGCAACCGGGACATGCGCCGAGGAGAGTGAACAGTTGCCGCCAGGCCGGATGGGGATGGTGATCTGCTCGACCTGGTGGCCTCCGAGGGTGAACGACCGGGGAATCATGCAGGCCTGGCGGCTCCGGTATTGCATGCGAGGCCGCGATCATCCCTCACCCATCTCACCGGACGCCAGTACCCACGTGCGACGGCCATGTGCGGCGGGTAGTGCCCCTCTGCCAGCTCGCAGTGCAACAGGGAGTAGATCCAGACATCGGCACACCGCCGACGATTCGCGCCGTCTGGCTGCGGCCTGAAGCCAGGCGGCGGCTCGGGCCCCGTGGCCTGCCCGGCGGCCAGTTGCAGCGCCTCTTCGAAGGACCCGGCCTCTACCACGTCGTTATAGAACCGCCCTGCGTAGGTGTGCTCTCTCAACGTGACGTTGAACGATCGCTGCCTGGAACCAGGCGGCGGTCGGGATGCGGTGGCCTGTCCGGCGGCCAGTTGCAGCGCCTCTTCGAAGGACCCGGCCTTCACGACGTCGTTATAGAACCGCCCGGTATACGTGTGCTCTCTTAACGTGATGTGGAACAACGGCATAGGCAGCACTTTATTAGGCACTGGTTTCGACGACGTTTCCGCCCAGCCCCGTGATCGCCGTGCCGGGCTTGTTGGTGGCGTGCTACTGCCCGGGTGTGACGCCCCACTGGGCTGCCAGCTCCTCCACCCAGGTGGTGGCGGCGGCCGGATGGGCTGGTGGCGTTGCCACCACGACGAACTCGGTCACGCCGACCCCGGCAAGTTCGGGTAGCATGCCGGGGCTGCCATCGGCCAGCGCCACGGCCACGCTCAGCTCGCGCAGGCTACGGCCGCGCCGCTCGCACTGCCCGGCCAGTGCCCCAACCCGCTCGGCGACCGCTCTCACGGGGAGGTTGAAGCCGTACCAGCCATCCCCGAAGGCCGCCACGCGCTCAAGTGACGCATCGCTGTTGCCCCCGATCACAACCGGGATGCGCCGGCCGCGCACGGGCTTGGGGTTGACCCTTATTGATTCGAACCGTGTGAACTCGCCGCTGAACGAGGCGACGTCATCGGCCCACAGCGTGCGCATAGCAGCGACATACTCCGCCGTGCGTCGTCCGCGTCGGGCGAACGGGATGCCGAGCGCGGCGAACTCTTCGGCCGACCAGCCGATACCTACGCCCAGCGTGAGCCGCCCGCCGGACAGCACGTCTAGCGTCGCGGCTTGCTTGGCTGACACCACCGGGTTGTGCTCGGGGAGCAGCAGCACGCCCGTCGCCAGCCCGATCGTGGTGGTCACGGCAGCGATAAAGCTCAGGCCGAGCAGCGGATCCAGCCAGTCGGCCGTGGCCGGAACAGCAATCCGGCCGTCAGCCGAGTACGGGTAGCGTGACCCGGGCTGGTCCACCAGCACCACATGCTCCCCTGACCACAAGGTGGCGAACCCGGCCGCCTCGGCCGCCAAGGCAACAGCCCGGATAACCTCCGGGTGGGCGCCGGTGCCGATGCCCAGCGCGTGCAGCCCAACCCTCATCTGTCCTCCCCGCCGAGCGCGGTCCGCCAGGGCACTCTGGCGGTACGCCTCATCCTGCCAGGCGGCGGGCAGGGCGCCAGGAAACGCCCGCCTGATCACCCCGCTCCGGGGAGGTCCGTCCCCCGAGCACAGACCAGCACGCTCACCTTCGAGAGTTCTGGTGCCAGGCATGCCTTGTCCTGCACGCCGCATGGCGCCTCGGGCGAGGCGTCTACAGTCAGCCCAGGTATCCTGCGGAGCTTCTCCTGGCCACCAGGCAAGGTCCGTATATCCTGGGCGGATGATGCGGATGAGCCGATCCGGCCGGTGCCATGTTGTCCGGGGCGGATGAGGTACGCGCCCAGGCGCAGGAGGTGGCCGGTGGATGGTCACCGCCTGGCGCGCCTAGTTCATGGCGCCTGACCGCCGCGCTGTTCGAGGCGATCGCGGCTGACGATGAGCTTCTGGAGCAGCTGGCCGTGCTCCCGCCTGGCCGGCTGCCCGCGCTGCTGGCCAGCGCGGCCGTTGCCTTTTTGGTGCGGCGTGACCGGCCGGTCCCGCTGGCCAGCTACTTCCCCGAACCTGGCGGGTCCCAGCCGCGGTTCGACGATGGGTTCTTCCCGGCGTTCCGGGCGTTTCGTGCTGCGCGCCTGGAGGACCTCATCGAGGTCTGCCGCTGCCGCCGGTATCAGATGAGCGAGGTGGCCAGGTGCACCCAGATCGTCCTGGGCATCGCGGCGGTCAACGGCGGATCCGCCGACCCGGTGGCCCTGGTGGATCTGGGTACCGGGGCCGGGCTGGGGCTGCAGCTGGACCGTTACCGGTACCGGGTGGGGGCCGACACGTACGGCCCGGCAGCGGCCGGGTTGAGTCTTGCCTGTGACGTGCGCGGCCCGATCATCCCGCCGTCGGCCGAGTTGCCGCGCATCGCCTCGAGGGTGGGGGTCGATCTTGATCCGGTGGGCCTGGAAGACCCGGCGGCCCGGGCGTGGCTGCTGGCCTGCACGCCACCTGAGGCATCGGCCTTGTCCCGGCTGGCGGCAGCCGTCACCATCGCGCGGCGGCATCCGGAGCCGGTCATCACGGGTGACGTCATTGATGCGCTCCCCGGCGTGCTGGGCAGCATCCCCCGGCAACAGCGCATCATCGTAGTTGACGCCTATATGGCTGTGTTCCTCCCGGAGGATCGGCGGGCTCGGCTGGCAGGCATTCTCGCCCAGGCCGGCCGGGGCCGTCCGGTGACATGGCTGTCCCTTGATCCGCTGGTCCCGCTAGGACCGTCGGGCCGTGACAGCGTGCAGGGGCTGCCCCTTTCCCCCGGCCTGATCCGTGACTACCAGCACGGCGGCGTCTTCGCCGTGCTGGGAGCCCGCATCTTCGATGGGGCTGGCGACCACGGGTATCTCCTGGCCCGCGCTCACCCGTCCGGCGGGTGGATCCAATGGCTCAGCGGCGAACCTGCGCCAGGGGGCGATGGCGGCCCGTGAAACCAGGGTCGTCCTAGGCCGTGAAAGTCCGTGCTGGCGAGGGCCGCCCCCTCGGCTGCCTGAGTGAACCGACTTCTAACTCACCCCGCACGTGCCCGGCGGCGGCTGTGAAGGCTATGGTCTGCGTCCACCACGCCGGATCGGCGCACCGGGCCAGGAACGTGTCGATCAACCGGTCATCCAGCTTGCCAGAGGCCACCAGCCGAGTGCGCAACTCGGCGACCGTCTGCCGCCAGTACACGGCCCAGGCAGAGCCACCGTTATAGTGCGCTGTCTCTGCCGTTGCCCGGACGTCCCGCAGTCCGAGCCCGGACAGCATCGCCGGCAGCCGGCGGCCTATGAAGTAGTCGATGCCCTGCTCGCGCGACCAGGCCAGCCAGCCCTCCCAGAACGCCCGGATCTCAGACGGCTCGGCCACACTGACCGGCAGGAAATCCGGTTCGATCAGCAGGACCGCCCCGCCCGGCCGCGCACTCGCCACCAGATTCACCACAGCAGCCTCAGCATCGCCGACATGATGCAGCACGGCGCGGGCCGTCACCAGGTCGAAGTCTCCCGGCTCGACCCGCCCCGCCAGGATGTCTTCCTGGCGAAGCTCGAGCCCGGGTACGTCCGCGTCGACCAGGGACAGATCCAGATCCACCGCCACCGCCCCCCCGGCGGGCGCGACCCGCCCGGCCAACCAGGCCGACAGAGACCCGTTACCACAGCCAACTTCAAGGGCACGCGCCCCAGGCCCGACGCCCAGCCGCTCAATGTGGCCGCGGTGCATCGGATCGAGCAACCGCGACATCAATGCAAGCCGCTCGCGCTCGCCTTCTTGGTGATGATCAAGGACGTATTCTGACATACCCCACCAGCCCGGCTCTGGCCCGCGACCTGCCGCGGGCAGACACCGAGGCCACTCTTACGCCCGGCATTAACACCAGCCGCCCGGAGCGTGGCCGCGGATCACCCATTATGTACTTCATCGGGCAGCGGAGTCGGCAGCCGCCTGGCCGTGCCATCAGGCGGATCTGGTGCGGCTTGGGACATGAACAGCCGGAACTGCCCGCCAGCCCAGGCCAGGCGCTGCCGCAGCCACGGGATGAACGTGGCAGGCCTGTCCGACTTGATCTCGAACGCAATGTGCCCGATCCGGTAGCCGCGCGCCTCCGACAGTAGCCCGATCTCCACGTCGTTGCCCTGGAAGAACGGGCTGTGCCGGGACATGACGTCCTTCAGGACCGGGGTGCGGGCCACCTGGCAGGCCCCGGACACCAGCCAGGGCGCGATGAACCGGATCTGCATGGCCAGCCAGTACTCGAAGTACTGAAGGCGGGTGAGCACCGATTCATCCCGGTTGCTCGGCATGATCCGCACCGAGCGATGTCGAGGTCGCGGCGCTCCAGCTCCCCGGCCAGCTGGCCGAGCGGGGCGCCCGGGAACGAGTCGGCATCCAGCGGGATGACGTAGGGCTCGGTCACGGTCGCCAGGACGTTGCGGATCAGCCGGTCCCGGACGGGGCGCGACGTCGAGCGCCTGCCTCAGGTTGGCTGCGCAGATCAGCCAGTCAGCTCCGGCCTCCCGCTCGAGAGTCTCAGCAGAGCTAGGATTGACTTCTTACAGCAGCATCAGGTCCGGGCTGAGCTTACGCAGCAGTTCGCCGTACAGCCGGGCCCGGGCGACACCCGGTTATGCAGGTTCCACGACACCACCCGCACAACCGCATCCTGCCCAAAGACAGCGCGCCCGGGGCAATTCATCTAGTACGTTGATGTTCCCTAAAGTTCGCTGGTTTCCCTGGCGATGGTCACTCAGCTGTCGCCACCTACTGCTGTCTTTGGGGGTGTGAGCCCCACGATGCTCGTCTCAGCTGTCCCGGCCCGGTCTCGCTCACAACCGCCTGCTCCATGTGTCCGGCATGGCGGCAAGGGCATCGCCCTCATAGCGACGTCAGCCCGTGCAGGGGGAAGATTGCGTTGCGGGTGGCCATGATCGCCTGGTCGATCGGTTCGTTTGGGTCGTGGCCGGATTCGAACGGCTCGAACACCGCAGGTGCCCCGTCTGTCATGCGCTCGGGTGCGGTCAGGCCGGTTCGCCGCTCAACGTAGTCCCGCCACGGGGCGGGCGTCTG
>Ga0187851_10004021_pt1 | contig 12144 bp, 10 predicted proteins | sample June2016WEW_6_10_FD_132997 | JGI IMG/M metagenome (GOLD analysis project Ga0187851, IMG submission 132997) | Peatland microbial communities from SPRUCE experiment site at the Marcell Experimental Forest, Minnesota, USA - June2016WEW_6_10 | ecosystem: Environmental > Terrestrial > Soil >... | reverse complement strand
TCCGTGTTACACTTTCCGCCATGAAGCGCACACATCGTAACATCCACGACTTACATCCCAAGTTGTTCATCAACACGCAAATCCTTTGGGTCGTCTTCGGGACTGGACTTCTCCATGATTGGCTGCCTCGTTTGGGCAGGAGCTGGAAGGCGGGGGAAACCTACAACCTGCCGTTGGACTTCGCCTATATCGTTATAGGCGCTTTTCTCGTCGTCGTCGGCTTCATTATGGTTAACTCAGCAGTCAGCCGGCTGGCTTCAAGGATTCCCTCCGATCCAGATCCGAGTGAAACCGAGCGATCCCCGCTCTTTCCGCACAGCGCGCTATAATCGATCCATGCGCCGCCCCAGCCATCCCGCCTTCGCCATCGCAGCGGCTCCGGCCGCCTAGATACCCGCTTTTCTCATCCGAAATCCCAGCAAGCAGTTCTCAATCAGGTCCATCCGCGCCTGATTCCAGCCCCCATTTTCCTTTGCACTGCCCGCGCGCAGTTGATAATGGAGTCATCATGGAAGAGTTTTCAAGGATCCAACGCCTCCCTCCTTACGTCTTCAACATTACCGATGGCATGAAGCGCACGGCCCGCCGCGCCGGCGAAGACATCATCGACTTCGGGATGGGCAATCCCGACGGAGCCACGCCCAAGCACATCGTGGACAAGCTGGTGGAGGCGGCGCTGAAGCCCGCTACCCACCGCTACTCGGTCTCGCGCGGCATTCCGCGCCTGCGCAAGGCCGTCTGCAACTGGTACAAGGCGCGCTACGACGTCGATCTGGACCCGGAGACCGAGGCCATCGTGACCATCGGCTCCAAGGAGGGTATCGCCCACCTTTGCTTGGCCATTCTCGACTCGCGCGATACGGTGCTGGTGCCCAACCCCAGCTATCCGATTCACATCTATGGCCCGGTGATCGCCGGGGCGCACGTGGTGAGCGTGCCGATTCACGACCAGGGGCATTTTCTGGCGCAGCTTGAAGACCTGATCCCGCGCATGGTGCCGCGGCCCAAGGCGGTGATCGTGAATTTTCCGTCGAACCCCACCACCGAGTGCGTTGACTTGCCGTTTCTGGCGCGGCTGGTGGAGATGGCCAAGTTGTACGGCTTCCACCTGATTCAAGATCTGGCCTACGCCGATATCGCCTTCGACGGCTACAAGCCCCCCAGCGTGCTTGAGGTTCCCGGCGCCAAGGAGGTTGCGGTCGAGTTCTTTACCCTGTCAAAGAGCTACAACATGCCCGGCTGGCGAGTGGGCTTCATGGTGGGCAATCCGGTGTTGGTGGCTGCGCTGGCGCGGCTGAAGAGCTACTTCGACTACGGCACCTTCACGCCCATCCAGGTGGCTTCGATTCAGGCGCTGGAGGGGCCGCAGGAGTGCGTTCGCGAGATCTGCGAAAACTATCGCAAGCGCCGCGACGTGCTGGTGGAGGGGCTGAACAAGCTGGGCTGGCCGGTGGCGCTGCCCAAGGCCACCATGTTCGTCTGGGCGCAGATTCCCGAGCAGTACCGCAAATTGGGTTCGCTGGAGTTTTCAAAGCTCCTGCTTACCGAGGCCAAAACGGCTGTATCGCCAGGCATCGGGTTTGGCGACTACGGCGACGGACACGTGCGCTTTGCGCTCATCGAGAACGAGGAGCGGACGCGGCAGGCGCTCAGGGGAATCAAGCAGATGTTTGCGAAAGCTTAGCGCACCTTCCCAGGTCTTCCGCCGTGGCGGACGAGACCCTTGGGCACCCACATTTCTTTTGGAAGCGAACGCTGAAACTATGGAGGAGTTTGCACCCTATGCCTGCTCAGGAACCTGCCGCCGTTGCCCCAACTGAAGTTCTTCGCGCCTGGGACGTGGGCGGAGCCCAGTCAGCCGAGGCGCTCGCCGCCTGGGTCGGCGCGCGTCTGGCGGCGCATGAGGCGGCCTTGGCCACTCTGCTGGCCGTCGAGGGCCCGCGCACGCCGGAGAACTCTTTGCGCCTTTACGACGCTGCCATCGAGCAGCTTACCCTGGCCGGCGCTCAGGCCGGCGTGCTCAACTCCGTGGCGTCCGACAAGGCCGTCCGCGATCAGGCCCAGGCCGAGGCGCAGCGGGTCGCCATGGCGGGTAGCGCCCTGAGCCTGAACAGGGCCGTCTACGAGGCCCTGGCGGCCATCGATCTCGAAGGCGCCAGCCCCGCCACCAGGCACTTCGTCCAGCGCACCCTGCTCGGCTACCGCCTGGCCGGTGTGGACAAGGATCAGGTCACTCGCGACCGGCTGCAGGCGCTGCACGAGAAGGCAACCGGACTCTCGCTCCAGTTCAGCCGCAACATTCAGGAGGGCGGCAAGACCATCGGAGCCACAGTGGCCGAGCTGGACGGCCTGCCTGCCGATTACATTGCCCGCCATCGGCCCGATGCCGAGGGCCGCGTCACGATATCGACCGACCCGCCGGAGATGCAGCCGGTGATGACCTTTGCCTCGAGTGCTGCGCTGCGCGAGCGCATGTTCCTGGCCTACAATACCCGCGCCTACCCGGCCAACAAGGACATCCTTCTCTCCCTGCTGGCCACCCGCCAGGAGATCGCCGGGATCCTCGGCTTCCGCAGTTGGGCCGACCTTGCTACGGCCGACCAGATGATGGGCTCGGCGGCCAACGTGCGCGTGTTCCTGGCCAAGCAGGACGAGGCCAGCCGCGAGGGCGCCCGCCGCGAACATGAACTGGTTCTTGAATTTGTCCGCCAGCGCCAGCCGGTGCTGAAAGCCATCGACATTACTAGCCGCGGCTTCTGGTATGAGCAGTTTCGCCGCTCGGCCTACGATTTCGACTCGCAGTCCGTGCGCCCCCACTTCCCCTACGCGCAGGTCGAGGCCGGAGTGCTGGAGACGGCGGCCCGGCTCTTCAAAATCGAATTTCGCCGTTCGACGGCCTCGGCATGGCACCCGGCGGTCTCGGTCTTCGACGTGCTGGATGGCGGGGAGACCGTGGGCCGGTTCTACCTCGACATGCATCCCCGCGAAGGCAAAGACAAGTGGTTCTCGGCCGCTCCCATTGTTCCCGGCGTCCGCGGCCGCGCGCTGCCGGAGGCCGCACTGATCTGCAACTTCCCCAACAGCACCAGCGAAGATCCAGGCCTCCTGCAATACAGCGACGTGGTCACCTACTTCCATGAATTCGGCCACCTGGTGCACGCCATCCTCGGTGGCCGGACGGAGTGGGCGGGAATCTCGGGTTTCGCCACCGAGGGCGATTTCATCGAGGTTCCCTCGCAGATGCTGGAAGAGTTCTTCCGCGACGAGAAGCTGCTCCAGGCCTTTGCGAAGCATTACCAGTCCGGCGAAACGCTACCCGGCAAGACCATTAAGAAGATGAAGCTGGCTGGCGCCTTTGGCCGGGCAGATTGGATTCGCTCCCAGCTCTACTTCACCACGCTCTCGCTCGACCTGCATGACCAGAACCCTGCCGGCCTCGACCTCGATGGCATTACGAAGCGGCTCTACGAGAGCCTGCAGCCCTGGACTTGGCTGGAAGGCAACCACATGTACGCGAGCTTCGGGCACCTGACCGGCTACTCGTCGAATTACTATACCTACGCCTTCGACAAGGTCATTGCACTGGACTTCTTTGCCCAGTTCGACCCGCAAGATCTGCTGGGCTGCGACGCCGGCAGCCGCTACCGCAAGGCCGTGCTGGAGCAGGGCGGCTCGAAGCCGGGCCGCCAGATGGTCCGCGACTTTCTGGGCCGCGACGAGGAGTTCCAGGCGTTTTCCAGCTGGCTGAACGAGGAGTTTGAAGGCGAGGCTGCCGCTTTCAGGTCTTAGGGCCTGTCATCTGAGGGAACTCTGCGCTGGCTCGCCCGTTGAGAAGTCGCGAGCCCCGGCGCACTCGCGCTTGGAGGCCTGCCGCTGATCGAACCCGCGCTTGCGCAAGGATGGCGGGCGCATTTTCACGCAGACTTTCTTTATCCCTTTGCATCGAACGACCAGGAGGTCTTCCCCATCGTGATGGACCGGCGAACTGCAATCAAGCATCTTGGCGGCGCGGCAAGCGCGCTGCTTTTGACCGAAACCCTGTGTGCAGAGGCACTCTCAGGCGGCCAAACCGCTGCCTCAACCCCGCCCCCGCCGCCAACCGGGCCCTTTTCGCTGCCGCCTTTGCCCTACGCTTATGACGCCCTGGAACCCAGCTTCGACGCCGCCACCATGCATCTGCACCACGACAAGCACCACCAGGCCTATGTGAACAATCTGAATATCGCCGTGGCTGCGCATCCTGAGCTGGCAGGCAAGACCGTGGACGAGCTGGTCACATACCTGAGCGCCTGGCCCGAATCCGCCCGCACTGCCGTTCGCAACCAGGGCGGAGGACACGCCAACCACTCCTTCTGGTGGCCCACACTGGGCAAGGGCGGCGCGGCCCCTGTCGGCGAGCTGGCCAAGGCCATTGACGCCAGCTTTGGTTCGCTTGCGGCCTTCCAGGACAAGCTGACCGCGGCTGCTTTGGGCGTCTTTGGCAGCGGCTGGGCCTGGCTGGTGAAGCTGCCCGACGGCACCGTGGCGATCGAGACCACGCCGAACCAGGACAGTCCGCTGACTCTGGGCCACAAGCCGGTGCTGGCCGTGGACGTGTGGGAGCACGCGTACTATCTGAAGTATCAGAACCGGCGCGCCGATTACGTGAAGGCGTTTTTCCAGGTGCTCAACTGGGATTATGTGAGCGGCCAGTTCGCCGGAAAGGATTAGTCGGTTTGAAGGTTGAATGATCTCTCAGGCGAGCAGTAGGGTGGTGACATACGCGGGAGTTGTGGCCGGCCTGAGCATTGGTTTGGCTGGCTGCCGTCAGGCGCCATCGCTCACTCCGCGGGAAGCGGAAGGGAAGCGTCTCTACCAGATTCGCTGCGCTCATTGTCACCAGGACAACGATCTGGCCCTCAAGAAGGTTCCGCCCGACCTGCACGGCCTATTTGCGCGGAGCACGCTGCCCAGCGGCGCTCCCGCCAGCGACGAGGCTGTGCGCCGGAATGTGCTGGCAGGGAAGGAAATGATGCCCGCCTTCAACGGCAGATTCACCGAGGAGCAAATGGCCGCCCTGCTGGCCTACCTGCACACCGGGCTGCGCTGATCTCTCCAATCCCCGGAATTCCGAAATGATCGACGGCCGCCGAACGGCGTGAGCCGCTCTCGCTTGCAGGCGGCGTTCGTGTTTTCACTCCGCGTTAATGACCTTCGTCACCCTCTCTCGGTAACCTTAGTTAGAAATCCTGATATGTCTTACAGCCGCGCCTCTGCCTGGACTGGACCAGCGAGAGGGCGGAACACGCGTCCTCGGGACAAAGGACAAGGAGAAAAAAGCGGCTCTGATTCTGTCCAAGGCTCGCTCAGAGCGCGTCGCTTCAAAGCCAGGAGAAAGGCGGGGGCCATGACCGTACAGTGGGGAAGATGCACCAACTTTGACAAATGCAAGGATGCCCGTCAGCGGCAGCCCATTCCAATTCCAGTCGGATCTGCATTCGTATGTCCCCAATGCGGGGGCGCATTGGTAGGGGAAGACGCGGAAGTTGCAAGCGAGGCTCCTGCTCCACAAGCCAAGAGAACTGAGACTCCTGCTCCAAAGGTCAAGAAGGCTGAGGCTCCCCCTTCACAAATCAGGAGACCGTCGGCGGCTCTCGCCGTCGCGTTAGCGGCGCTGATCGTGGCCGTTGCGGTTCCGGTTGTTCTGTTTGCCACAGGGTTTGTGAGCCTCCCGAACTGGGCGAAGCTGCACGGCGGGGCGGCAGCGGCCGCGACCACCTCTCAGAACACGATTCTGCGGTTGGCCGGCTCAAACACCATTGGGGATGCGCTTGCGCCCTCGCTGGCCGAGGCCTTTTTCAAGGCCCAGGGCGCAACCAATATTCGCGTCCTCCCGGGCGCAAATCCACCCGAGAAGATCGTTGAGGGCGTACTGCCCGGCGATGGATTCGCTTCCTCCATCGACATTGCCGCTCATGGCTCCGCGACTGCGTTTACCGCCTTGGCTGGCAACAGATGCGACATCGGCATGTCTTCGCGCAAGATCAAGCCCGATGAAGCGGCCAAGCTCGCGTCGATGGGCGACATGACTTCAGCTGGCAACGAACACATCGTGGGGCTCGACGGCATTGCTGTGATTGTCAATGCCTCCAATCCGCTCAACGATCTCAGCAAGGAACAGATCAAGCGCATCTTTACCGGAGAAGCTGCCGATTGGTCGCAGGTCGGAGGCAGCCACGGAGCGATCAAGGTCTACGCCAGAGATGACAAGTCCGGAACCTTCGACTCGTTCAAGAGCATGGTGCTGGCCGGAGCGCCGCTGGTCTCCTCTGCAACCAGGTTCGAGGACAGCAATGCGCTCTCCGACGCGGTCTCCAGCGATCCCAACGGCATCGGCTTTATCGGACTCCCTTTCGTACATAACGCAAAGGCCGTTGCGGTATCGGAGAAGGGGGCCAGCCCATTGAAACCGTCCCGGCTGACCGTGGCGACGGAAGACTACTCGCTGTCGAGGCGGCTCTACTTTTACACCCCCGCGACCGCGCGTAACAAGTTCATGCGAATGTTTGTCGAGTTTGCTCTCTCCAAGCAAGGGCAGGACGAAGTCGCCGCCAACGGCTTCGTTTCTCAAAACGTTGAACTGGAAAAGACAGCCGTCGCCCAAGAAGCCCCCGATGCTTACAAGCAGCTGACTCAAAACGCAGAGCGGCTTTCTCTCGACTTCCGGTTTCAGCCCGGAAAGGCGGAACAGGACAACAAGGCTCTGGCTGACCTGGACCGGGTTGTCTCTCTGATTGCCGACCGAGGGAGCGCTGAAAATGGGATTCTGCTCTTTGGGTTTGCCGACAGCACCGGAACGCCCCAAGTGAATCAGGCTCTTTCATTGAGCCGGGCCAGGGTGATCGCTGACCAGCTCATCCAGCGCGGATTGAAACCGGCTATCGTACGCGGGTTTGGTTCCGAACTGCCTGTTGCTTCAAACGACACCGACGACGGCCGGGAAAGGAACCGGCGAGTTGAGATTTGGATGAAAAGGTCGCTTTCCGCTGCTACAACTCCGGCCGAGACCGGACAAACGCAGAATTGAGGGGCGCCGAAGGAGCTTCGGTTCGGCGCATGGCTTAGAGAGATGGACTCCGATCGATTCGGTGCTGGTTGAGGGAAGGGAAGCATGTTGCCAGGGCCGGCACTGTTTCCTCTCTCGACAAAACGCCAGCGCGATTACCCTGCCGCCAGCGGCGCGAGTCGCTTGATTCTGCGCCCGCCGGGGTATACTCTAGGCTGCTATGGCCACCGAAAAAACCTTCTATCTTGAGACCTTCGGCTGCCAGATGAACGCCCATGACTCGGAGAAGGTAATTGGCACACTCCGCCAGCAGGGCTACCGGCAGGTGGAATCGGAAGAAGAGGCCGGCCTGATCCTCTACAACACCTGCTCCATCCGCGATAAGGCGGAGCAAAAGGTCTTCCACAGGCTGGATGAGTACAAGCGCCAGCACAGGCAAGGCAAACGTTTCGCCGTGCTGGGCTGCGTAGCCCAGCAGGAGGGCGAAAGAATCTTCGAGCGGGCGCCGTACGTCTCTCTGGTCTCGGGTTCCGCCTCCTACCGCAAGCTACCCGAGATGCTTACCCGGCTGGAAGCCGGCGAGACCCGCATTACCGGCCTTGACGACCGGCAGACCGATCTGACCTTTGAAACCGAGTTTACCGCTCGCCAGAGTCCCTACCGCGCCTATATCACCATCATTGAAGGCTGCGACAAGTTCTGTTCCTACTGCGTAGTGCCGTACACGCGCGGCAAGGAGCGCAGCCGAAGCTCCTCATCGGTGCTGGAAGAGGCGCGGCGGATCGCCAACCTGGGCTATACCGAGATTCAACTGCTGGGCCAGAATGTGAACAGCTACCGCGACCCGGAAGGGAAGCGCAGCTTTGCGGAGTTGCTGGCCGCCGTGGGCCAGGTGGCCGGAGTTCGCCGGGTGCGCTTCACCACCAGCCATCCGCGCGACTTTACCCACGACATTGTTGAAGCCATTGACGCCGTTCCGGCGCTTTGCGACCACGTGCACCTGCCGGTGCAGTCGGGCTCGGCTCGGATCCTCAAGTTCATGGCACGGGAGTACACGCCGGAATGGTATCTGGAGCGGATCGCCTGGATCAAAGCCGCGCGGCGTCCCATCTCGATTTCAACGGACATTATCGTGGGCTTTCCGGGCGAGACCCCGGACGACTTCGTTCAGACCATGGACCTCTTAGGCCAGGTCGAGTTCGATTGCGTCTTCGGGTTCAAGTACTCCGCGCGGCCCAACACGCCGGCATTGACCATGATCGACTCCATTCCAGAGGCGGAGAAGGCAAGCCGGCTTCAAGTGCTGCTTGACCGCCAGCGCGAAATCCAAAGGGTCAACTATGCCAAGCATATAGGGCAGGTGCTTGAGGTGATGGTCGAAGGGCAGAATCTTGCACGTGGACAGGTTATCGGACGTAGCAGCCAGAACATGCCGGTCAACTTCACGTGCGGGCAACCCATCGCGCCGGCTCCGGGCAGCTACCTTCAGGTGAGGATTACAGCCTCGCATCCAAACAGTTTGGCAGGCGAATCCGTCTAAGATGAGAGTGTGCGCGGAAGAAGGGAAGCATGGATATTGAGGTCAGGATACGCGGACTGATGATGGATCCGGCCACCAACATGCCCATCGTGGTGCTCAAGGACGTTGCTTCGGATACGGTGATGCCGATCTGGGTGGGCATCTTCGAGGCCAACGCCATCGCCATCGAGATTGAGAAGGTGGCCGCTCCGCGGCCCATGACCCACGACCTGACCAGAAACCTCATCCGTCACTTGAATGCTCAACTAGAACGTGTTGTAATTACAGAGCTTAGAGATGACACATTCCTGGCCGTCTTGTTCCTCCGGCAGGGCGATGAACCGGTGACCATCGACGCCCGGCCTTCCGATGCCATCGCGTTGGCCCTGCGCGCGGATTGCCCGATCTACGTGGCGGAGCAGGTGATGCAGACCGCCAAGCTCAATACCTCAGGGCCGCCGGAAGGTCCCACTGCGGAGCAACTGCGCGGCTGGCTCGAAGGTCTGAACGACGAGGATATGGGCCGCTACAAGATGTGATCGAGCCAAAGCCTCCAGAATTGCGTGGCAGCGCCTTTGAGCGCAAGAGAATGTTCCTGAGCGGCAGAGCGAAGGCTCTCGACTGAGATCCCGGCATGGCTCAGTTCGCAGGCGTGACCCACATACCAGCTCTCCAGGTCGGCGGCCGTCACTTCCGCATGAAACTGCAAACCCAGGGCGATGTCCTCGAATGCGAATGCTTGATTCGCGTAGAGTTCCGAAGTTGCCAGGTGGAGCGCCCCGGGCGGCAGATCGAAGGTGTCCCCATGCCAATGGAAGAGGGATAGCCCAGGGCTGAGCAGCGGGGCAAACCAGGGCGCCCGCGCCGCATCGGGCGCTGCCTGGATTGGCGCCCAGCCGATCTCCTTGCCATTCTTGCCAGGGAAGACCCGTGCGCCCAGCGCCGCTGCCATCAGTTGCGCACCCAGGCAGATGCCAAGGATCGGCCTGCCCGCGGCCAGCCGTTGCCGAATCAGAGCGATTTCGGCCGTCAGAAACGGATAGACCTGCTGGTCGTAGACTCCAATGGGGCCGCCGAGCACCACCAGCAATTCGCAGGTCGCAGCTTGCGGCAGCGGAAAGTGCGCCATGGATGCGTTGACAAATTCCAGGGAGAAGCCGCGCTCGCGCAACGGGACCTCCAGCGTCCCCAGATCCTCGAAGGCGACGTGGCTCAGGATCAGGGCAGTGGGGGAAGCATGGCTCATGAGGAGATTTTAGCCTGCCGGTCCGACAGCGTTCCAGTATACAGAATATCCGTTATCGGACATAATGCATCCGGCGCCCGGAATTGGCTAATTGCGAATTCCGGCCAGCAAACCTTCGATTTCCGCCTTTTCCGCCGCCGAGACCGGCAGCAACGGTGCGCGCGCTCGGCCTCCGTAGTAGCCATTGAAGTCGCAAGCGTACTTCACACCGCCGATGCCCAACTCGCCCACAATGCGCGCGCTCGGACCGGCAATACGCTTCTGCTTCTCTTGCGCCAGCTTGAGGTCATGGTCCTTCCAGGCAAGATACACTTCCTGGCAGGCCTGGGGCGCACAACCGGCAAAGCCGAGAATCGCCCCGCAGGCGCCGGCCTCAAGCGACTCAAGCAGGATTGCGGTTGAGCCGGTAAGCACCTGAAAGCCGATTTCCTTCGTCCGCGTCTTGATGGGAGGGTTCTCAGGAGCAACCGTTCCGTACTTGCCGGCCAGCGATCCGGCGGAGACAAAGTTGCCTCCGGCTTCCCTTCCGGCATCGGCACTGGGCGCCAACATGCGCGCCGTCACTGCCTCAAAGACTGGCGTAACGGTTACCGTGCGCCGGGGGGCTGAGCGGGTTGACGCAACAGCGGCGCGAATCCGCTCGATGTCGCCGCTGGAGTCCTTCAAGCCAAGGATCTTCGGATGCTGGGCAAGTTCGGCGACCATTTCAATAGGAATTTGGTAAGGAACAAACTTGGGAATGTTGTAGATCAGAACCGGCAAGGGCGAGCGGTCGGCCACGCACCGAAAATATTGCAGAACGGCTGCATGGGACATCTGGTTTGAGAAATAGGTGGGCGTGCGCAGCAGGATGGCATCGTAATTGAACTGGGCGGCAGCCTCAGCCAGCTCGACGGTTGCCTTCACGCTCTCGCGCCCCACGCCGGCGATCAGCACCTTTTCGGGCCCCGAAGCATCGGCTGCCACACGCAGAACTTCGCGTGACTCGGCGTCGTCCAGCATGGGCGCCTCGCCGTTCGACCCTAAAATCAGCATTCCCGCCACCAGGCTGCGCGAGTAGCGCGCCATATTCGCTTCCAGCTTGCGAAAGTAGACCTTTTCGTCCCCATAAAACGGTGTGGGAACAGCGGCAAAGATGCCCTCAATCAGCATGGTTCGATTGTAGAGCCTCGCTCAAGGCGCATAATGGAGGGTTTGGAGGAATCCCGGTCCGCCACGCGGCCGATTGTACGCAGGAGACAGATCATGGAAGGAAGCAAGATCAAGGTGGTCGCCTTCAACGGCAGCGCCCGCAAGGGCGCGAACACGGCCATTCTGCTCGGATACGTTCTGAAGGAACTTGAGAAGGAAGGGATTGAAACGGAACTCATTGAGCTGAGCGGGATGAAGATTCACGGTTGCCTGGCCTGCCGGAAGTGTTCGGAAAACAGGGACCGCCGATGCGCGCAGAAGAGCGATATGGGCAATGCCCTAATCGAGAAGATTCTGGCCGCTGACGGCATTCTGCTCGGTTCGCCCACCTATGTGGCCGACGTCAGCCCGGAGATCAAGGCGCTGATGGACCGCGCGTGTCTGGTTTCCAAAGCCAACGGCGGCCTCTTCCGCCGCAAGGTGGGCGCTGCCGTCGTGGCGGTGCGCCGCGCGGGAGCGATCCACACCTTCGACTCCCTGAACCATTTCTTCCTCATCAGCGAGATGATCGTGCCGGGCTCCTCGTATTGGAACATCGGCGTCGGCCTTGCGCCGGGCGATGTCGAGCGCGACGAGGAAGGAATCCGCACCATGAAGACCCTGGGCCAGAACATGGCCTGGCTGCTAAAGAAGGTTGCCGGCTGACAGCTACCGGCTCCCATCAAGCAAAAAGATCAGGCGCCGGTCTGCGCATGAAGGTGCTGCAAGGCGTAGACCGTGGTCTGGCGCAGTTGCATGGAGGCGATGCCCTCGACGGCAGCCTGCGCGGCGGCGATGGTGGTGATGGTGGGAATCCGCGCCAGCACCGCTGCCCGGCGGATGGCCTTCTCGTCGAAGATCGTCTCCTGGCCCCGAGGCGTATTCACAATCAGTTGAATGCGGTCGCCCTTGAGCAGATCGACCACGTTCGGCCTTCCCTCCTGGACCTTGAAGACCCGCTCGACGCCGAGTCCGGCGCGCTGAAGCGCGTTCGCCGTGCCCTCGGTGGCCACAATCTTGAAGCCCAAATGGATATAGCGGCTGGCCAGTTCCACGGCCGCTGGCTTGTCGTGGTCGTTGACGCTGAAGAAGACCGTGCCGCCAGTGGGCAGCACCTGACCGGCAGAGAGTTGCGCCTTGGCAAAGGCCTCGCCAAAGCTGGTG
>Ga0187851_10004015_pt1 | contig 12164 bp, 14 predicted proteins | sample June2016WEW_6_10_FD_132997 | JGI IMG/M metagenome (GOLD analysis project Ga0187851, IMG submission 132997) | Peatland microbial communities from SPRUCE experiment site at the Marcell Experimental Forest, Minnesota, USA - June2016WEW_6_10 | ecosystem: Environmental > Terrestrial > Soil >... | reverse complement strand
TCATCGAGACCTGGATCAACTACAAGAAGAAGAATGAGATGGATGCCGTCGCGCTGCGGCCTCATCCCTATGAATTCCATCTCTACTACGATATCTAGACCCGAAAATATCACTGATAAAAAGGAGGGGAGTCCGCCTGCGGCGGGCTCCCCTCCCCATGCTAACAAAAAACTACAGGTTTCATATCCGCTAATTTTACGGAAAACATTAAATAATTTTGATTTAACACAATTGTAATACACTCGTAACACGATATTAATGATAGTTCTCTATACTTTTAATATAAGGTATTGGAGCATTCAAATGAACGGAGTTGAAGCATTGGCTGAACAACAACCGATTTTAGTAAACGACCTCTACATCGATCCGGTAGGGTACCAGGTAAAATTGGGGCAGCGGGAAATAGAGTTGACGATGAAGGAGTTCGAATTATTGTATCTATTTGCACAAAACAGAGGAAAGGTGGTAAGACGTAACGAACTTCTGCCTTTTATTTCCCCTTTAGGTATCGTCGATGAAGACAGGGCAATAAATGTGATGATTTGTCGACTTAGGAAGAAAATTGAATCCGATCCGCATCATCCTAAACGTCTGGTTTCAGTCAGGGGTCTGGGATACCGGCTAAGAGAATAAAGAGTATTTAATAAAATATCTATTGAGTCATGGGCGCCAATGGAGATCGTAAAAGATGAAAAAAGTTGAAGCCATTATCCGGGAAGAAAAACTCGAGTCGGTTAAGCAACTACTTGAGGAAATCGGATATTTCGGCATGACCATGACGGAAGTCAGCGGCCGCGGCAGGCAAAAAGGTATTCCCTTGAAGTGGGGAGCCAAAGAATATCGACTGGAATTTGTGCCAAAGCTAAAAATCGAATTAGTTGTAATGGATGAAGACGTTTCGGCAGTAGTTAATGCCATTGTCAAAGGGGCCAGAACCGGGGAAGTAGGTGATGGAAAAATCTTTATTATTCCGGTCGAAGATGCTATTCGCGTTCGCACCGGTGATTCCGGCACCAGTGCAGTTTGAAAAAACCACAGATTAAATTTCAGTTCAATTTCAGGGGCGATTCCTCGTCAACCCGATGATGATAATCACTCCGACCACCGCCAGGAAGACAAAGGCAATAATTCCGCTTAAAACCCATATCTGTCGGCTTGTGACCACTCCGGTTACTTTTTCTTTATCACGCGGGAAATTAGAGATACTTAACTCTTTGTAGTTCTTTAAATCCTCCAAAAATTCTTCAGCCGTTTGATAACGTTCCTTCGGGTTTTTTCTGATCGTTTTCAGAATGATGGCTTCAATATTCGGATGGATGGCCGGATTAAATTTGCGCGGTGGAGCCGGAGTTGTTGTCAGATGCTGGTTCATCACAGCCGTTGGGTTGTCGCCGCTAAACGGGGTGGTGGCCGTCATCATTTCGTAAAACATCACGCCGAGAGAATACAAGTCGGAACGGGCATCGCCGCGTTTCCCCTGGATTTGTTCCGGCGAAATATAATCGGGGGTTCCCAATACGTCCGAAAGGTTTCGCCATGTAACCCGGCGCGCCCCTTCCAGCAACGCGATACCGAAATCAATAATATGCACCCTGCCGGCGGCGTCTAAAAGTACATTCTCCGGTTTCAAATCCCGGTGATATACGCCATGGTTGTGGAGGTACATCAAAGCGGCTGCAAGCTGACGGATAATCCAGGAAGCTTCGTCCAAAGAAAACGGGGCATGGTCGCTTAAAATAGAGCGCAAGGTTTGTCCTTCAATATATTCCAGCACCAGACAGGGGGCTTCGCAATTTTCGAAAAGCGCAATCGTCCGCGGTATTGCCGGGTGAACCAGTTGTTTGCCTATTTTAGCTTCGCGCAAGAAACGTTCATAAGTGGAAGCATCCCCAACCATGGCTAGCGACGGGAATTTCATCGTCACGAACTTGCCGTTCGGGCCGATTGCCTTATAAGTCTGACAAATAGCCCCCGAACCCAGCGGCTCAATTATTTCGTAGCCGTAAATAAATTCACCTTTTTTATACATGAGATGATGTTCTCATTTTTAGATTACGGCTATTCATTTTTATCCCCGGTTATATATTAATTTTTATTTGGTGCTATACGAAAATTTCAGCTTTTCAATAAATAGGGGACGTTAACCACGGCGATATTGGGATGCCTCTTAAATGCCTGCGTTAAATGCTCTGCTGTCCGATTGTGCAGGTATCGTTCCCACCAGTGCGCTGTAATGAATTCAGGCATAACAATGGTTACAAATCCGCGGGGATGTTGTCGGTGATGAAAATCCACATAGGTCAGCAGCGGACGCATGAAGGCGCGCAGCGGCGATTCCACAATCACCAGTTTCAAGTCCGGAGCGTATTGCTGCATCTTTTCCTGGATTTTTGCTGCCCGTTTTGTATCTGTAGCGATATGAATAACCGTGATGTCTTTGCTGATTGTACGGGCGAAAGACATCGCTCGCAATGAAGCATAGTTAACATCATCTATCGGCATCAGCACGGAGTGTGCGATAGTTTGCGGGGGTGGGGATTGCATCGACATTAATCTAAGCTGTTCTGCCACCCGGTTGTAGTGTTTATGAATAAATATAAATACCGGAACTATCATTGGAATTAACAGAATAATAATCCAGGCGCCGTACATGAATTTTGTTATGATTACGATAATCAGAATACTGGTGGTCAGAATGGCATCCGCTCCGTTAATCAGAATGCTTGTTTTCCATCCCCTCCCACGGGTCTTCCACCAGTGAACTACCATCCCCGTATCCGACATGCTGAATGCCAGAAACACGCCTACGGCGTAGAGGTGAATTAAACTGTCAACGTTACCTTTAAAAACGACCAGCAGCAAAGCGGAAACTATGCCTAGAAACATGATGCCCGTTGAGAAGGCCAGACGGTCGCCGCGGTTACCAAAGATATGCGGCAGATAATTGTCTCTGGCAAGAACCGAAGACAAACGCGGGAAATCAGCAAAAGCGGTGTTAGCTGCAACCACCAGGATACCCATTGTCGCTATCTGAAAGATATAGTAGAACACGTTTTGACCGAAGACAGACAGGGCAACCTGGGACACGATTGTCTGATTGCCGGGGACCAGGTGCAGATGGTTGGAAAGGAAAGAAACCCCAACAAAAAACACACCGAGCAGTGTGGCCATTACAGTCAATGTTGTGGCCGCATTTTTAGATTCATTGGGTTTGAAAACGGGCACACCGTTTGAAATCGCTTCCGTACCGCTCATTGCCACGGCGCCGGCGGAAAATGCGCGCAGTACCAGCCATAGCGTTACCGGTTCAAGCACCGGTAAAATAGGCGGCGGTGTTACTGGCACTAGGGTATGGGTGAAAACCTTGATGATGCCGACTATCAGCATCACGGAAAAACAACCGATGAAAAGATAAGTGGGAATCGCAAAGATGGCCCCGGCTTCACGGATGCCTCGCAGGTTTCCCAGTGTCATCAATCCGATAAAAATCAGACTTAAGATAACATTAAGGTTAAAAAATGGCGGCAAAGCCGCCGTTAAATGCGCGACTTGACTGCCGAAGCCGGCGGCAATAAGCGCTGATGTAACGGCCGCAGTCCCGGCGGCGATGGATACGGCGACTGTCATGACATAGTCAATTAGCAAAGCCGCAGCTGCCACCAATCCGGCCGTCTGCCCCAGGTTTTGCCGGCTGACATTATATGACCCGCCGCCGTTAGGGTAAGCATAAACGGTCTGACGGTACGAAAACGCGACCATTGACAGCAAAAGCGCGATGGCGAGAGCAGTGAAAAACGAGATATGCAACGCGCCGTTACCGGCCGCCATTAATACAATGAGGGAAGCTTCCGTTGCGTAGGCGCAAGAAGAAATGGCATCCGAACCAAAAACTGCCAGGGCTTTGAATTTGGTTAACCGCTCGTGGATTTCATCTTTGGAGAAAATTGGTTTGCCGATAACAGTGGCTTTTATTTTCTGAAAACCGCGTTGAATCCCGTTTTCCCCGGCGCTGGCTTCGGGGGTTGCGACCAGATGCCCCCCTTCTTCGTAAAAGAAATGACTGTATTGTTCGGTCGGATTTTCCTGGTCGGGCTGCTCTGGGTTTCCTTTAAATTCTTGTTCGGAAAAACCATGTTTGCTGTCATTGTTCATGTCGTTATTTAACTTCCTTAGCACTCACCGGATATTATCCTTTCGTGCACTGGCAATGTTTTGAAATTGTAATTCGCTAACCGGAAATTGATTATCAGTTAGCTCCATGTATGTCATTTATCCGAAACATCACCCCCGTGATATTATCCGGCGCGCCAGCGCTTAAAACCATTCCAACTAATTCTTCGAGTGATTTCTGAAGATCATCGTCCAGTAAGGCGGCTTTAATATTGTCATTGGATACCTCCGACCAGAGCCCGTCGCTGCAAAGAATATATGTATCTCCAGACTTTACTTTCTCTTTAATCAGGTCTACGCGCAGAAATAAAGACGACCCGACCGAGCGGGTTAATTGATGCCTGCCCGGATGTTGCGGGGCTTCTTCAGGTGAAATTAAATGCAAACGGAGTAATTCCGCAGCCTCCGAATGATCTTTCGTCAATATGGTTACATGTCCGTTCCGGATGCGGTAAAGTCGGCAATCACCCACATGACCGACGGCGAGCGAATCTTTTTCTAAAACCGCCACGGTGGCAGTAGTTTGCATGCTGAATAATTCCGGGTGGGATTGCGCGGTATTGTATATTTCTAAATTGGCGCTTTGTATTGCTTTCGTTACAAAATGGTCGTTACCCTTGCCGTTCCATTTTTCAAACTCAATCTTGATCGTGTCGATCGCCATTTGACTGGCAATGGCGCCCCCGCGGTGGCCGCCTAATCCATCCGCCACGGCAAACAGCGCCCGTTTTTCCTTTGGAATGAAAGAAAAAGCATCCTCGTTGTGTAAACGAACCAGTCCCCGGTGGGTGACTGCACGGCAAAACACCGATCTATTAAATGCGTTTTCAATATCGGATTGAGGTACAAATACGGGAATTCTTTCTGCGATGGTACTCATCTATTCCATTTCGGATTCAGTCCGGATAAGGCTGTATTTAGCTGTCCTTAAGCGCCAGCTAATGCCCAATATCTATGCTCATTAGGCTAAATCAGTGAGATTAACCAGATTCCAATATTGTAAGTCTACCGGAAAGATGTTTCGGACATATTATCAACAGATTACGAACATGTTAATTTCATTACGGTTAGATTTCAGTATTGCAGACCATCACGATATTTAATATCAGAAACATTGGTGATGAGATACAAAGGAACTCCTCAGACCACTAAAGAAAGATAATTATACTTAAAACACTTTTGACAATTTAGCCTCACAAAGACTGATTTGTTGGATCACAAAAAGAGTAATGTTATTTCCAGTTATTTCAGCTTTGTGGAGGCGCGAGCAAGAAAAGAGTATTTTAGTGATAGGCTTACAAAACGTTAAATTGACAAACCAACGGCTCAATTCAATCGACTTTTTACCGGTTGACAGTCCTTCGTTCCCTGGCTTCTGGATTGAAACTGACTATGCCAAATCTTACTCCGCGCTGGTCAGTCCCATAATCGATATATCGCATCACTCCACGACTATAGATTATCCGGCCTTAGTACTAACATCAGTCGAATCGATTAGTTGAAATGGACTGGGAATAATGTTCCCGGAGTACTAATAATGTATGTGTAATTTGGTGACCACCGATTGATTATCATAGGAGATTCGCTATCATTGTATTCTATTTCCCAAACCTTCAACATCGGCCCGAATATGTTATATAAGCCGATATGGCATTATTGCATCTTGAAAGAACAGTCCTAAGATTCTTCTCCTGGGCTCATTATCTCATTTACCCGTTTGATAGCAACATTAACCGTGTCTTCGCTGTATGCCTCACCGTCATGGTCAGCTTCCCATTTATCGGCAATTTCCCCTATCTTTAAGCCTTGAGTTCTCCATTTCCACCAAATCAAATCGCGAATCTCTATCTTCTCTTCGTCTCTTTTAACGGGCTCCAATTCAATACCATTACTTTGCAACTGAGTCGATATTTCCTGCCACAAATCTAGCCACTCTTTTTTAGTTGTTGACCCATCAATACCAGCGATCAGAACACAGACATACGGTCCGTCTTGGCTATTCATCGAGATGGTGATTGGTTGAAGTTTGGAAGATACTCCAAACCCACTATTTTCTTCAACAAGAATTCGTTTCTTCACCTCATTTACCAGATCTTCAGGTAAATTGAATTCACGAATCAAATCCATGGCATAACGATCAAGTGGAACTTCCGGGTGAAAACCTGCCATACAAGGTTCACCCGAATAATTGTGTTTTTCTAGTAGATCAGCAATGTCTTGCGGGAAATACCAATAATACTGTGGTAAATCTTTATATTGCACGTTACCGAGTGATTTTTTAACGTGTTCGGCGTACCATCTTCCCACAGTCTCCTGTGGATAAAAGTAATCCTTTTGGGGGAGCCCCTTTTTCGCCGATCCTAAAAGTTTATATTCTTCAAGCGGAAACCCCGTTGGCGGTATACCAAGCTCAGATCTTATTGTTTTCACACGTTTTTTGAATTCGGGACTAAAAGCGATATATGCAGCGTTTTTTCGTTTTTTGTAAGAAGGAATATTCATATACCTCCTGCCGAAAAATGAGAGTTTTCATTATTCATGTACGGAAAAATTATTCCCGTATATATTTGAATTATAACAAATAGGAGGTGTGAAATTGCCCAATCTTGAAGAACGTAAAATATTAGCGCTCGGAAATAGTTTGGCAATAACTTTACCAAAACCATGGACACGGTTTTGGGGCATCAAAAGTGGTGATGTGGTGCAGGTAACCACAAATGGCGTGCTGCGAGTGAGCCCACAACGCAGCTCTAGGAGAAACATAAATAAAATTCCAAACTAACCGAAGGCCTAAAAGAGAAACAGAGGCGTTTTAGTGGATGCAAGAAAAATGCCAAGAACGGTGGCTGAATCGCCCAATATTGTGGTGCAGATAGTAGCTGCTAAAGCTACCCTGGCGCAAAAACAGGCGTGGCGAAAATTCTGGCAAAAAATAATTTCTGATGTGGAACACGAAAAATAATAAATAAACGGGCGGTCTTAGCTTGCCGGCGGACCACCCGTCATGAGGAAACCGAATGCAATCCAATTACCCTCATTCCTATCGTAAGACAGGATTAGTACAATGTCAATTTTACCGGATATGCGCGTGCTTGCCACAGCATGTGATATCCGGTTTTCTATTATTTGCGGGAGGGAAATATGCATAATTACCCGGCTACACCAGAAGATTTTGAAATGGAAGATGCATCCCTGCCATTAGCCAATAGAAGCTTGGAAGATGCGCTGGCGGGTGGCGAGTCTGGTAAAGAAAAAACGGAAAAAACAGTCAGTATTACGGCCAACAAATTGCCGCAGTGGGTCGGGGCGACAATTATAAATTTAAAAACGAAAAGCCAACGACAAAGTGTACCAACGGTGGAACGATTAACCGCCAAAGTGGGCATCGCTGTTATACGCGAGCATTTCGCTCCGTCCATCGAAGAAATATCCTCACTGCGGCTGAAGGTATACGAAAGGGCCGACCAGGTCCTTCTGCAAAAAAGTTTTAAAGGCACTGCCTACGAGTTGAAAGAAACCGTTGGTACCACTTACCGGAAGATTTCCCTCAGGGAATGGACGGCGGCAGCAATCAATGAACAGCTTGTTGACCCGCTTGGCTTACCATCATCCACTGCGGTAGAACTGGTCCTGATTGCGGGAATTTCCAAATCGCAGACGAAAGTGCCCAGGGGCTGGGTCAAACTGGCCAACAAAGAACTGCACAATTTTCAAAAATACCTGAAAAGTGAAGCCCGTAGATTACACGGGGAGGTACTGGGTGGCGAATAATGGCTCCCCCTATATATCAACTACATATATGCACCTTGGCCTAGTAAAAAAGTCAGGAAGGGCTAAAGGGCCCAAGGATATTAGGAAAATAAAGGGAGGTGATGTCCAATTGATTTAATTCAGAAAACGGTTGGGGAAGAGTTTAGTTTCGTCTTTGCTCTTCCCCAGCCACAGGCCAATGGTTTATTCCGGTTACAACAATACCACGAAACGAATATTTTTTAAAGGAGGCATTTATGCCCAACACAAAAGCAAACAAACAGGATTTTGAATTAGACTCCGGATTGCCGGATGATTTCGATGCGCAGATATCCAGCGCAACATTCGGCTTTAAGGCCGAGTATCGTGACGGGAAAGTGCCGTTACTGCTACTTGAACTTGAAGGCGAAGAAATCGAGCCTACAACGGCTGCGTTCAGCATCGGAACCGATTGGCAAATAACCGAAGGGGGGCACCGGGTCGAGCACGTCAGAGGCAAGAAGCGCTTCGTAAGCACTTCTATGATCGGTCGATTAATCGAACGCGTCGCTAAACAAATGGAAGTTCCGCTCTGGGAAAGGGGTTTTCCCACCGAGGCGGACATCTGGACCGGGCTTGCTTTCCACTGGAAACGAGAGGAAGTCAATTTCGGCAAAGGCATACTTGAAGAAACTGGTGGCAAAACCACCCACCTGATGCCAACGGACTTCTTGCCTAACTACGCCACCGGTGATACAACCAACAATATCGAGCCCGACATGGAAGCGAGGCTGATCGCACTGGCCAAAGCCAGTTCCGACTCCAGCGCTTTCGCGAGAACGGCGCTCAAAATGCCTGGGGTTGCCGCCAATACCATGCTCATTAACAGTATACTCGACGACAGCGGCAAAGGCTTCTACGCACTGCACAAAGTACAGTAATAACGGCTGGGGGCAGGGTAAGACCCTGCCCCTGCCATAAGGAATAAATATGATAAGAGAACGAATATTAGTTTACGGTCAGTCGGGTTGCGGCAAGACCTATGCCCATCTGAAGATTGCCCAGGCGTATCCCAAGTCCAAATTCCATATCATCGACACCGATGATTCGATACCGCGGATGCTCGAAAGTGAATTCACCGAACTGGAGAATATCCAAGTATATCCGGTCCAGGACTGGTCGGGCTGCATTAAGGCCCTGGGAGAAATTAAGTCCAGGGTAAAAGCTGACGATTGGGTGGTGGTCGACATGCTGTGTTCCATCTGGGATTTTGTACAGACTTTTTTTATCGAAGAAGTGTTCAATCAGGACACAGGTAGCTATTTTCTACAGGCCCGGAAGGAACTTAAAGCCGGCGCGTCCAGTTTGAGTGCTCTGAAGGGGTGGGTTGACTGGGCCGTTATCAACAAGCTATATCAGGGCTGGATCAACGAAATCAATTACAAACTTAACTGTCATGTTTTCTTTACATGCAAAGCCACCAGAATCAGCAAGGAAGATGACCCCGGGGTACAGGACATTTATTCAATTTTTGGTGTCAAACCGGAAGGGGAGAAGCGGAATATTTACCGTGTACATTCGGCTTTTCTATTGTCACACGACCGGAATGGGTTCGATATTTCTACGGTCAAGGACCGGGGCAGGATCCGATTGGAAAACGTGCGGCTTACTCCGGAACAGAATTTTGCCACCAGGTATCTGCAATTAGTGGCGGGATGGGCAAAACAATGATTCTCATCTCGCCGTCAGAACCCATGGTGCTTCGTCAGGCATTGGAGGCCACAAATAGCCCCCTGTGTGAAGAGAAGGGCGCCGATATATTGGCGCCGACGCGCAAGGGGCTCCTCGGCATTCAGCGGAAGGAGGCACCGTCTGATTTTTTAGCCTCGCTGGAGGATGGCCGATTGGCCCGAGAATTGCCTCTTCTACATCTGGGCGCAGATTTTCCCATTCTACTGCTGGAGGGAACATTTAATTATGATGCGGGCGGCCGTCTGTCTATCGACGGCCGTCCCACCCGCTATAACCGGAGCGGCATTAAAAATTTGCTGCGGTCCGTATTTTACACGCATGGCATAGTTGTCGAACGATCCGAGAACCTGTCTGACACGCCCAATGTGGTACGGGAGCTCGTCGATTATCTCAGCCATGATCACACCTCGTTACTGAACAGGCCTAAACTTCAGGTTGTCTGGGGCAAACCGACTTCCGATCAACAACATTGTTATTTTTATCAAGGGATGCCGGGGGTTGGTGTTGTCCTGGCCCAGAGTTTAACGAGTGTATTTCCTACGCCCGCCGATTTGGTCAAGGCTTCTCTTGAAGACTTGAAAGCCCTGCCTCAAATTGGCAAGCAACGGGCTGGAAGAATTCATGCTTTCCTTCATGACGACTCGGACGTCAAGTCTGAAATGGCAAGTACCGCGAATAAATCGGGCGAAATTTCTGTGCAAGAAGAATCGCAAAAAAGTCCGGGCGATCAGATGAATAAAATGCCAATTGATCAGAGTAGTAATGGTAAAAAATCAATTTCTTTTCCGACCGGGAATGCAACGGCAGATAGCCTGGATCTAGATTTTTAGGGTCGAGCTGTTGCCAAAGTTTTAACAAAAAAAGCGAGAATGGTTTACATATGAAATGTAACAATCGTAACTAACGAATATGTGCCGATCGATAAGTATCAATAATCTGTAAATTAAATAAGGAGCAGGAGGTAATAAAATGACTGATCGGAGTTTTGTTTTAGTGGTCGACGCGCTACTTGACGAGGCTGGAGTTCCTGAAAATCTGAAGAAAAAGATTTTCTTTCTCCTTTCAGATGATAAACATCCGACAGATTGGGCCGTAGTGGAAGATTTATCGCGATATTTAGTGCGACTTGTGGCGGTTAAGAAACTTGAACTGAAATACCAAAATTCCAAAAATCCAACCGAAAAACGGTTGGCCGACTGGGCAGTAAAATCTTGGGCAAACGATTGGTTTGGTAAGACAATTTTCGATATCGGTTCCGCCGATAGCATATTGGAATGAAGAACCTTATTAGGTTGGCGGCGGGTTTTGGCGGTAATCGCACAGGAAGTGGTGTATTCGTCGTGGCCACAAATTATAGCAGTGTGTCCACCAATAAGATTACGCGAAAATCTAAGAAATCAGCAGATCGATAAGTCTAAAATAACTACCACTTAAGGGGAATAGTTTACGAAGGAAATTATTTACGGTTGTTGTTCAGTTAGCTTCAGCATACGATAAAGTGGGCGTCATAGTTAAATCGCCTGCAGCAGGGAAAAATGAAATTTGTAAATAACCAAAATAAACCTGAAGTTAGCCTGAACTACTTGCAAGAGATGGCGTTATGAATAATGCCTTTGTAATAGTCAGAGTGAGTGCTGAAGACCAACTGAAGGGCTATGGTCCGGATGTGCAATGGGAAGATGATGTCATCCCTGCCGCGCAACTTCTTGGTTTGACCGTGAGTGAAACTAACCGGCGCGTGATTCAGGAATCAGCCACCGGTTATGAACGCACCAAATTTGAGGCGGCGGTCAGAGAAGCATTAGCGCTTTACAATCGCGGTGAAATCAACACACTCTTGTTTCCCAGAGTCGATCGTGAGACCCGGTTTGTATTCGGCTCAATCCCCTTGCTGGCAGAAGTTGTTAAGACAGGTTTACGCGTTTACTTCGCGAGAGAGAAATTAGCTCTGGACCCAAATGATCCTGAAAGTGTGGAACGTTACCTGAACAAGGCAACCCAGGCGCAAGCTTACGTTCAAACCATGAAAACGAACACATCCAGGGCAAAACGTAAACTTCTGCGGGAAGGGAAGTTACCACAGGGTACAGAGGTCGGAATCTATGGATATTCTTGGGATAGGGCCAACAAGAAACGCGAAATCAAAACCAACGAAGCAGAAATAGTTAAAGAAATATTCATCAATGTCGCAACCGGACATAGTTTTATTTCTATCGCCAGAAATCTTAATGAACGCTGCATCCCAACCAAAGGGTCCAAAAACGGGCAACGGAAATATTGGCATAGCCTTACCATAAGGAGAATGGTTAAAAACCAGTCTTACATCGGAAAGACCTATTTCGGCGTAACTTCACGATTAAGTAAAGCAAAAACAGTGATACACCCGCAGGATAAATGGACATTATTAGAAAAAGTGACGCCGCCAATAATTAGCGAAGAATTATTTAACCAAGCCAATATTCAACTGGATAAACCAAAGGTGGCGACTGGTCACCCCAAAAACGAATATCTAT
>Ga0187851_10004014_pt1 | contig 12170 bp, 13 predicted proteins | sample June2016WEW_6_10_FD_132997 | JGI IMG/M metagenome (GOLD analysis project Ga0187851, IMG submission 132997) | Peatland microbial communities from SPRUCE experiment site at the Marcell Experimental Forest, Minnesota, USA - June2016WEW_6_10 | ecosystem: Environmental > Terrestrial > Soil >... | reverse complement strand
CTGCTTCAACCGTGATGTTTCCAAGGCTGTCGAGCGTTAGCAATGCTTGTTCCAGTTGGATTTTTGAGACCGAATCCTTCAGATACAGTTTCAGGTCCGAACGCGTAAGATAAATGGGGGATGTTGTTTTTCTAGAAGCGTCCAGTCTGGTTATTTTGTATCTTCCGTCTTGCACGTGGGTAATGCTATACCTAATCGGCATTATGTCCGCCTTCCTAAATGCGAGACATTGGCCACCAGCCCAGTCGTCAGCCCCGCACGGCGCCGCGTTCGAACAGAAGCCGTGTTAACTCCGGAACCGCTCATGGTGGAAATGTTTTCCGAGCCCAATGAACTTGGAATAGCTGCTGAGTGAACGACCTTCCGCTGCCGCCCCGTAGCTATTTTTTTCTCGCCTTCGACTATCCTGTACTTTCCTATCTTGAGAGCCGAGACCGCTGAGATATCCGCCGGGCTGGGACGGGCCGCCGAATGAGCACGGCTCAAATGCCGACTTAATCTATCTGCTCGAACCTTCACCCCGCAAACATTGCAACTCGTGATCGGAGCAAGTGGTTTTTGAGCTAGCCTCGTAGCGATTGTGGGTCCGACAACTGGTTCCTTGTTTTCCGATAGAGGACAAGAGCCCAACGCTGCGTTCGCATCAGGGAGCGGGCTGGCAACCCCGCCATGAACTTTCCTCAGGTGTTTTTGCAACTTCGAAACCGCTACCCCACAGATGGGGCAACACTGGGGTCTTGGGACCACCGGAACAACAGGATGGTATCGAGTCCGTTTACGAGGCGCAACAGCGTCCCTGCCGTTCAGACTGCCTGATCCGCCGCAGCGGAAACAGGTCGGGTTCATACCTCCACAGGTGCAGTCCATGGGCGGCTCCGTTGAACTGTCAATAATTGTAGCTTTGGAGTCTCTGCTATTCCAATGTTCTTTTCAAGGGAGGGAGGAAATGTAGCAGCGTTGGGCTCTCGAGGGTGCCCCGAATCTGCCTTTCTTTGACAGATCCGGGGCTGTTCCACCACCTATTTCTCCTTCGGAGGATGATGCTCGATGTCGTACTGGAGGCCGTCGGTGGAGTGGCGGCTGGCGTGGCACTCGGCGCAGGGGCACCACGCGCGGAGGTAGTCCCAGGAGAAGATTCCGTGCTGGTGGCCGTCGTTCCAGTTGAAGTGGATGGCGTAGTTGCCAACCTGCGTGACCTCCGTGGGACGGAGCTGCGGCTTGAAGATCGGCAGCGGGCCGGAGAACTCAGGCGCGGCCGGCTCATCGGGCAGGCGATGGCTCTTCAGGCGCTCTTCATTGCACAGTGAGCACGGGCAGGCGTTGCGCAGGTAGGTGAAGGTGTAGCTGCTCTGGTGGCCGTCTTTCCAGAGGATTTCCATGGTGGTACCGCTGTTTTTATGAACCTTGATGGAAGCGGGTTGGGCTACGTTCATGACGAATAGTGTAGTCTATAAGAGCAAGGTTGATCGCGGCCCAATTCCGGCTGAGGGTTGCTGAAACCAGCAGCCTCTTGTAGAATCAGACTTTGGCGACCAGCCTCTTTTGTTCATTTCAGGTTCCGCGCGTTTCTTTTCTGGGTTGCGTTTGAGGTTGCACCTCACGGTTCGCATGCCCATGCCGCGATGCTTCGGTCGAGAGACTTATGCAGCGGTCGAAAGCCCAAGCGGTTCCACCATTTTGGAGTTAGTCATGGCTCAGGTTTGTTCTGTCTGCGGCAAAGGCCCGCAGTTCGGCAATAACGTTTCGCACGCCAACAACAAGACCCGCCGCCGCTGGAACGTGAACCTGCATCCGGTGAAGGCCAAGGTCGCAGGCACCACGAACACGAAGAAAATTCGCGTTTGCTCTGGCTGTCTGCGCAGCGGCAAAGTTACCAAGGGCTAAAGCCAGGGCCAAGCCCGCGGTTTGGCGCGACACGCCGGATTGCGGATGAGGCTCCGCGCGAAGCCGGGAAAAGTGTAGGCCTCCGCCGCCGCGGAGGCCTTTTACCGTTCTTGAAGAACGGAAATATCGATGATCCGGCTGCGTCAGATCCGTCGCGAGATGCCCCCCCTGCTTCGCCTTGCCGTGCCCATCGTGATGGGCGAGGTGGGCTGGATGTTCATGGGCCTGGTGGACATTGCCATGATCGGGCGGGTTGGACCAACGGCGCTGGCCGCCGTCAGCCTGGGCACGGCGGTATTTTTCTTCCTCGCCGTCATGTGTGAAGGCCTGCTGCTCGGTAGCGATTCAATTATTTCGCGGCACTTTGGCGCCGGACGCATGGATGACTGCTTTCGCACCCTGTGGGCCGAGCTCCAGTTAGCGCTTCCGCTGGGCCTGCTATGCGGGCTGGTGGTTGCCGCCGGTGGCTGGCTGTTGCTGCCGCTGGGGATAGCGCCCCAGATCGTGCACCAGACCATCCCGTTTATTTATGCCTTGGCTTGCGGATTGCCCGCGCACATGTGCTTTGCGGCAATCCGGGTTTTCCTGCAGGGAACGCACCGCGTGAAGGTTGTGGCCTTCGCCATGGTCTCGGCAAATGTCATCCACTTTGCTGGAAATTACGCATTGATCTACGGACACTTCGGACTGCCCGCGCTGGGCGCAACCGGCTCGGGACTCTCCACCACACTTTCACGCTACTACATGCTCTGCGTGCTGCTTGCCTACGTGGTATGGCGCAACCGAAGCGAGCACTGGCGTCTGCTGCGCTATGCCGGCCATTTCTACTGGGAGCGCATCGCCGGAATTCTGCGGCTGGGCGCGCCGGCTTCAGCCCAGATAGGCCTCGAAGTGGGAGTGTTCTCTGCATGCACGCTGGCCGCCGGACGACTTGGCGCGGTCGCCGTCTCCGCCCACCAGATCGCCCTGATCATCGTTTCGCTCACGTTCATGGTGCCGCTCGGCGTGGCGCAGGCAACTTCGGTACGGGTGGGCAACGCCATTGGCCGGCACGATGCCGAAGCCGCCAACGTGAGCGGCTGGAGCGGGATCGCCTTGAGCGCCAGCTTTATGAGCTGCTCGGCGATTGCGTTGTGGACGCTGCCGCTGCCGATCGTGCATATCTTCAGCTACGCCCCAGAGGTCGCAAAGGTTGGTGTGCCGCTGCTGGCGATTGCCGCCGTCTTCCAGTTCTTTGACGGCGTGCAGGTGACGGCCATCGGCGCGTTACGCGGCTCGGGCAACACCCGCATTGCGATGATTACCGACCTGGTGGGCTTTTGGTTGATCGGCTTGCCGCTGGGAGCGTGGCTCTGCTTTGGGCGCGGCTGGGGAGTTCGCGGACTGTGGATCGGGCTGAGCGCGGGATTGATCAGCATTGGCTCTGTGCTGGCCGTGGCCTGGCGGCGCAGAGTACATTGGCTGAGGCGGGAACTGGGCAAAGCTCCCTCCAAGGTAGCAGCCCTCAACCAGCCGGGCTGACCCTCCGGGGCCGCTCAGTTGCTCTCTTTCCCCTCGCTAGGCAGGTCAAACGTTGCCAGCCCGAACTTGGTTCCCCCGGACTGCGGCTCGATGGCGACGATGTGCTGATGAAGCTTGCTCCCCGTCTTCAGTTCGATCTCCGCCTCCGCATGTCTGTCAACGTTGTTGATCTTGATGTGCTTACCCTCGTCGCAGGTGAGACCTTCGCTAGTTCTTGACGGAGTGCCCACGGGACGATCGTCCTTGCACTCGATCACATCACCATACCGGGTTAGTTCCTTGCGATAGAAGGCACTTACCTTCCCTGGTGAGTCCGACGTCTGGTAACCGAGGGCCCTGACTCGCAGATGGAAGTCGCCAAAGCTCAACTCGACATCGGCAGCGCCGTTGTTTCTGTCATTCCTCACCACGGTGGCACCAGGGTAGACGGCAAGACCCGCGTCCGCAGCGATGGCGGCATCGTTGGTCTTGACCTTCACGCCGCCGACGGGAGTTTCTATTTTGACCTCCTCATTGTTGCCATTGCTGCCCTTCTTCTCCACGCTGCAACCGGTGGCGGCCAGGGCGACGGCGAGCAGCGCAAGCGGCATCAGCTTTCCATGCATCATGCTTCCTCCCACTAGGAAGGTGATACGAAAGCGGCGAAGGAAATGTTCCGCAGAGCAGCCTGGCTTCACCCCGCCAACGCGATCACATCAATCTCGACGCGGACATCTTTAGGCAGGCGGGCGACTTCAACAGTGGAGCGGGCCGGAGGGCTCTGCGGGAAGAAGCGCTCGTACACGTCGTTCATGGCGGTGAAATCGTTCATGTCTTTGAGGTAGACGCCGGATCGCACAACCTTGTCCAGGCCGCTGCCTGCCTCCTTTAGAACCGCTTCCAGGTTGGCAAGCACCTGCTCGGTCTGCTCTGCCGCTCCGCCCTCGACGATCTGCTTTGTCGCCGGGTCCACAGGAATTTGCCCGCTCACAAAGATGAATCCATTGGCCCGGATGGCCTGCGAATAGGGGCCGATGGCCTGCGGTGCGTTGGCAGTCGCGATGACTTCGCGCATGGTCTTCTCCTTGAAGGGAAATTCTAAGAAGCCAACATTGTAAATGTCCGCCGCACCCGATGGAACAGCCAGGCCTTCTGTTACCACTTTCAGGACGGCGGCGAGATGAACGTGTTGGCAGGCCCTAGGGCTTGACCGGCCGCAGCAGAATCAGATAACCGACCGCAATGGCATAGAGGGTAAACGCGACGGGCATGGCCGCGCCGAGCAATTGCATGGCAAAACCAATCAGTCCAACCGCCGCGCACAGCGCCAGCACAATGAGGTTGTTGCGGCTCCAGCGCTTGAGGATCTTCGGATCGCGGGGACTACTTCTCAACTCTGCCAGCGACGGCAGCACCATGGTATTGCGCGCGGTATAGGCGAAGGTAAGCAACGAGGTGGAGAAAATGATGGGGAGAAATGTGCGTTGGCCGAGCGTTCCCGGTTGTGCATGAAAGATCGTCATGCCGAGCACGGCACAGGCCAGCAGCATGCCCACCAGTCCGCGCTGGGTGCGTTGCAACGAAAGATAAGCAAATTCGACGGACTGTATCGGTAACGATAGAGCGCCTGGCTGCGAGCGGGCTTTCTTGGAGAAACGTGACATGGGCTAGTTAGTCAACTTTGTAACGCGCTCAACGTTATGTACGCCCTGGATTCGGCGAATGCCGGTAATAATGCGGTTGAGATGATTCACGTCGCGGGTTTCAAAGACGATGTCGACGATGGCGAGCGGGCCGCCGGTCTTGGCCTCGATGTGGCGAATGTTGGCATCCTCGCCGCTGATAACGGCTGAAATTTGGGTAATCATGCCGGGGCGGTCATCGCTGGAGACCACCAATTTGACCGGGTACGCTGGCAGCGCGCCGGCGACGCGGGGCTCCTTGCTCGACCACTCGACAGCCAGCTTCCGCTCGGGTTCGTACATCAGATTCTGCACGTTGGAGCAGGTTTTGCTATGCACCGCCACGCCCTTGCCCCGGGTCACGTAGCCGACAATCTCCTCACCGCGAATCGGGTTACAACATCGTGCGCGATAGACGAGCAAATCGTCGGTGCCGCGCACGGTGAGCGCCGAGCTATCGGTGCCGAAGGCGCGCTTGACCGCCGAGGCCACGCCCTGAGCTTCTTCACCGGGCTGCAGATTGCTGCCGGGCAACACCTTGGCCAGCACCGAGCGCGCCGAATACTTGCCGTAGCCGATCCCTGCCATCAGGTCGTCCACCTTGCCCACGCCATACTCGATGGCGGCTTTCAGCAGCTCCGGATCCTTGATGTCCTTGAGCGCGATGCGGTATTTGCGCGCCTCTTTTTCGATCAGCTTGCGGCCGATTTCAATGGCGCGCTCACGCTGGTGAATGTTGAGCCAGTGCTTGATCTTCTGGCGCGCCCGCGAGCTCTTGACAATGCCCAGCCAGTCGCGGCTGGGTTTGTGGCCAGCCTGCGTCATGATCTCGACAATGTCTCCGGAGCGCAGCTTGGAGCGCAGTGGAACGATGCGTCCGTTGACCTTGGCGCCAACGCAGGAGTGTCCGACCTCGGTATGCACGGTGTAGGCAAAATCGATTGGCGTGGCGTCGCGCGGCAAAATGACAACCTTGCCCTTCGGAGTGAAGGTATACACCTCTTCCGGATAAAGATCGATCTTCAGCGTGGAGAGGAACTCGCTTGGATCGGCCATCTCGCGCTGCCACTCTACAACCTGCCGGAGCCAGGCCAGCCGTTGCTCATCGCGCGCCGAGATCGGGCCGTCCTTGTATTTCCAGTGCGCCGCGATGCCCTCTTCGGCCATCTTGTGCATCTCTTCGGTGCGGATCTGTACTTCGAAGGGATGGCCATCCTCGGCAATCACCGTGGTGTGCAGCGACTGGTAGAGGTTGGGGCGCGGCATGGCGATGAAGTCCTTGATCCGCCCCGGCACCGGACGCCATGCGTTGTGAATGATTCCCAGCACCGCGTAACAGTCATTCACCGAGTAGGTGATGATCCTCAGCGCCAGCAGGTCGTACATCTGGTCGGCGGTGATCTTCTGCTTCACCACCTTCTGATATATCGAGTACATTCGCTTGATGCGTGAATCGACCCGGACTACATTGATGCCGGCTTCGCGAAGCTTCAGCCGGATGGTGTCGGCCATCTGCGCCAGCGCGCGCTCACCATCCTTACGCAGGGCCTCCACCTGCTCGCAGGCCATCTTGTATCCGACCGGATCGACATAAGGGAACGAGAGATCCTCAAGCTCGCCGCGAACCTTGCCCATGCCGAGGCGGTGCGCCAGCGGCGCATAAATTTCCAGCGTCTCCTTGGCGATTTTCTGCTGGCGCTCGGGCGAGAGATGCTGCAAGGTGCGCATATTGTGCAGGCGATCGGCCAGTTTGATGAGCACCACCCGGATGTCGTCCACCATGGCCAGCATCATCTTGCGCACGTTCTCCGCCTGTGCCTCTTCGCGTGAAGCAAAGTCGATCTTGCTGATCTTTGTCACGCCCTCGACGATGTGCGCGACCTGCTCACCAAATTTTTCCTTGATCTCCTCGGTGGTGACCAGTGTGTCCTCGACTGAATCATGCAGAAGTCCGGCGGCGATGGCCGTCGTGTCCAGTTTCATCTCGGCCAGCAGAATCGCCACCTCCAGCGGATGCACGAGGTATGGCTCGCCGGATGCGCGCTGCTGTCCGCTGTGGTGTTCGAGGGAAAGTTCGTAGGCGCGGCGGATGATGTCGAGGTCGTCGCTGGGGCGGTTGGAGCGGGCAATCGCCAGAAGGTCGCGAAACCGCGTCGCGGTCAGAACATTCGTCGCGGCCTGCTCGCGAAAGCTCGCCATATCTGATTTTAGCCTGTAACCTCGCTGTAACGCCAAGCACGATGGCTTGCAAGTGTCTCCTGTTGCATCCGATGCGGCGGGGCCGCAGAATGATTCCGGAGCGGAAGGACGCAATGAGAGTGCTCATCAGCGGCGCCAGCGGATTGATCGGACAGGAAGTGTCCTCTCTGTTGAGCATGCGCGGGCACGAGGTTCACCGCCTGGTTCGCGACCCGGTAAAGCTGCGCCCTGGCGACGTGGCGTGGCAGCCCGCTTTGCCCCTGGAGGCCGCGCGGATTGCAGGCTTCGATGTGATCGTACATCTGGCGGGAAAGCCGGTGGCGGCGCTCTGGACCCAGAAGGCCAAGGCAGAGATCCGCGCCAGCCGGATCGAGGGAACGGCAACAATCGCAAGGGCAGCGGCGGAGGCATTCCAGCAGAGCGGAAAATTGCGCGCCCTGATCTGCAGCTCGGCTGTCGGCTACTACGGCAACCGCGGCGGCGAAGAATTAACGGAGGCGAGCGAAGCCGGGCTGGGATTTCTCGCCGAGCTCTGCCGCGACTGGGAGCGCGCCGCGCAACCGGCGGCGGCAGCCGGGCTTCGAGTGGCCCATCTGCGAACCTCACTGGTGCTGGATGCCGCTGGCGGCGCGCTTGCCAAAATGCTTCCCGCTTTTCGCTTCGGAGTGGCTGGAAAACTCGGCAGCGGACGCCAGTGGTGGAGCTGGATTAGCCTGCGTGATGCGGCACGCGCTTTCGCTTTTGCCGTGGAGAATGAACAGGTACGCGGCGCGTTGAATCTGGCGGCTCCGCACGCGGTGACAAACGCGGAGTTCACCAGTACGCTGGCTCACCTGCTGCACCGCCCCGCTCTGCTCACGCTTCCCGCTTTTGCCCTGCGCGCGCTTGGCGGAGAGATGGCGGAAGAAACGCTGCTTGCTAGTCTGCGGGTAATTCCAAAACGCTTGCTGGAAGCGGGCTTCATTTTTGAAGACCCGGAGTTGGAGCCCGCCCTGCGGAGATTGCTGCGGCAACCAACGTAGTGAAAATTCTAGTTGACCTGTCTACAACTGACGGGTTCAGAGTGGAGAAGCTCGAATGCTAACGGTCTCTCAACTCGCCAGGCTCTGCGGACTCAGCCGCACCACACTGCTTTATTACGAGTCCATTGGGCTGCTTACCCCGGCGTGCCGCTCTGACTCCAACTATCGCCGCTACTCGACGCAACAGTTGGAGCGCCTGCGCACCATCTGCGCGTACAGAGATGCGGGGCTGCGGCTCGGCGATATCCAGCAGATTCTCGACGAGCAATCGAACGAGGCAACCGCGGTGCTGAAGCGCCGCCTGCTCGAACTCGATCGGGAGATCGAAACGCTGCGCGAGCGTCAAAACGCCATCCTGCGCCTTTTGCAAGCCGAGGATGGCGCATGGAGAACATCTGCTATGACCAAGGAAAAATGGGTTTCAATCATGCACGCTGCCGGATTTAATGAAGACGACATGCGGCGATGGCATAAACAATTCGAACAGCAGGCGCCGGAGGAACATCAGCAGTTCCTGGAGTATCTGCAGATACCGGCGGGAGAAATCAACAGCATTCGTAGCTGGAGCACGGAGAGCTAGGCGCAGGAACCACAGCAGCTGCAAGGTCAACTGGCCCACTCAACAAAAAAACGTTGTGTGGGCTACCCTAGCGGCGCGACTAAAAGGGGCGAAGCGGGAGGAAATCAACGATGATGGCGCTGACCTCGTTCTTTGACGCGAGCGATGCTGCACGAGCGGAACGGACCTTGCACAAGCTCGCACTGCATGACATCTCAGGCTGGGCTCTGACGGGCGGCGTCGCCATTGAGTTGCAGATATTCCTCAGAGCAGGAGCGCTGGCGACACGGCCTCTGCATGACATCGACTTTATCGCCGACTCCTTCGCGTCCATACCTCAGTCGATGGCGGACAGCTTACTCTTGCGCCACGTTCATCCCGACGATTCTCCAGGGAAGACGATGCTGCAGGCGGTCGATCCGGAGAGCAGGGTGCGGGTTGATCTTTTCCGAGCCTATGGAGGAGAGATGGAGCGCGCCTCCAGGCTTTCACTTGGGGCGCTGGCGTTGAGGGTGGTTTCCATCGAGGACCTGGTTGCAAGGCACGCACGACTCAACTGGGACGTACTGGAAGGCAAACCCGTGGCTCCGAAATACGCGCACGACTTCCGGCGATTGCTCGCTCTGGTTGAGGCAGATGAAATCGAAGAGGTCTGGCAGGAGCACAGGAAACCGCACTTCCCCGCAAGCTTTGCGGAAGCGGTGAGTCAGCTGCGCTCAGTGACTGCCTCGCGACCAGAGCTGTTGGTGGCTTCCACGTATTCCACAGATGTTCTCGCGGTTTGTCCCCGGTGCAAGGGTGCTCATGGCTTTCCGCTGGCAGAACCAAGCCTGGTGCTTTCCTTACTCGGCTATTGCTGACTCAGCTCTTCTCGCGTGAAATCTCTCCCGCGGTGGCTGTCGTGGCACGCAGATAGTCGGCGGGCGCAATCACAATCTGCAATCCGCGCAGTCCCGCAGAGACGCAGATCAAGTCCCATAGCTCCATCGTTTCGTCGACAAAGACCGGATAGTTCTTCTTCATCCCAAGGGCAGTGACTCCGCCTCGGATGTAGCCGGTAACGCTCTGCACTTCCTTCAGCGGAAGCATTTCCACCTTGCGGTCTCCGCTGAGCTGCGCCAAGGCTTTGAAGTCGAGCTCGTAATTTCCGGGAATCACCGCGACGGCCACGCCGCGGCGGTCGCCCTTGACGGCCAGGGTCTTGAAGACCTGCCCAGGAGGAAAACCGACCTTTGCGGCAACGCTTTCCGCGGAGAGATCGTCGGGATCGACCTTGTACTCACGCAGTTCGTAATGGATGCCGAGTGAATCCAGGATTCGGCAAGCGTTGGTCTTGCTCATCACCGTATTCAACCACAAGATTTGCGTGAGGAGGCGGCAAACTCTGCGCCGCGCCCGCCATCCAACCAAATCCGTGGAATGAGCGCGAGTAAAGGATGAGGGTTGAAATGACAGATTACACGATCACGGTGATTGAAAAGCTGATCGAGACTTGCCGCGACGGCCAGGCAGGCTTCCTGGAAGCCGCTGAATACACCGGAAATTCCGAGCTGAAGGCTTTCTTTTCCCGCCAGTCATTGCAGCGCAGCAAGTTTGCGGCAGAGCTGGAGAGCATAGCGCGGAATCTCGGCCGGACGGACTCCGAACGCAGCACCAGCGCGGCGGGTAAGCTGCACCGCGCCTGGATTGAGCTCAGGCACAGGATGGGAGGCGGTGATGCCAGTGTTCTTGCAGCGGTCGAGAATGGAGAGCACAACGCCAGAAACAACTATCAGGAAGCGCTACATGCCGGCCTCCCCGCCGATTTGCAATCCGTCATCGAACGGCAAGCCGAGAGCGTCTTTGCCGCCCATGAGCTGGTTCGCACTCTGCAGGATTTGTACAAGAGTGCGGCATAGCAAGTTAGCTCTGGGTGTTTGCCGCCCGCTTCCAGGCCTCAACCCGTTGCATCACGCTCAGAATCGGTCTCGGCAGGGCGAGCTGCGCGCCCTGCTCCATTAGCGGCACCAGCTTGTCAAACTCAGGGCCGGACGGCACTCCGGTAAGCATAATGCGAATCGGATGGAAGAGCGCCGGACCTTTGACTCCACTCTCCTTCTGCACTTCCTTGATCAGAGCCTTGAAGCGTTCGGCCGAGATCGGCTCACCCTCGGCTGCAATTTTCGCGGTGAACGCGTCCAGCACCTTCGGCGTGGTTGATGCATTCAGCGCCTCCGCGTTCTCCGGAGCGTTGAGAGCTGCAGCCGCGTCAAAGTGCAGCACCGATGCGGCGCGCTCGGGCAGTTCGTCGAGCTTGCTGACCGCCGACACCAGCGATGCGGTAATGCGCGCCAGCCAGGCTTTGGCCTCCGGCGCAAGCTCATCCACTCCCAGGGCGCGCTCATAGAAGGGCTCGGCCAGCGCGGCAATGCGCTCGGGCGCTGCTTCCTTGATGTAATGGCGATTTAGCCAGTAGAGCTTCTCGAAGTCGAAGACCGCCGGTGACGGAGTGACGCGCGCCAACTCGAACTCCTGCACCAGTTCATTTGCCGAGAAAATCTCGCGGTCGCCTCCCGTGGGAGCCCAGCCGAGCAGGGCCATGTAGTTCATCAGCGCCTCGGGCAGAACGCCCATCTCACGGAAATTCGCCAGCGAAGTTGCCCCGTGGCGCTTGGAGAGACGCTCCTTGTCAGGGCCGAGAATCGTCGACAGGTGTGCGAACTCGGGCACCGCCCAGCCAAGCGCTTCATAGAGCGCAACCTGCTTCGGCGTATTCGAGAGATGATCGTCGCCGCGGATGACGTGCGTGATCTTCATCTCCGCGTCATCGACTACAACCACGTAGTTGTAAACCGGGACGCCGCTGGAACGCACGATAATCAGATCGCTCACTACGTCGCTGGAAAACTCGACCCAGCCGCGCACGATGTCGTGGAAGCGTATCGGCTTCTCGAGAATCTTCAACCGGATCGCGCATGGCTCGCCGGCGGCGCGGCGGCGCTCCGCCTCTGCGGGCGCAAGGCTGCGGCAGGTGCCGGGATAGTTGGGCTGAAGATGTTGTGCCATCGCCTGCTCGCGCTGCCGGTCGAGCGCCTCCAGGGTGCAGAAGCACCGGTAGGCCTTGCCTTCGCTGACAAGCCGCTCGGCATGGTCGCGATAAACCTGCCACTTGTCGCTCTGGCGATAGGGAGGATAGGGACCGCCGACGTCGGGCCCCTCATCCCAGTCGAGGCCCAGCCACTTGCAATCCTCGATGAGCTGCGCTTCATAGCGCACTTCGCTGCGCTCCAGATCCGTGTCTTCGATGCGGAGAACGAAGACGCCCGCCTGCTGCCGGGCGAAGAG
>Ga0187851_10004013_pt1 | contig 12171 bp, 10 predicted proteins | sample June2016WEW_6_10_FD_132997 | JGI IMG/M metagenome (GOLD analysis project Ga0187851, IMG submission 132997) | Peatland microbial communities from SPRUCE experiment site at the Marcell Experimental Forest, Minnesota, USA - June2016WEW_6_10 | ecosystem: Environmental > Terrestrial > Soil >... | reverse complement strand
TTCTCGTAGAACGCTTTGCCGAGATTGCGAAGCTCGGCCAGTTGCTCAGCGCCGGATTTTGATTGTGCGGGGGACTGCAGGAAGAAGGCCGCTGCCGCGATGGCCAACGTTGCCAGAGTTTTCATCGTCTGCAGGCGAACATATCATACCGGGGTGGATCCTCGGGAGGATTCGCCGCCTGCAAACGATTGTTATCAGCTTCCCTGGTTCGCCGCATTGGACATCACGCTGCCAATCTCCGAAAAGATGGTGCTGATGCTGTTGGCGACGTTGGGCATTATGGCTCCGGCGGCGACTGCAACAAAACCGGCCATCAACGCGTATTCGATAAGATAAGATCCTGGCCTCGGCGGTCACACCACAGCGAGGCAAAACGGAAGAGTTTTTGGGCCAATCTCACGGCGTATCGGTGAAATCCTGTCGAGACATTCTACAGTTTCGAGAAACCAAGTGCATTTTCTAACTCCAGCGGTTTATCTCCGTAGCCCTCACACCGAACGTTCCGCTGAGGAGAGGCAGATCGCAGAGCCGTCGACCGTTGGATGGCTCACATCTCCAGTTATACCGATGCCGGAATCGTGTTGCCGAGTCGGCACCTTTCGGATAAGTTCAACGCCTGGCTGGTCCTTTGGTACTCTTAGTACCAGGGGAATCTAACCGTAGCATCTCCCCGGAATTCCGGGGGAACAGGATCAGGTTCACTGCTATAATGGAGGCTCAGAGAGTGTAATCGGGTCACCGCTGAGATCCAGCCTCTCCGGAGATTACTGCGTGAAACGTGCCGGTTCCGACGACTCGCTCCGCTGCTCCTTCTGCCACAAAAGTCAGGACGTCGTTGGGAAGCTGATCTCTTCTCCCAGCGATTACCCGCGCGCCTACATCTGCGACGAGTGCATTTCGGTCTGCAACTCGATCCTTGAAGACGACCGGCATGAGCAGCCCTACGGCACGCCCCATAAGCTCCCTAAGCCATTGGAATTAAAAGAGTATCTGGATCAGTACGTCATCGGACAGGACGGCACCAAGAAGAAGCTGGCAGTGGCCGTCTACAACCACTACAAGCGCGTGCAAATGAACAAACAGCGCGGCGCCGAAGTGGAGCTTTCGAAATCGAACATTCTGCTGATTGGCCCGACGGGAACCGGTAAAACTCTGCTAGCGCAGACACTTGCGCGAATTCTGGATGTTCCGTTCGCCATTGTCGACGCCACCACGCTGACCGAAGCCGGGTACGTGGGCGAGGACGTCGAGAACATCATCCTGCGGCTGCTGCAGAATTCCGACTGGGACGTGCAGCGCTGCCAGCAGGGCATCATTTACATTGACGAGATCGACAAGATCGGCCGCAAGGACGAGAACCCGTCCATAACCCGCGATGTTTCGGGCGAAGGCGTCCAGCAGGCGCTGCTGAAGATTCTGGAGGGCACCATCGCCAACGTGCCGCCGCAGGGCGGGCGCAAACATCCGCACCAGGAGTTTACGCCGGTGGACACCAGCAACATCCTGTTCATCTGCGGCGGAGCATTCGTGGGGCTGGAGAAAATCGTGTCACGGCGCGTGGGCACCCGGACCATGGGATTCGTCGCCCCGGACGAGGGCCTGGAAACGCGGCGGAACACCGGCCCGCGCCGCGATACCGCGCTGCTGGAGCAGATGCAGCCGGTGGACCTGATCAAGTTCGGCTTCATTCCGGAGTTCATCGGCCGTATGCCGGTGGTGGGTGTTCTGGAAGACCTCAACCAGAACGCGCTGGTGCAGATTCTGACCAAGCCCAAGAACGCCATCATAAGGCAGTACCAGAAGCTTTTTGATTTTGAGAATGTTAGACTGAAGTTTAGCGACGACGCGCTGGAGGCAATTGCGAGTCTCGCGTTGGAGCGCAAAGTCGGCGCTCGCGGTTTGCGGATGATCCTCGAAGATTTGATGCTCGACCTGATGTACTATCTCCCTTCATACAAGAAAGTTCGCGAGTTCCTGGTTACTAAAGAGATGGTACATTCAAGGAAGATTAACGTGCAGTTACTGGAGAAGGCGGGCTGACGGGAATCCCGCCGCCTGACGCGCCGTTTCAGATAGAATCATAGAAGCATCCCGCCGGGCCTGATTCCCGGGTCTCCCTGACTGTTCTTACCCCATGCTGACATCGAAGGAAAAATCCGACACGCGGCGGTTGCCGATGATGCCCATACGGGACGTGGTGATTTTCCCGTATATGATGACGCCGTTCGTGGTGGGCCGCGAATCGAGCGTGCGCGCTCTCGAAGAAGCCCTGGCGTCGGACAAGAAGATCTTCCTGGCCACGCAGCACGACGCTTCCGTCGACGAACCGCGGCCCGATGAGATCTACAGCGTGGGCACCGTTGCGAGCATCGTGCAGAGCCTGAAGCTGCCCGACGGAAATATCAAGGTGCTGGTCGAAGGCGTGGAGCGCGGCAAAATCGTTTCGGTGAATGAGGAAGAAGGCTTCTTCCGCGCGACCATCAAAACGTTCCACTACAAAGTGGACCCAGGCGCGCAACTGGAATCGCTGGTGGGGCGCGTTACCAACCTTTTCGAGCAGTATGTAAAGCTCAGCCAGAATCTGAACTACGAGACGATGATCGCGGCGGTTCGGGTGGACGAGCCCGGCAAACTGGCCGACACTGTTGGCGCCAACCTGCCGCTGACTATCGAAGAGAAGCAGGAACTCCTTGAGATCTTCGATCCGGTGGACCGGCTGACGCGAGTGGCCGAACTGCTGGACATCGAAATCGAAAAGCTCAATGTCGACCGCACCATCCAGGGCCGCGTGAAGCGCCAGATGGAAAAGGCGCAGAAAGAATACTATCTCAACGAGAAGATCAAGGCCATTCAGAAGGAACTCGGCCGCGGCGAGAAGAGCGAAATCGATGAGCTGAAGAAGAAGATCGAAACGGCGGGGATGTCGAAGGACGCGTTCGAAAAGGCCATGGCCGAACTGAAGCGTCTGGAGAACATGCCGCCGATGTCGGCCGAATCCACCGTATCGCGCAATTACCTCGACTGGATGCTGGCGGTGCCGTGGAAGAAGAAGTCAAAGGAAATTCGCGATCTGAAGTTTGCGCGCGAAGTTCTGGAGTCGGATCACTACGGCCTTGAAAAGATCAAGGAACGCATTCTCGAATTCCTAGCGGTGCGCCGGCTGGTGAAGAACCCGAAGGGATCCATCCTGTGCTTTGTGGGGCCTCCTGGCGTCGGCAAGACTTCACTGGGAATGTCCATCGCCAAGGCCACCGGGCGCAAGTTTGTGCGGCTTTCACTGGGCGGCGTGCGCGATGAAGCCGAGGTGCGTGGCCATCGCCGCACCTATATTGGAGCGCTACCCGGCCAGATTCTGCAGATGATGAAGAAGGCGGGAACGCGCAATCCCGTGTTCATGCTGGACGAAGTGGACAAGATGTCCACCGATTTCCGCGGCGATCCGTCGGCCGCGCTGCTCGAAGTACTCGACCCCGAACAGAACTTCATGTTCATGGATCATTACCTCGACGTCGAATACGATCTCAGCCAGGTGTTTTTCATCGCCACCGCGAACGTGATACACACGGTCCCGCCGGCCTTGCAGGATCGCATGGAAGTGATTCGTCTCTCCGGCTACACCGAACTGGAGAAGCTGGAAATCGCCAAACGGTTCCTGGTTCGCAAGCAGAGGAAGGAAACCGGCGTCGAGACCGGGGTTGACTTCACCGATGCGGGCCTGCAGGCGCTGATTCAGAACTACACGCGGGAATCGGGCGTGCGCAATCTGGAACGCGAAATCGGCAACGTTTGCCGCAAGGTGGCCCGCAAGGTTGTGGAGGGTGACAAGAAGAAGCCCCCGAAGGCCGTGCTCGACGAGAAGACGGTGATGGACTTCCTTGGTCCATGGAAATTCCGCGATCTCGCCACCGACAAGCAGAATGAGGTGGGCGCCACTATCGGGCTGGCATGGACCGAGGTTGGCGGATCGATATTGACCACTGAGGCGGCGGTGATGGAAGGCCGCGGCAAGCTGACCAGCACCGGTAAACTCGGCGACGTGATGACGGAATCGGCACAGGCGGCGATGAGCTACGTGCGCTCGCGCGCGCATTTGATGGGCTTGCCGCGCGATTTCTACCGCACGCTCGATATTCACGTGCACGTGCCTGAAGGCGCGATTCCCAAGGACGGGCCGTCGGCGGGAATCACCATCGCCACCAGCATCTGCAGCGCGCTGACCGGCATCCCGGTGCGCTACGACCTGGCGATGACTGGTGAAATTACCGTACGCGGCAGAGTGCTGCCCATCGGCGGGCTGAAAGAAAAGCTCTTGGCGGCGCACCGGCACTCAATTCGGGAAGTGATTCTGCCGAAGGATAATGAGAAGGATTTCCCGGATATTCCGGAAGCGATCCGCAACGACATGAAACTGCATCTCGTCGGTTCGATGGACGAAGTGCTGAAGATCGCGCTGGAGCGGGAAATCGTGGCGCTTCCGCTGGCCGCGAGCACGCCCCCGGTGGAGATGGCGCGGCCGGGCGAAGAGACGGGTATTCACTAAAGGCGAGGGAGCTGCGCTAAAGCGAGCGGCGCTCAACGCGTCCCTCTGCTCTTTGCCACTCATGGATGGAAGCTGAGTTTCTGGTAAGCGCGATGAGGCCGGAGCAATTTCCGGTGGAGACTCTGCCGGAAATCGCGTTTCTGGGCCGCAGCAACGTGGGTAAATCCACGCTGCTGAACGCGCTGGTGGGCCACGAAGGGCTGGCCTTTACCAGTGCGACGCCGGGCCGGACCCAGGGGGTCAATTTCTATCGCGTGGACGGCCGGTACTATTTCGTGGATCTTCCCGGGTATGGATACGCGAAAGTTCCCCAGGAAATCCGGCGGGGCTGGAAAGAACTCATTGAGAGTTATCTGGGCGGGCGAAAAACGCTGGAGCTTTCGATTCTACTGATCGACGCCAGACGGGGCTGGATGGAGCGCGATCAGGAGCTCGGGCAATGGCTCGAGTTTCACGGGCGGCGATACCTCGTAGTCGCCACCAAGACGGACAAGTTAAAGTCGCGGAAGGACCACGACAATGGCATGGCGGCGATTCGAGCCACGGGCTGCGAATTGGTGCCGTTCTCGGCGAAGACAGGCCGGGGAGTGAGGGAAATTTGGCAGGCGATATCGACAATCAGGAAGAACAGTCCACCACAGTAGCGGCTACGGAGCCGGAAAAGGTGGAGGAGACGCCGGCGGCTGAAGCCACGCCGGCCGACGAGCCGCAGACCGACGGCAAGACCTCGGAGGGCAAGACTCCCGAAGGCCGCCCCGCGCGCGAGCGTCAGGAAGGAGGCCGCGGTTCGGGCCACGGACGCAGACATGGCGCGGGCGGCGGAGCCCAGCAGCCGAAGAACGGCGAGTCAAAGCTCGACCTTGTGGAACTCAAGGAGATGAGCATCCAGGGCCTCAACCAGGTGGCCCGGGACATGGGCATCCAGGGCGTGGCCGGGCTGCGCAAGCAGGAGCTCATTTTCAAAATATTGCAGGCGCAAGCGGAGAAGAGCGGCCTCATTTTCTCCGAAGGCGTGCTGGAGTGCCTGCCCGACGGGTTCGGCTTCCTGCGCGCGCCCGAGTACAACTATCTGCCGGGCCCCGACGATGTGTATGTTTCGCCATCGCAGATTCGCCGTTTCGATCTGCGCACCGGCGACACCATCTCCGGCCAGATCCGCCCGCCGAAAGAAGGCGAGCGGTACTTCGCACTCATCAAAGTTGACGCGATCAACTTCGAGCCGCCGGAGGAAGCGCGCAACAAGATCTTCTTCGACAACCTGACGCCGCTCTATCCCGACGAACGGCTAAGGCTGGAAACCGTGCGCGAGAATTACTCCGGCCGCGTAATGGACATGCTGACGCCCATTGGCAAGGGCCAGCGTGGCTTGATCGTGGCAGCGCCGCGCACCGGCAAGACGATGCTGCTGCAAAGCATCGCCAACTCGGTGTCGACGAATCATCCGGAAGTGGCGCTCATCGTGCTGCTCATCGACGAGCGTCCCGAAGAAGTCACCGACATGCAGCGTTCGGTGAAGGGCGAAGTGATCAGCTCGACCTTCGACGAGCCCGCGTCGCGGCACGTGCAGGTTGCCGAGATGGTGATCGAGAAGGCCAAGCGCCTGGTGGAGCACAAGCGCGACGTGGTAATCCTGCTCGATTCCATCACGCGTCTGGCGCGCGCTTACAACACCGTGGTGCCGCCGTCGGGCAAGGTGCTGTCGGGTGGCGTGGATTCGAACGCGCTGCAACGTCCGAAGCGGTTCTTCGGCGCGGCGCGCAACATCGAGGAAGGCGGCTCGCTGACCATTGTGGCCACCGCGCTGATCGACACCGGCAGCCGCATGGACGACGTGATTTTCGAGGAATTCAAGGGCACCGGCAACATGGAAATCCACCTGGACCGCAAGCTGGTGGACAAGCGCGTGTTCCCGGCCATCGACATCAACAAGAGCGGCACGCGCAAGGACGAGCTGCTGCTGCCCAAGGAAGAGCTGAACCGCGTGTGGGTGCTGCGCAAGGTGCTGAGCCCGCTATCGCCGGTGGAATCGATCGAGCTGCTGCTGGATAAGCTCAATAAGACAAAATCGAACGGCGAGTTCTTGAGCTCGATGAGCGGATGAGGGTGTGAAGCCAGCCCTCATTCACATTCCGTCGTAGGGAACTATCGGCGCGCTCCTTTCGTCCAGTCCTCTACATTCAGCCCTTCGATCCGCGTGAATGCGTGATCGTCGCTCACAAGCACCGCTCCCAGCGCGAGGGCATGTGCGCCGATCATCATGTCGAGGTTCCCCATCTGGCGGCCTTCCAGTTCCAGCGTGGCTCGAAGCTGCCCGTATTGCCGGGCCGCATCGGAATCCCAGGGCAGGATGGTCACCCGCAGAAAGAAATCCTCAATCAGGGAATGCAGGCGCATGGCTCGCGGGAGACGCGCCGCGCCGAAACGTAGTTCCCCTTCCGTCACCGCGGATATGGTGAGTTGTGCCACCGGCGCACGGGCCAAACGGCGGTCCACGGCGGGATTGTTCCCTTTGATGATGTGGTTCGCAATGTTGGTGTCCAGCAGGTAGCGGCGGTCCATCAGAACAACTCGCGCTTCTGCGGGGCTTCATCGCGGCGGTCCGACGCGAACTCATCCGGCACGTTCGCTTCCCGTCTGAGCTGGAAAAAGTCATCCCACGACCCAGGACGGCGGGACAGAATCACGTCGCCGGTGGCCGGATCCCGCCGGATGAAAACCTCGCTGCCTTCAAAACGGAGGTCGGAAGGCAGCCGGACAGCCTAACTCCGGCCATTGAAAAAGAGCTTTGCGGTGCGCGGCATGCGATCCTCCCAGTTGATATATACCATGATATATTCTACGCGAGTCCCTTTGCGCGATGAGTTGAGCAAGGCGAAATCGAACGGCGAGTTTTTGAGCTCGATGAGCGGGTGAGGCGTCCGGCGCGGCGGGTGTCGAATGCTCTGAACACATCGGGTAAACGCCCTGGGCAGACCCTGGACTTCACCAACGGAGCCGCCGCGACCTCCGTAGTGTTATGGTACTTACAGTTTATTGATCGGAGCGGCAAATATTTCGAGAATACTGTATGCACCGTCTTGGCAGGCTCCGCTTCTTCCGCCGGCTGTGGGGTGACCGCCGCGCTCAGGATCTGATCGAGTACGCGCTGATGGCCGGTTTTGTAGCGGTCTCGGCGGGCGCCATCATGCCCAATGTGGCGACTAAGATCAGCACGATCTTCTCGAAGATTGGCAGCGTGATGACGATCGCGGCTAACCAGGGAAGCTGACGCTCCCGACCAACTGGCTCCTTCCGCAGGTTGCAAATGGCCGCTGTGGGCTACCGCTTCGCCAGCGTGCCTGACACAAAGAAGCTGTTCCAGCGCGGCGTGTGGTCCGGGTTTGCGCCGCCTTCGCGCATGATGCGGAACGCGACCGCGTCGCCTGGCTGCAGACGGCTCTGGATGCGGCGCACGTCGTCCACCGATGTAACCGGCTCGCGGTTGATGGAGACGATGATGTCCTTTTCCTGAATGCCGATGTCCTCGGCGAACGAATCCTCGTCGACGCTGGTCACCACCACGCCGCGTTTATCCGCGAGGCCCTGATTCACTCGCTCGGGATCGGATAGAGCGCGGATGCGGATGCCGAACTTCGCGGGCGCAGTTGTCTCGCCCTTAGACTCCTGCTGCTCTTCTTCCTCGAGGCCGGCTATCTCGGGACGATCCTTGAACACCTCGGTGCGGTCGAGAATGGTTACCTTATAGCTCATTCGCTTGCCGCCGCGGTCAACGTCAAATGTGGCCACCGTGCCGATGGGCGATTCGGCCACGCGCGCCACCAGATCGTCACCATCTTTGATCGGCTTCCCGTCCATCGCCAGAATGATGTCGTCCGCCTTGATGCCGGCCTTTTCCGCCGGGCCATCCTTATGCACATCGCCAACCAGCACGCCGTGATCAGCGCCCAGCGCCTTCAGAAGGTCCGGCTTGTCGCCCTTGCTCCACGTGATCCCAATGGACCCGCGCGTGACGCGGCCGGTGCGAATAATGTCGTTGTAAACGTGCACGGCCATATTAATGGGCAGCGCGAAGCCGATGCCGTTATTGCCGCCCGTTTGCGTGGCGATCATCGTGTTCACGCCGATCACTTCGCCGCGAATATCGAGCAGAGGTCCGCCGCTGTTGCCAGGATTGATAGCCGCGTCGGTCTGGATGAACCGCTGGAACTGTTGCGCCGACGGAATCTCGCGGCCCGTCGCGCTGACGATGCCCGCCGTCACCGACGCTTCGAGGCCGAATGGCGATCCGATGGCCACCGCCCAGTCACCCACCTGAATCGCGTCGGAGTTGCCGATGGTCACCGCGGCGAGCGGCGCTTTCGGATCGATCTTGATCACCGCCAGATCAGTTTCGCGGTCGAACCCAATCAGCCGCGCGTGATACTCGGTGTCGTCGGTGTTGAGCTTCACGCGGATGTGGTCCATCTTTTCCACCACGTGGTTGTTAGTGATGATGTAGCCGTTACGATCCACGATGAAGCCACTGCCCGATTGTTCGTGCTTGAACGCGTGCCCTTCTTCGCCGCCGCCCAGGGGCGACCCGTGAAAGAAACGCCGGAACGGTTCCAGAGCATCATCGCCCTGGTCGCCGTTGGGGTCCTTCTTGTTGCTCGCCTCTTTGGGCGTATAGTCCGCCGTGATGTTCACGACTGCGGGCTCCAGGCGTTTGGCCAGACGGGTGAACTCATTGCCAATCTGCACCGCGTCGGGTACATGAAGAGGTGAGGCGTCGGGCGCGGCCACCTGTCCTCGCGCCGCGTGTGCGCCGGTGTTGACCAGAGTGCCGATGACGATGCCGATCGACAGGGTGAGGAGAAGCAGTCCAAACGACAGCAGCTTCTGCTCACGCATTTTATGAAAGAGGCGCATGATGCTCCAAGGGGGTGACCGTTCCGCCGCCGACCGTACCTATATATTACAAGGTCTCAGGACCTATAACAGACGGATGTGTGGGCTTGCCGAACGGTTTCAGCTGCGCCAGCAGGATGCCCGCGAGGATGAGCGCCGCGCCGCCAAAGGTCCGGCCGGTGAGCGTTTCGCCGGCCACCAACCACGACGTGACCCACGCGAACACCGGTTCAAGCGAGAACAGCAGCGCTGTGCGCGTAGGGCTGCTGAAACGCTGCGCCCAAGTTTGCAGCGCAAACGCCAGCGCGGTAGCCAGCAGGCTGGTGACCAGGAGAGCCAGCAAGACGCGGCCAGACCACCGGACACGCATCGGCTCAGCCCACCAAAACAACGCCGAAGCCAACAGCGCACAAGTCGCGATCTGTGTCACCGCCAGCGTTCCCGTATCGGCTGCGCGAGCGAAATGCCCCAGCGCCACGATGTGCAGCGCGAAGGCCACGGCGCAACCCGCCACCAGCAGATCTCCCAGGCTGACTTCAAGCAGGTTGCGATGCGCAGTCATCAGGCCCATGCCAACGGCTGCCATCAGCACTCCGGTGGATTCAGCGGCCTGCGGCGCTCTCCGGTGAATGAACGCGCTGAAGACGGGAACCAACGGAATATAGAGAGCCGTGATGAAGGCGGTCTTGGTGGCGGTGGTCAGCTTCAGCCCGAACGTCTGCAGAGCGTAGCCGCCGAACAGCAGAACACCCGCGATTGCGCCGCCGCGAACGGACTGACCATGGTTGCCCGCGCGCCGCATCGGCCCCAGAAACACCAGTGTGAGCGCGGTTGCCGCCATGGTGAAGCGGATGGCAAGGAAGAGCAACGTGCTGACGTCGGCGAGCGCCTCCTTCACCAGGACGAAGGTGGCGCCCCACACCATACAGACAAAAACAAGCGCCAGGTCGGCGCGCCAGCGCACGTGAGCGCTCATTCGTCGTGGCCGGCCGAGCCGATGCTGGGTACAGGATCGCGCGCCAAGAGATAAAGCGCGAGCAGAATCCGCCGAAGCCCCAGATCGCGGCCTTCCGGGTTGTACCATTCGCCCGGCGTGTGCGCGCCGCCTCCCTGCCCACCCGCTCCGATGGCCACCGCGGGCATCCCCATGGAGAGTGGAATGTTGGCGTCGGTGGAAGCGCAGTCGATACGCGCGCGAATCGCGAGGTGCGCGTCCACGGCGCGCAGGATGTTCAGAATGTCCGCGTCGTCGGCCAACTTCCCGCCCGGCCGGGTGCCAATGTCGGTGATTCGCGCCGAAACGCGGCCGCCGCTCGCACGGTCATTCTCCACCTCCACCGCTTTTTCGACGCAGGTAGTGAGAATTGCCGACAATTCCTCGAGCCAGGCCACATTTTCCGAGCGAATATCCAGCTTCGCGCGCGCCGACCCGGCAATTGAATTAATGCTGAGGCCGCCCTGCACAATGCCGAAGTTGAATGACGACCGCGGGCGTGACGAGCCATTCAGCGGCGTATCCGTGAAAAGCGCAATGGCGCGGCTCAGGGCGTGGACTGGATTGCCGATTCCATAATCGCTCCAACTATGCCCCCCTGGGCCGGTGATGTTGATATCGAACCTGCGGCTGGCGAGGGCCTGGCACGTGATGTGATCGGTGGCCGGACCGTCCAGCACCAGCAGCGCCGAAATGCGGCTGCTGAGGGGCGATTGGCGGCATAGATAGCGCATACCGCTCAGGTTTCCTTCGCCCTCTTCACCGACGTTAGCGACAAACACGACACGGCGAAACATCTCGGGACCGCAAACCTGCACTGCTCTGGCCATTGCCAGCAGCGCCGATAATCCCGCGCCATTATCGGATACCCCCGGCCCGTGAAATTTACCGTCGGGCTGCAGCGTGATTTCTTTCTGGGGGTTTTGCGGCGCCATCACTGTGTCGAGATGCGCGGTTACCGCGACCACGGGCCCATCGTCATAGCCGGGCGCGGAAGCCACCACGTTGCCGGTGCGGTCGATACGGGCGTCGTAACCGAGATCGCGAAATTGCGCCAGCATCCACTCGGCGCGTGCTTGTTCGAAGAAGGTGGGGGCGGGGATGCGGCAAAGCTCCAGATGGCGATCGGTGATCCACTGCTTTGCGCGAGCGAACCATTCGAGGCCCTGGCGTAATTCCGCCGTCGCGGCCGCCTCGGCCACTGCTTTGGTCATCGCGGATGGGAGCGTCGCCAAACAGTCAGTGTAGCGGTAACGGCCCGAGCCGGTGCGCCGCGTACCGAACTATGGGCGTGTGGCGATAATCTCGAAGTTGCTGCCCAACTGCTTCAGGGCGGGCATGCACATAAGGACATCGTCGGCCGCGCGCACCGCGCGATAGCCGAGCCGCCATGCTGGAAACAATCCGGCGAAGGGCGTCGACCCGAAGTCGTACATTTCGGACCGCACCTGAAAGCCCGCGCCACGGAACAGCTCGGCAGTCGCGCGCGGGTCGAGCTCCCGCTCGTCGGGGCTCTGGTACTTCTTCATCATGTTGGGAATGAGCCGCCTCCCGATGGCGCCCGAAAGCCGGCGGATGCTGGGGTCCAAGGAATAGAACACGCCACCCGGGTTGAGCATCGCGCCCAGCCGAACCGGCAGCGCGAACAGAATCTCATCCGGCAGATGATGCAACAGGAAAATCGCGATGATCACGTCGAATCTATCGCCGGCGTCCGGCTCGGTACCTTCGACGAAGGTGACATTGCGAA
>Ga0187851_10004010_pt1 | contig 12173 bp, 13 predicted proteins | sample June2016WEW_6_10_FD_132997 | JGI IMG/M metagenome (GOLD analysis project Ga0187851, IMG submission 132997) | Peatland microbial communities from SPRUCE experiment site at the Marcell Experimental Forest, Minnesota, USA - June2016WEW_6_10 | ecosystem: Environmental > Terrestrial > Soil >... | reverse complement strand
CCGCTGAAGCCGGGTGAAGAGGTGTTGCCGGAAGCTGGCGCGGGTCATTGACCGGGAAAGGTCGTCACAGGTGCGTGGATTTATTATCGGTGTCGTCTTCACCATTCTGATGCTTGTGGTGGGGTGTTATCTGTTCGTGCATGGCGGAGGGGTTTCGCTGGCAACTACCGCCGCGCCCCTGCCGCTGGAGAGATCGCTGGCCCGGATGGCGTTGCACGCGAGTATTGGGAATGCGGCGGATGAGAAGGATCCACTCCCGTTCGACGATGCCAACATGGTGAGCGGCGTGGAACTGTATAAAGAGCACTGCGCTGTTTGCCACGGTACCCTCGGAAAGCCGCCTACCTCAATATCGAAAGGGATGTTCCCCCCGCCGCCTCAGCTCCTCGAAAAGGAGGGTATGGCCACCGACGATTCGGAAGGCGAAATCCATTGGAAGGTGACAAATGGGATTCGGCTTTCCGGAATGCCGGGGTTTGTAAGCACGTTGTCGGATACGCAACGCTGGCAACTCACGATGCTGGTGGCGCATGCCGACAAGCTTTCCCCCGCGGCGCAGGCGGCGTTCGGGCATTAGGCCAAGGCAGTGCTCCACGTGCCTGAAGCCCGCTCCGCAGCAGTATGCTGGTCCTTTGGTGTTTCGAAATTATCCGTTCACGTCGAGGCCCGCTCTTAGCTGTCCAATCCTGCTCGCGGCCGCGACGGCAATTGCTGTTTTATCGATGTTTCTGCCCGAGGTTTTCCTGGCAGTGCCCTTCATTCTCCGCTTCGTCGCTTACCCGATCCCGTTGGTGCTCGGCGGCCTGACTGTGTTGTTATGCCTGATGGCACGCCAGCGGACGCAGCACAAACGTTTGGTTGTTGCTTATGCGGTTTTCCTTGCACCATTTGCCTTCAGTTGGCCCGCGTGGATGGCGTACACTGCGGCCCTGTATTTTTCCGGCAAATACACCGGTCCGATGCCGTGATTGCGCACGTACAGGAAACCTGTACAATTGGAGCAGAGCCCCTGATGCCTGTCGAAACCACTTACACCAGTCTGCGCGAAAACCTGGCCAGTGTGCTGGATCGGGTGGTCGCCGACCGGGAAGTGGTGATTGTCCGCCGGAGAGGGGCCGAAGATGTCGCGCTGGTCCCCGCGGCGGAGCTGGCCGGATTGATGGAAACCGCTCACCTGTTACGCTCGCCTCGCAACGGCCGCCGGTTGTTGACAGCTTTACACCGTGCACAGTCCGGCAGGGGAAAACCCACTTCTATCGAACGATTGCGGCGGGACGCCGGGCTTGAAACGCACCGCTGAACGCTTCGCGGTATTCCACGCGGAGTCCATCGCGGATCTCCGCTATTTGGTGAAGACGGAGCGAGGCACCGCGCTCAGAGTTCTTGATCTTGTGGAGGCCACGCTGCGCGATCCGTTTCACGGCGTAGGCAAGCCCGAGCCGCTGCGGTATCTCCTGGCAGGCTGTTGGTCACGACGGATTACGCAGGAGCATCGCCTGGTCTACGCCGTCACCGACGCGCGGATCGACTTCCTTCAGGCGCGGTATCACTATTGATGGCCGATTGAAAATCGGCCGCAGGATGCAATCCTGCCCCACCCGTTCACACCGCGTGTCTTCGCGTACGGCCGAGCAATTCCTTCGCTCTTGCGATGGCTTTCGCCTCGGCCTCTTCCTTCGTCGCAGCCGTGATGCGCGCCAGTGCCGCACCGGGCGAGACGTTATCGGCTTTCGCGTGCCAGGTCTCACCCAGCCGCCAGGAACTCACGTTCACCGGCCAGCCTTCCAGTTCGAGTTGGCGCTCCGAGAAGTCTTCGGCTTTCATCACTGACCGGCCGCTTTAGCCGCTCCGCGCTCTACGGGCGCGCCTACCAGATTGCCCCACTCGGTCCACGAGCCGTCGTAGTTGCGCACGTTATCGTAGCCGAGCAAATACTTCAGCACAAACCAGGTATGGCTGGAACGCTCGCCGATGCGGCAGTACGAAATCACCGGCTTCGAGCCGTCCACGCCCTCGCCGCGGTAGAGCTGGCGGAGTTCGTCGATCGATTTGAAAGTCCCATCGTCGTTGGCAGCCTTGCCCCACGGGATGCTGCGGGCGCCGGGGATGTGACCACCACGCTGACAGGTCTCGGGCAGCCCCGGAGGGGCGAGGATTTCGCCGCTGAATTCCTGTGGGCTGCGCACGTCCACCAATGCGGCTGCGCGATTGCGCTGTGCCTCCTGCACCTGGGGAAGGAAGGCGCGCAGTGAGAGATCGGGCTCGGTGGCACGATAGCTGCTCGCGGTCCTGATCGCCGGCTTCTCCGTGGAAATCTCGCGCCCCTCGGCGAGCCATTTCTTGCGGCCGCCGTTCATCAATCGAACGTCTTTGTGGCCGTAGATCTTCGCCTGCCAGAATGCCCACGCGGCGAACCAGTTGTTGTTATCGCCGTAGAGCACCAGAGTGGTCTCGTTGGAAAGACCCGCCTCGTTCGCAAGCTTCTCGAATTGCTCTTTCGACAAAATGTCGCGAGTCAGCGTGTCGCTGAGCTGAGTGGTCCACGCCCACGCAATGGCGCCGGGCACGTGTCCTTCGTCGTAAGCTTTGGTGTCGACGTCCACCTCCACAACGCGTACGTTGGGATCGGCGGCGTGGTCGGCCACCCACTGGGTAGTCACGAGAGTCTCGGGATGAGCGTAGTCAGCCATGACCACATTGTACATCGGGAATGGGACATTTGCCGTTTCGAGTGCTAACACCTTTACCCGGCAGGCCCGTCTAAGATGGACATATGACCTGCCTGAATCGCCGTCAATTCCTGCAATCGGCCACCGTGGGCGCTGCGGCGCTCAACGCGTTCCCTTACCATCTTTTCGCTGGCACCACACGCAAAACGGTCAGCGACCGGGTCAAACTGGGGCCCCGCCAGGTGGAGGTCAGCCGTCTTGCCATGGGCACGGGGACCAACGGAGTCGGCGGCAGTTCGAACCAGGTCCGCGAGCTCGGGTTCGGCGGGATCGCCGACCTGTTCAAAGCGGCGTACGACCAGGGCATCACGTTCTGGGATTCGGCCGATCAGTACGGCTCACACCCCGCGCTTCGGCAGGGGCTCAAATCGGGCATTCCGCGCGAGAAGGTGACCATCCTCACCAAAACCGAATCGATGACGGCGAAGGATATGCGCGCCGATCTCGACCGCTTCCGCAAAGAGCTGGGCACCGATTACATCGACATTCTGCTGCTGCACTACCTGCACGACGACGAATGGCCGGAGAACAGGAAGGGTGCAATGGAAGTGATCTCCGAGGCGCAGGAGAAGGGCATCGTGCGCACCAAGGGTGTGTCATGTCACACGCTGGGCGCGCTGAAGCAGGCGGCGGCATCGCCGTGGGTGGAAGTGGACCTGGCACGGCTGAATCCGGCCGAAGTGGCCATGGATTCGGACGTCGATACCGTGCGCGGCGTCCTGCGTCAGATGAAGAAGCAGGGCAAGGGCGTCATCGGAATGAAGATCTTCGGGGCGGGTGAACTGAGCCACAAGCCCGACGAGTGCCTGCAGTTCGCCCTCGCGCAGGATTGCCTCGACTGCTTCACGATTGGCCAGGAGAGCCCGGCGCAGATGCAGGATCTGGTGCGGCGCATTCCCGCGGCCAGCGTGCGGGGTTAGGGACACGCGGCGATTAGCCGCGTTTCTCAGGATATGATGAGAGGACGCGGCGCGCGCCGCATGTCCTCACGCCACTACTGCGCAGCTCCTGCGACCCAGTAGCCGGGACGCGTGCGAATGGTGAGGCCGCCGCGATCCACCTCAACGCGGATGTTGTGGAAGCCGGGTTCGCCGAGATCGTCCGGATGATAACTCAGAAAATACTGGCTGTGCAGTTCCTCGCCAAGTTGCGTTAAAGCGTGCTCCAGAGCGTTCTGGCTGACAAAGGAGAACTCCCGCCCGCCGGTGAGACCGGTGAACGCGTCCATGGGATTCTTCGTGAATGGCCGCTTGGCCTCGTCGAAAATCTCGTGCATGGCGGGCTCCCAGTTTCCGATGTTCCAGTTCTGGTCGATGTCATTCGGCGTGGCCGTGGTGCCGTTGCCGATATGCGTGGCTTCCGGTGGGATCGGCGGCGGAGCCGACGGGACCGGATGGCCGGTGAGGTTGGCCATCACGTGCGAAATATCCACGGAATAAACGGTGACGTTGGAGAGCTGAGCGTAATTCAAAGTCTCCTTCATGCGGCCGGAGCTGGCAATGTCCCGCTTCTCACTGATCAGCAGCAGGATTCGCCTGCGATCGTCGGACCGTGTGCGAAGCATTCGGATAGCGTCACTGGTGGCGTCGATCATCCGGCTGCTGGAGCTTCCGGCGGTGATCTTCTTTAAGGCATCCGAGATTCTGCCGGAATCGGTGGTGAAATCGAGGATGGTGCGAATGCGATGATCGAAGGCGATCACCGCCACCTCGCCGGCCTGGCCGACAACGAGCGCGTCCAGCAAATTCCCCATCTTCTGGATCTTCGGCAGGATGTCCTCCACCATGTTATTCGCCTGGACCGCGACCACCAGGGAGATGGGACGGTAGGTCACATCGACAGAGATTCTCTGCGAGTGCTGATTATCGTAGAGGGAAAAGTCGCCGGGCTGCAGTCCCGAGACGAAATCGCCCACCTTGTCGGTCACCGTGGTGGGCGCAACCACAACGTTCACGGGAACTTTGATCATGTCGTCGGCTGACGGCGGTTCCTGGCTCGCGGGTGGCTCCTGAGCGGGAACGGCAACGAGAAACGCGCAGAGGAAAATCGCGGAATAACGGAAAGTATTCAACATGGATTCAGGTATGCTCCGTTCTGCCTTCCAGAAGATCGATGATATGCGGGGCCAGTTCGGCCACCGCGGAGAGTGATTCGACAGCGCCTTTGGGCGATCCCGGCAGGTTCACGATGAGTGTCCGGCCTCGGGTACCGGCAATGCCGCGCGAGAGCACGGCGCGGGGCGTTGATCGGCGGCCTTCGGCACGCATCAGCTCAGCGAGGCCGGGGATTTCGCGCTCTACAACGGTGCGGGTGGCTTCGGGAGTGACATCGCGCGCGGCGACACCGGTGCCACCCGTGGTCAGAATCAGAGAGACGCTGCGCCGGTCGCTGAGGTCGGCGAGGAGCAGAGAAATGGACTCGCGGTCGTCCTCCACCACTTCGATTTCCGCCACCTCCCATCCGAGCTTCTCCGCGTGCTGGCGCAGGGCAGGCCCGGAACAGTCCACGCGCGTGCCGTGCGCGACAGAGTCGCTAATGGTGACGACTGCGGTGCGCATTATGTTTCCGCCCTGCTGTAATCGCCGCTTCTGCCGCCCGATTTCATGAGCAGGTAGATCTCACGAATCTCGATGGCCTTATCGAGCGCTTTAGTCATGTCGTAGATGGTGAGAGCGGCAACGGCGGCGGCGGTTAACGCTTCCATTTCGACGCCCGTCTGCGCGGTGGTTACCGCCGACGTGACTATGCGCACGCCGCCCGGTTCGAGCGACGTTTCCACGTCCACGTGGGTTAGCATCACCGGGTGGCATAGCGGGATTAGCTCCGACGTTTTCTTCGCCGCGGAGATGGCCGCGATTCGTGCGATTTCCAGAGGGTTGCCCTTGGGGTTCTCATTGAGCCGGGCGATCACGCCGGCGCTCATGGCGACGAAAGCGTGCGCGCGGGCGATGCGCTTTGTCTCGGGCTTGGCGCTGACATCCACCATCCGCGGGCTGCCTGCGGAGTCGAAGTGGGAGAGTTCGCTCATTTTAGGCGCTTCTCCGTATCACTCGAACCAACTCGCCTGCGCCGTAATGGTCGCGGTCCGGATCGGTGACCAGCCACGCGTTGGAGCGGACCATGGCCGGGATGTCACCGGAGCCGTGCCAGCCCGCGGGAGTTATGGTTGTCCCGTCGGCGCTCAGGCAGGATGGAATAAAGCGCACCAGTCCGGCGTGCTGACGAAGCTCACGGGCAAGACGCGAAAGCAGCAACGGCAATGCTGTGGAGGCCCGGCCGGAAATCAATTCGAGAGCGGCACGCGCGAGCATTTCAAAAGTCACCATCCCGGAAAGGGGATTGCCCGGCAGGCCGAAGAAAAATCTTTCTTTGACGTGGCCGAAGACCAACGGCTGTCCCGGCTGAATGAGCACACGATCAAAATAGAACTCCGCGCCGAGTTCCGTAAGAACATCCTCCACAACGTCGTACTTACCCGCGGAAACACCTCCGGATACCAGCAGCAAGTCGTGCTCCAATCCTTGTTTCAGCAGCTCGCGGGCCGCGTCGTGATTGTCGCGGGCAACGGGGAGAACAAACGGAACCGCGCCGCAGGAAAGGACCTGCGCGGCAAGCGAGTGCGAATTGGAGTTTCGGATTTGCCAGGGCTCGGGCGTCGCGCTGATGTCCACCAGTTCGTCACCTGTGGCGAGAATCGCGACATGGGGACGCGCGTAGACTGGTAAACTCGAACGGCCGACAGTTGCGGCCATACCGATCTCGGCCCAACCGATTTGCGCCCCACGCGGGATCACCGTGTTGCCGGCGCGCGCATCAACGCCCGCAGGATTGAAATTCTCGCCGGAGGTCAAAGCGCGATCAGTGGTAACGCGGCACCCGTCCCGATTCGCGTGTTCCACCATGACGACGGCGTCGGCGCCGGAAGGCATGGGCGCACCGGTCATGATCTCCACGGCTTGTCCCGGCTGAACCACACCGTCGAACGCCTCACCGGCCCGCACTTCGCCGATCACGTCGAAGGTGCCCGGAGCATCGGCTGCGCGCAGCGCAAATCCATCGCGGGTTGACCTGGCAACTGCGGGATGATCGCGGTCGGCCACAATATCCTCGGCGAGCACCCGGCCGAGGGCGTTCAACAGACTAACTTCCTCGATAGGAAGCGTGCGGCGCACCCCGGCAACCGCGCCAATCACGCACGCCCGTGCTTCTTCAAAGCTGCAGGTCGCCACTTCAACATTGTAGCCGTCTGACGTAATGTTGCGGCCTGATCCAATGCCGTGGCCTGCTGTAATGGAAGACGGATGCCACATCGTTTGACGTTGTCGGAGATGGCCGGGAAAGTCCGGGCCCGCGAACTCTCGCCCGTAGAACTCGTCGAAGCACATCTCAGGCAGATCGATAAACTCAACCCTTCGCTGAATGCATTCGTGGTCCTGCTGGCTGAAGAGGCCCGCGAACAAGCTCGGGTAGCCGAGCGGCGCCTGATGACGGGCGAAGCGCTCGGCTCCATGCATGGCGTGCCGGTGACCATTAAAGACAGCTTCGACATGGAGGGCTTGCCGACCGCCTGCGGCAGCCGGTTCTTTCGCGAACGGCGCGCCGCTCATGACTCTGCCGCCGTCCGCCGATTTCGTGCCGCCGGAGCGATCCCGCTGGGCAAAACGAATTGTCCGGAGTTTCTGGGCAACTACGAAACGGATAACTACATCGTCGGCCGCACCAACAACCCGTGGGATCCTGAGCGGACCCCGGGAGGTTCCAGCGGCGGCGAATCCGCGGCCATCGCCAGCTTCTGTTCGCCGGGCGGGATAGGAAGCGACGGGGGCGGCTCGATACGCGTACCGGCGCACTGTACGGGAATCGCCGGCCTCAAGCCAACGCCGGGACGTGTTTCCGCGGCAGGTCACGTCCCTGAGATCGCACATCCGGGTGGGCTGCTGGGCGTGGGCGGTCCCATGGCGCGCAATGCGGGTGACCTGAAGCTGCTGTTCGAAGTGCTGGCCGGGTACGATACCGATGATCCATTCTCCGTGCCTGTGCCCTTGCGAACCCCCGATCTTCGCGAGCTGCGCATCGGGCTTATGGAACAGTTCTACGATGTTCCGGTTCAGCCGGCTATTCTCGAACCCGTGCGGCGCGCGGCGAAAGCGGCAGAGTTCATCGGCTTTCCTGTTGAACCATATCAGCCACGAGGTCTGGAACGCGCGCCCAACCTGTGGTGGTTCTTCTTCGGTCAGGTTCCCGCGCGAATGATCAAGGCGCTGATTGCGGGCCGCGAGGACGACGCGCACTGGACCGGCACCGAATTCATGAACAGAGCCCTGGAGGAGCCGGAACCAACGGCCACAAAGGTGGTGGAGAACTTAGCCGTGCGGGACAAAATGCGTGCCGCGCTGCTTCGCCAGATGGAGCAATTCCCCGTGATGCTCACTCCGGTTTGCGGAACCACTGCCTGGAAGCATCGCCAGCGGCGGTATGCCACCCCAACCAAAGACATCAGCCTGTTCGAGGCGATGATGCCGGTGACCTGGCTCAATCTGCTGGGGTTACCGGGTATTGTGATTCCGTTCGGCCAGGATGAGAGCGGACTGCCCGTGGGGATTCAGCTCGTCGGGCGGCCATACGAAGAGGAACTGCTGCTTGAAGTGGCTATCCGCCTGGAAGAAGCGCGCGGACCTTTCCCTGCCCCACCGCTCGCATAACGCGAGGGGCAGCGTCCGCGGCGCCGCCCCACTTGAATGAACTTCACAACGGCTGGTTCGGCGATCCGACGTAGTAGATCGTCAGAGTGAACGACGAGCTGTTTCCCTTTGAGTCGGTCGCGGTGATCTCAACCTCAACTGAACTGTCATAGGAAATCAGGTTGACGACCGGCGACGACGAGGTCGGGTTCGAGATGGTATCGAAGCTGTCGCCCAGCACTTGTGTCTTGTAAGTGATGGGGTAATTACCGCCCGGGCTGGTGGTGCCGGACAGATTGATCGTGTAGTTCGGGATAGGCGTCTGTACAACGGCGTTTGGCAGATTGAAGACCGGCCCGCCGCTCCCACCCGATGTCGAACCGGCGCCAACCGTGACGGTCAGCATCTTACTCACATAAAATCCCGCGCTGTTAAATGCGAGACACGTGTAACTGGTGGTCTGCTGTGGGGTCACCGTCAGGTTCCCGTTCTGATCGACAGAAGTGTAATCGCTGATGATCACGCCCTGCGGCCGCGCGCCAGTGGCCAGACAAGTCAGGACCACCGGGGTTCCCGGACTCGGCGAGGACGCCGGATTCGCAGTGAACGATGTGATCACCGGCAAAGGCACCGACGACGGCGGTCCGGTGGATGAGCCACCGATGGCCACGGTCACACTGGCGGACACGGTTGCGTACTGGTTCGATGCCGTCAACGTGTAAGTGGTGTTCTGCGTTGGCGAAACCGCCGAGCTTCCATTCGCCGCAACGGTGCCGAGAACCGGAGATATGGAAACGCTGGTGGCGTTATTCACCTGCCAGGTCAGCGTGGATGACTGCCCTGAGCTAATGGTCGCGGGATTCGCCGAGAACTGGATGATTTGCGGTCCGGCGTTCTGGCCACCTTGTGTGACGGTAACTCCAATGGAGCACGTGCTGGTGGCTCCGCTCGCACTACTCGCCGTCACGATGTAAGTGGTGCTCGCAGTCGGAGTAACTGTCACACTGCCGCTGTTGGCAACTGTACCCACTCCGGGAGTAATCGCGACCATGGTCGCGCCTGCGGTGGACCATGTCAGCACGGTGGATTGGCCCGGCGTCACAGTAAGTGGCTGTGCGGTGCAGAAAAGGATCTGCGCCGGGGCGCCGGTTTGCAGCGTGGTGACGACGGCGTGCGCCGACGCGCTCAATCCGGAGGTGTTAGTGACCGTCAGAGTAAACGAGTAACTCGTGGCCGGCTGCGCGCTGAAGGTTGTAACCGCGGCTGTCGGGCTGGCGAGCGATGTGTTGCCCGAATCCACGGTCCATTGGTAAGTGAGAGCTTCGCCGTTCGGGTCGTAAGAGCGCGATCCGTTCAGCGTAATCGTGCCCGCGGGCACGCCAATCTGGTTTCCGCCGGCATCGGCGATAGGCGCTGATGCGCCCTTATGCACAATGCGCGTAGCCTGCTCCCAGTGGATTTGCGGAACATCAACGGCGATGGGTTTGTCGGTTTGGCCGTAATCGCGCGGCCGCTGCACGTTGCCGAACTGAATTCCGGCGAGGATCTGTCCCCACGAAGACGGGCCTACCATGGTGGAGTTCGCATCGCCTTCAAGAGTGAATGCGAGCCGCGTGGCGATGGGGAATACGAGACGGCCTGTGCCCCCGATATGGCCGCCCGGCTCGAGGCGGCGCAGGTAGCTGACGCTGCCTTCGAAGTAGTTCTTGCCCCACAACGCGACGGTCGCGCTGAGGCCGGCCTGATCGACAACGTGCAGATACTCCTGCACGTAAACGTTCGGCGCGGTCCTTTGAATCGTGTTTCCGAACGAGTCCGTGGTCGTGAAGACATAATTCGAAGTGTTTACAACGGGGTCGTTCAGAAACGACTTAGTGGCAAAGAGGCCCACTTTGCCCTGCGAGAAAACATAGTCAGCCGTAATAGAAGCCTGACCCAACGCTCCGCCGCTTTGGGTATTGGCAAGGCTTACTTCCTTGAAACTCGTAAACGCACCCAGCTGGAAATTGTCCAGCCGATTTACGAGGCCGAAGTCTAACTCGCCTTCTCGCCACGCGCTGTAGTAATCGTATTCGCCCTGCGCTTCGAAAGCGAAGTGTTCATCGAAGGGCGCAAAATAGCGGCCACTGGCATTGAAGGCAAAACTCTTGTTGTAAGTGTCGCCGCCGACGTTGAGACCGAGCAATGAGAAGCGCGATTCGCGATGTTCCTCGATCTTCTTTTCGACCGCGCTGGCAGTCTGTTCCGGCGTGGGCGGTTTCGGCGCGCCATTCACCTGGTTCTGAAGATCCTGCTGCTTCTGCTGCAGGTCGGCAACCTGCTGCTTCAGATTCGCGTTCTGCGCCGCGAGATCCTTCAACAGTTGTTCGATTTCGTCGAGCTTGTCGAGGCGCTTGAGAATATCGGCGCAGCAGGTACTGGGGCCCTGTTCGGGCGTCATCGCCTTGATGGCTTCCGCGGCCCCTCCGGCGCTCACCGTGCGCCCCTGTTCGTCGATCACCGTGAGGACGACACGGCGGTTCATCCAGCGCGCGACATCGGTCTTGCTGAAGTGCTGCTTGTAACCCGGTACCTTGGGATCGGTGGCGCCGCGGCTGGATACTTCCACTTGTTCCGGCTTCGCGCCGTACTTGACCAGAAAGTCGCGAACCGTGTTGGCGCGTTCCAGACCCAGTTTGTCGTTGTAGCCGGAACCTCCGAGGTTGTCGGTGTTGCCCTCGATCTTGACGTGATCTCCCGGGTGCGCGCTAAGCAGGTCCGCCAGCCTCAGCAGGCTCGGATAACCGTCGGACAAGACGGCTGAGTTAAACTCGAAATTAATCTCTTCCCAATCGTCCTTAGATGCTTTCGTATCCAAGCCCTGGGCCGACGCGAACAAGCCAACCAGGCATAGAAGTATTACGTATGTAGAAAATCCCCGGACCATTTGTCTCTCCTCTGCGGGCGACTAACCCACCACCACTGTTGTTGGTAAATGTCTGGTACGTTACAGACCGAGCTTCCGGCGTTCCAGCATATTCTACACTAGCTTGGACATAGGACGCGATTTCGGATTGTTCATTTCACTTATTCGTCGTACCGGGAACTCCTGGGCCGCGATGCGGTTGGACAACCATCTGCGATAATCGTCACGGAGCCGTGGGTGGGCAACCGCTGGCGCGTCCCGCAAGGGTGCGCGAGAGGAAAGTCCGGTCTCCACAGGGCAGCATGCCGGCTAACGGCCGGGGAGATCCGTTCAAGCGGATCTAACGGAAAGTGCCACAGAAAATATACCGCCTGGCGGCGAATAACCGTTGGGTAAGGGTGAAAAGGTGCGGCAAGAGCGCACCGCGGCCGAAGCAATCCGGCTGGCAGGGTAAACCCCATGCGGAGCAAGACCAAATAGGAGGGGAGGAGCGGCCCGCTCTGTTCGACCCTCGGGTAGGTCGCTGGAGCCAGTCAGCAATGGCTGGCCTGGAGGAATGGTTGCCGCCCCGGTGACGGGGTACGGAAACCGGCTTACAGCCCACGGCTCCAAGATTCTTTGGACACTTTGTCGGGCAGGCTCTCAGCCTGCGGCGGCCTCGCAGGCCGCCCGCCTTCAGAACCTCAATCTATGCCCCGCACGGGGTGCGGCGCAGATACCGAGATCCGAGGTGCGGCCCGGTGCCGTTTCAATCCACGCGCCCCGCCATCATTGGGCCATACGGCGCGCATTAACAGAGTTTCAATCCACGCGCCCCGCGCGAATGGTTCGCAGGGTACGAGCACTTGCTGTTTCAAT
>Ga0187851_10004006_pt1 | contig 12183 bp, 11 predicted proteins | sample June2016WEW_6_10_FD_132997 | JGI IMG/M metagenome (GOLD analysis project Ga0187851, IMG submission 132997) | Peatland microbial communities from SPRUCE experiment site at the Marcell Experimental Forest, Minnesota, USA - June2016WEW_6_10 | ecosystem: Environmental > Terrestrial > Soil >... | reverse complement strand
GTCGTCGAGCAGATTAAGGACATGGGGGGCATTCCGGGAACTCCTCTCAGCAGATATCTTAGGGATTCCGCAATGACACCTCTGGCCACTGAAAGATTCTAAGATCCGAACAGAAATATGAATAAAACACGGGAGTATAGCGGGGACTGTCGGGAGAAAAGAAAGCAATTCGATCGTAAGCCATCGAGCCGATCGCCGTTCGTTTTGACGGCGAGTCCTACTTTATTCAGGACGGATTTCACAGAGCTGTAGCCGCTCGCGGATGTGGATGGTCGGAGATCGATGCGGACATTTCCCCGGGTACTATGGGAGGCATGGAAGGGAGGCATGGAAATTCAGTTTAGAGAAATGCTGAAAACACTGAAGGCAGAACTGGGCAAGAACCGCGAGTGATTCCGGCCCTCTACTCGGCCGATGGGGGTTTTCAATTGCCGGTCGCTACGGTTCCTTGTTTAAAGAGGACGGGGCCTTCGCGGCAAGAGATGGGCTGGGATCGCTTCTCCAATTCTTTAATTAGCTCGGCGTCAGCCTCGAACGAGTTTTGTTCCAAAGATGCGCTACACATCTGCTTGATATGAAGGAAGATCGCTATTTTGGCGAGGGGCAGCTACAAGATGTCGGCGCGCAATCCTGCCGAAGTCTCATTTCCTGGACTTCTTCGGAACCGGAGTTAAAACGCGCTTTTCCAGTTCAGCCAATCTCCTCTTCAATTCTTTCACTTCTTCAGTGTCCGCGTTCCGGCCGTTTTTATCGCCCCCTTTGGAGGGCTCTGGCGCGGGCGCCGAGGACTTTTCATTGTCGCGCATCTCCTGGCTGGTGCGGAGATTCTGCATGAAATCGAAGGGACTCAATTGCGGAGCCATCGCCCGGTATGTGTTCTGGTAGAGGTCCAGCATCGTCTTCATGTAATTCAAAGCGCCTTCCTGGCTGACGCGGCCGGATGCGATCACCATCTGGCGCAACAAATCGAGCGGGAAACTGGACTCCGGGGCCTTGGCGTCTTCGACGATGATCTGGGTCAAAATGAGCCGCGTAATGTCTTCGCCTGAGCCGGCATCGATCACCTGCACCTCGTTTCCCTGCTGCAGAAGCTGGGCCACCTCCTCGAGGTTCACGTAGCGGCTGTTGGTCGTGTCGTAGAGGCGCCGGTTCTCGTATTTCTTGATCACTACTGTCTTCTGCGCCATAGGTTTTCTAATTTTACCCCTTGACAGCAGCCATAACCGGGGCTACCTTAGAGGAAATGCTGCACTGCAGCATCATGTGCAGCATAATTGAGAGATGAGGAGGACAATATGAAAGCCACGGAAAAGGGACCTGAGGGGCCGGTGACGGCTGCCGCAGGCGACAAGCCTGATGTGATCGAATCTGTAACCCAGCTCTATACCAGCGGTATCGAGCGTTTGGCCGAGTTCCAAAAGAAGGGGTTGGAACTCGCAGTGCAACAGAACGCAGAATGGGTGAGCACCTGGAAGAAACAGGCGCTGGCCGCGCAGGGACTCTTGATGCTCGATCTGGCGAGCACGGCTTTTGAGCGCCTTGCTGACACGCAGAAAGGCGCGATTGATCTGATGGTAGAACAGAGCCATGCGTTAGCCGGACTGGTGAAGGAGCGCAAGCTAAAGACAGCAGCTACCCTGGAGGAAGCCCAGAAGATTGCTCAGGAGGCAATCGAGCATTCGGTCGCAGCCCAGAAGACAGCGCTCGATTATTCCGCCAAGCAAACCAAGGCAGTCTTCGAAAGCGCCAAGCAGCAGCTCGGCTATGCCGGTACGCCGATAGAAGCAGCAGCCGATACGATGCAGCGCGGAATGGACGTCGTAGTCGAGGCTCAGAAAGAGTTGCTCGACACCATGAAAGGACCGATGGTTCATTGATTGTCCAATGGACCGAAGTCCGGATCGCCTGGAGGGTGGCTTTAACGGCGGCGAGTGATTGAGCCGTACTCAGGCGGATCTCCCTGCCCCGTTCAGGTATATGCTTTGTGTGAACGAAAGGTGGGAGTTGGATATGGCTGCAAAAGGGGAAAACGGTAAGCCGGTCGATCCGTTCGAAGCATATCGCGGAATGCGGGACGCCTATCTTGAAGGCATGTCGAAGGTAATGATCAATGCTGTGAACAGCGAGGAATATGCCCAGGCGACAGGCGCCCTGCTGAATGGATCTCTCACGCTCTCAGCGCCATTCCGTGAGGCGCTCGATAAAGCGATGATCATGGCCCTGGAACAGTTATCTCTGCCTTCGCGGCAACAGGTTACTGCCTTGGCGGAACGTTTCACGAATTTTGAAATGAGACTCGATGATGTCGACGCCAAATTGGATCGAATGATCGAGCTCCTGTCAGTGAGCCGGCCCGCGCCTGGCGCGGTATCTCCTGGCGTAAGCCGGCCTGCTGCTACCGGGGCCGGATCGCCGCGCCAAACTGGCAGAAAAAAGTCTAGAGGCTAATATGGCAAAGGCTGCGGAAATTTCCAGCGAATGGTTGACTCTCGACCAAAAGTTCCAGACTTTCACCAAATTGATGACCACGAAGGCGGCGATCGCCCAGACTCCCAAGAAGGTCGTATGGACGCTCAATAAAGCAAAACTTTATCGATACGTTCCTGTCGTTCCGGCTGAAGAGCTGCATCCGATACCCTTGCTTCTCGTATTTGCCCTCATGAATCGTCCCACGATTCTCGATCTTCGCCCAGGACATAGCTTTGTCGAATACATGGTCTCCCGGGGTTTCGACGTTTATCTCCTTGACTGGGGAGTTCCCGGTCCGGAAGACAAGGGCATGAAATTCGACGACTACTCTCTGGACTACATGCCCAGGGCAATCCGTAAGATGAAGGCGCTGTCGGGGTCTGACGAGTTCAGTTTGCTGGGGTGGTGCATCGGCGCAATTCTGACTACGATCTATGCTTCATTGCGGCCGAATGACGGTTTGCGTAACTTGCTGCTGCTTACAGCTCCGCTGGATTTCTCGAATCGACAGAAGTTGACCTTTGCGCGCTGGACCGACGAGAAATACTTCGACGTCGATAAGGTCCTCGCCGCTTTTGGCAATATGCCCGGCGAGATGATCGACTACGGCGCCAAGGCTCTCAAACCCGTTGAGAACTACATCACAAACTACTGCAAGTTATGGGACAATCTGGACGATCCACGCGTCGTGGAAGCATGGCATGCGATGAATACGTGGGTCACCGACATCTTTCCGATGGCCGGGGGCGCATACCGGCAACTTATCGTGGATCTTTATCGCAATGATCGTTTGATGAAGGGCGAGCTGGAGATCCGTGGCGAGTTGGTTGACCTGAAACGATTGCGAGCCAATCTGCTCACGGTGATTGCCGAAGGCGATCACATTACGCCGCCCTGCCAGTCGGAGGCGCTCGTATCGAAAATCGGAAGTAAAGACACAGAGGTGTTTCACGTCGCGGGCGGTCACATTGGCATTATGGCAGGGAGCAGAGCACACCAGCAGACCTGGCCGCACATCGACTCGTGGCTGGCTGCCCGCTCCCAATAGCGACTGCCCGGACCCGCTACATGTAAATCCCGCCGTTAACGTTGATCTGCTGACCGGTGATGTAATCACCATCGCAAATGAGGTACGCAGCGGCCTTTGCAATCTCCTCCGGCTTGGCCAAACGGCGCATGGGGATCTTCTCCAGAATCTGATCCAGCCGGTCGGGAGGGATCCCGGTAACCATGTCAGTGGCCGTAAATCCTGGCGCAATCACGTTTGCGGTGATGTTAAATTTCGCCAATTCCAGGGCCAGAACCTTGGTAAATGCGATGATGCCGGCCTTACTGGCCGCATAATTCGCTTGCCCGAAGTTGCCGGCCTGTCCCACAAAGGACGCCACGCTGACGATGCGGCCGAATTTTTGCTCGATCATCGCGGGGATCGCGGCGCTAGCGCAGAAGAAGGCGCTGTTCAGATTCGTATCGATCACCTCGGTCCAATCATCGTCTGTCATCTTGCGGATGCTTCGATCGCGCGTGATCCCCGCATTGTTCACCAGGATGTCTATTCTTTGATAGGCTTCAAGGACCTCTTTCACTACTCTTCGCGCTTCCAGATTCTGAGAGATGTCACCTTGAAAGATTTCGCTTTCGCCACCAATATGTTCGATTTCGTCTCTGACCTCTGCCGCACTGAGTAGGCCGGAACGGCAGTTGATCGCAACTTTTGCTCCCCGGTCAGCGAGCTCTATTGCTATGGCGCGCCCGATACCGCGAGAGCCTCCGGTAATCAATGCGACTTTACCGGCTAGCGGTTTGGATGACTTGACGATAACTTCGGATAACGTTGCTGTTGCCATGGGACACTCCTTTTTTCAGTTTTTCAGTTGATGGATTCGAAAATGGCGGCTATCCCTTGCCCGCCGCCAATGCACATCGTAACCAGTGCATACTTCCCGCCGATGCGGTGCAATTCGTGCAGGGCTTTGACCGTCACGATGGCACCGGTTGCCCCGAGCGGATGGCCCAGGGAGATGCCGCTGCCGTTGGGGTTGGTTTTTTCCCACGGCAGCCCGAGTTCCCGCCGAACGGCGAGCACCTGAGCCGCGAAGGCCTCATTGGCTTCAATTACGTCCATTTGCTCGGTTGTGAGCCCGGTACGCTCGTACACTTTTCTTGCCGCCGACACCGGGCCTATCCCCATCACTCCCGGCTCAACGCCCGTCACCGCATAGTCGAGCAACTTGGCCATCGGCTTTAGTCCGCGTGCTTCGGCCGCGTGAGCCTCCATCAAGACCACTGCGGCAGCTCCGTCATTGACGCTTGAAGCGTTTCCCGCGGTAACGGTGCCCGCTTTGTCGAAAGCCGGCTTGAGTTTGGCCAGCTTCTCGATGGTCGCATCGCTTCGGGGCGATTCATCGGTGTCGAAGAATGTTGTTCCTTCCCGAGAGCTGAGTTCGATGGGAACGATCTGGCTCTTGAATTTGCCGGTCTGGATCGCATTCAAGGCCCGGCGATGGCTCTCCACCGCCAGTTCGTCCTGGTCTTCTCGAGATATCCCGCATTTCCTGGCGACGTTTTCAGCGGTAATGCCCATGTGAACCTTGTCGAACGGGTCGGTCAGCGCGGCAACCAGGACGTCGACGGCGGTTGCATCGTTCATCCGCGCCCCCCACCTCATTGCATTCAGCCAGTAGGGAGCCCTGCTCATGGACTCGGTGCCGCCGCCGATGGCTGCATCGGTATCGCCATGGACAATCGCATCCCCGGCCGTCACAATTGCCTGAAGGCCGCTGCCGCACATGCGATTCAGCGTAAGGGCCGCAGTTCCTACGGGCAAACCGCCGCGCAGGGCCGCCACGCGCGACAGGTACATATCTTTTCCCTCGGTGTGAATCACGTTTCCGAAAACGACGTGGCCGATATTCTCCGCAGGCAGGCCGGAGCGCACGACCGCTTCCCGGACGACCGTTGCCGCAAGTTCACTGGGAGGGATATCTTTAAGGGCCCCTCCGAATTTACCGATAGCGGTACGCACGGCGCTCAAAATCACAATTTCTCGCTTGGCCATAACCTAGGTCCTTTCGTTCTTCTTGGGGCACGAGTCCGAACGAATCCCAGTTGGGAAAGCATTCCTTGCGCGCCTGAAGGTTTTTTGCCCCACCATCTGTACATGGGAGTACCGCGGCGTGCTATTATGCTGCAGTGCAGCATGCACATCGAAGAGGCATGGAATGGAAACTGCGAATCTTGCGACAGAGATGGGAAGGGCAACAGAGATGCCGTTTACGCTCGAAGGGAAAACGGCATTGGTGACCGGGGCCGGCCGCGGTATCGGCAAAGCCATTGCCAAGCGTCTGCTTGGTGCCGGAGCCCATGTCATGATCAACGACCTCGATGAGGCCATGCTTCTGGAATCGGAGGCCGAATTGGCGCACCCAGGCCGGGTGCGGCACATCGCCGGAGACCTCACGGATTCAGCGATTCCGGAGGCGATCGTACAGGTTACGCTGGCCGAATTTGGCTCTATCGATATCATCGTGAACAACGCAGGGTATAGCTGGGACAACGTGATCCAAAAAACAACGGATGAGCAGTTCCAGGCCATGCTTGAAATCCACCTGGTCACGCCCTTCCGTATCCTTCGGGCGGCTTCCGCATATATTCGTGAAGCGGCAAAAAAGGAGATCGCCGCTTCCCAATGCGTTATGCGCAAAGTGGTAAACATTACTTCAATCGCCGGCACAGACGGTAACCCAGGCCAGGCGGGTTATTCAGCCGGAAAGGCCGGGATTATAGGCCTTACCAAGACGCTGGCCAAGGAATGGGGCCGGTATAACGTGAACGTCAATGCGGTCGGCTTCGGTCTGATCGGCACCCGGTTGGTTCAGCCGCTGACCGACGCCAGCTCCAAAATGGAAATGCACGGCCACCAGATTCGCCTTGGCGTTCAACCCAGCCTACTGGATTCCTTCAAGAGCGCATGCCCACTTGGCCGGGTTGGCACGCCGGAGGAAGCAGCCGGCGCCGTGCTGTTCTTCTGCAGTCCGCTATCGGACTATGTCACCGGAGAAGTACTGATATGCGGCGGGGGATTTCACTTTTAGCGAAGGCCCATCTGCGTTGTCAGTGCGAAAGAAGCAGGAAATCGTCGAACACGTAGCCGCTCGTGTCTTCTTTTTCCATTTCCACGAGCCGCGTCACCTCCAGCCAATGCTCCGGACTGAACTCCGGGAGGGAGTCCAATGAGGTCAGAGCGGGCCGGTTGGCCGCCTGAAGCTGGTTTATAGAATCAAGTGCAGTAGGATTTTGCATGCCAATCACCTCCTGTTCGGATGAACCTCGGGGGTTGAGCCCCCAAAGTAATCACAAAGTAGTCAGAATTGAACACATTTTTTGGAACGCAAAATGTGCTGGACATCACAGCGCTTTGTGGGAGGAGAAAAGGCCATTCTGGGCAGGCGAAAAATGTCGTTTCGTTCAAATACTTTAGCGCAGGAAGACTCCAGATACGTTGGTGATCTATGTCACTCCGGAGAATTCTCCAGTCCGGATTTGAGCGGTTTAACAATCGCCGCGCGTCGAAGCTACAACTTTTGAGTTAGTTTTCCACAGGAAAATCACAGCTGGCTCGGCGCCAGATAAGGCAGATGGAGTGTGAAATCGCTCTAACGGCTGGACGCTGAACCAGATGCGTCGAAAAACCCAGCGTTACGGAGAATGCGACGCACCTTTTTCGGGGAAATGGAAAGGCATTGAGCCACCCTGGATATCTTCCTGCCTTCGCGCAGCCAGATTTTCGGGATAACGATCTCGGCAAATTCTTCGGTCACCTGCTGGAAAGTCTTTTCCCCCACCATGCCCTCGGACCATCCGCGCAGAGTCTCATTGATGCCGGACGCCTGCATAATGTGCGACTTCAGCGCAGCAAGGTCGTCCAGTAGGTGATCGTTCTCGCCCACTCCAATCAGCTCAGTCGCCTCTCTTGCATAACGCTTTGCCAAGTCCCACTCCTGAAAGAATTCGTTCCCGGCCGTCATGCCGCAGGCGATGTAGGCAGCCGCAAGCAACCGCCGATTCTGCGTGTGTTTCGCCAAAGCCAGGGCATCTTCACTGAATTGCTTTGCATGGTTCGCGTGAAGCGCCATATCCACATCTTCACCAAGCTGTTCTTCAACCTTGGCGTTTTCCGTTGCCGTCTGCAAAACACGCGCCCGCGCCATTAGGATCTGGTCATTCTTCTCATGTCCAATTCGATACGCCTCCAGAGCCTCGCGGCCAGCACGGTCGACATCACCTCCATCCAGATGGAGATAGCCGGAGTTGACTATGACCGCCCCAAGTCCACCCGAGTGGGGATAGAGCGCATAGATCGCCCGCGCTTGCCGCAACTGCAGGATTGCCTCCTGGCAAAGTTGCTGATGGCGCGCGCGCAGGCTTGGCGGACCATTCGGCGACGGCGCAGGCTGGATCGGATGGTGCGCCTTAGTTGGTTTGCGAGCCTGCGCATCGATCCTTTTTCGCAGCTGCAAGGCAAGAAGCCGTTTCACGTATGCGGCATTCACGAGCACCCTGGCGAGATTCCGATGGTTGGGATTTCCCGCGGAATAGATCGCGATAGCACGATCAAAATGTTCGAGCGCCTTGGCGTATTCTCCGGCACGGCGCACAATACGGCCCCGTGCCGATTCGATGTTTCCTAATGCAAGATAATGATCCGTGAACTGGAGTGCGGCCTCCGCGTGGGCGAGCAATCGCAGTGCCTCTTTGTTCAAGCCTTTCTGGAAAAGAATCCATGCCTCATGGATCTGGATCACCGCAGTGAACATGCCATTCTCGCGAGATTGCTGTGCAAGCTCGCGCGCCGCCATAATCTCCAGAAGGGCTGCCTCGTATTCACCTTTCTTTCTGTGCGCCCTTCCCTTCCAGAAATGAGCAAGAGCCAGCAGTTGCTCCTCTGCAGTCCCGCTTTCCGTCCTCAACACAAAATCAAGCGTCTCGATTGCCGTATCGGGCGCCTCAGCGGCGAGCGCCCGGAATCCCTCCACCAACCGTAAGCGAAGATAGTCGGTCAGCGGCAACCTGCGCCGGCATTCGACTGGGAATCTGATCAGGAGCGAATCGAGGAGATGAAAGTCGCGGTATCCAACGTCAACCCATTGCGCGAGCAATAAAAGAAACGCAGTAGCATGAGGGTCGCGCGGATGCAGCTTGGCCCAGGGTCCTTGCGCATCGTCGAGCATTGCCGCGCCCTCGGATACACGGCGCTGGTTGAGAGCGCAACTCAGGTCTTTCACAAATTGCGATCCGATGGCCATATCCAGCCCGTCTCTTGCAGGCCATCCAATTCGATTGAAATGCGGCTGAGGAGTCCTGTGCAGCGGGTTGGATGTCGGGCTGCCCGTCACCGCTTCGTTCGAACGGGTTGAGTGGTCAGAGAACCGTTTCCTCCACGACCGCAACGATTATCCCTCTGCCTGGGCGTTCTTGTCCACCCGTCCGAATCGGACCGGTAGGACTTGTGCCGCAAGAGCGGTTGCTATTTACTCACATCATCTCGTGTGTGCGGTTCAGGCAGCCGGCACCGAAGGAGAGCAAGATGAGCAAGATCGCTTTATGGAAAACCGGTTGGGAATCAGACCGCTGGAATGGGATCACTCGTACCTATGAAGCAAGAGACGTTGAGCGTTTGCGAGGAACCGTCAGGATAGAACATTCGCTCGCTCGTGCCGGGGCAGAGAAGCTGTGGCGTCTGCTTCATGAGGAAAACTACATACCGGCCCTGGGCGCACTCACGGGTAACCAGGCGGTAGAAATGGCGAAAGCGGGTCTGAAAGCCATTTACCTGAGCGGATGGCAGGTTGCGGCCGACGCGAATCTCAGTGGCCAGATGTACCCGGATCAGAGCCTGTATCCCGTCAACAGCGTTCCGAGTGTGGTGCGCTCGATTAATAACGCGCTGCTGCGTGCCGACCAGATTGCCCATGCCGACGGGCACGATGCGATCGACTGGATGTTGCCGATTGTCGCTGATGCCGAAGCCGGTTTCGGAGGAGTTCTGAACGCCTTCGAGTTGATGAAAAGCATGATCGAAGCCGGTGCGGCCGCAGTCCATTTTGAAGATCAACTTTCCTCTGCGAAGAAGTGTGGGCACATGGGGGGCAAAGTGCTAGTGCCCACGCGGGAAGCCATTCAAAAACTGATCGCGGCGCGCCTTGCGGCCGACGTGCTGGATGTTCCGACCGTCTTGATCGCCCGGACCGATGCAAATTCCGCCCAGTTGATCACCAGCGACTGCGATCCAGCGGATGCTCCGTTTCTCACGGGCGAGCGGACTCGAGAGGGATTCTTTGCGTTCCACGGCGGAATCGACGCTGCGATCGCACGCGGTCTTGCGTACGCGCCCTATGCCGACATGCTGTGGTGCGAAACGTCGGAGCCCAATCTGGCGGAGGCAAAGAGATTTGCCGAGGCAATTCATGCGCAGTATCCGGGAAAACTTCTGGCCTACAATTGCTCGCCCTCGTTCCATTGGAGGGCGAAACTGGACCAGCGGGAGATAGCGCAATTCCAACGCGAGCTGGGCGCGATGGGCTACCGCTTCCAGTTTGTCACGCTGGCTGGATTTCATGCGCTGAATCTCTCGGCGTTCGAACTTGCCCACGAATATATGCGATTGGGCATGTTGGCCTATTCGCAATTGCAACAGCGCGAGTTCGAATTGGCGGAGAGGCTCGGGTACGATGCGGTGAAACATCAGAAGTTCGTCGGCACCGGCTATTTTGACGATGTTGCCAATACGATCGCCGCCGGCCAGACCTCGATCTGCGCGCTGCCCGGCTCCACTGAGGAAGAGCAATTCGAGGAGGCCACGGAGACGGGCGACGAGGTCGATTTGGATTCCGTGATCCCGGTGTCCGGCGACTGAAAAGAAACCCCTCCGGCTCAACCGCAACACTAGACCATCAGAAAGGAAGAGTCATCCCATGAGCGCGACCGTAGAAGTAGCCCAATCCCCCGCATTGCGTCCCAGCCCCGAGAGCGAGATTCTAACGCCGGAGGCAGTGGAGTTCCTGCGTTGTCTGGACAGCCGATTCGAATCGCGCCGGCGCGATCTGCTGCGCGAACGCATCGAGCGCCAGCGCCAGTATGACCAAGGCAGGCTGCCGCGTTTTCCTTTCGAGACAGCGCACATCCGCGATGCGCAGTGGACGGTGGCGCCGATTCCGCAGGATCTGCTCGATCGGCGGGTCGAGATCACCGGCCCGGCGGAACGAAAGATGGTGATTAACGCGCTCAACTCCGGGGCCAACGTCTTCATGGCTGACTTTGAAGATTGCAATGCCCCCACCTGGAGCAATTGCGTCGAGGGCCAGCGGAATCTGCGCGATGCCAACCTGCGCACGATCGACTACGTTTCCCCTGAAGGCAAGCGGTATGAGCTGAGACCTGACCCCGCGGTGCTTTTTGTTCGGCCTCGTGGCTGGCACATGGTGGAAAAACACTTTCCCATCGACGGCTCTCCGATCTCGGCTTCGCTCTTCGATTTCGGGCTCTACTTCTTTCACAACTTCAACATCTTGCTCGAACGCAATACCGCTCCCTATTTCTACCTGCCGAAAATGGAGAGCTACCGCGAGGCGCGGCTATGGAATGACGTCTTCCTGTTTGCTCAGGAATATGTCGGCCTGCCCAAGGGAGCCATTCGCGCCACCGTATTGATCGAAACCATTGCCGCGGCGTTCGAAATGGACGAGATTCTCTACGAACTTCGCGATCACTCCGCGGGTCTGAACTGCGGTCGCTGGGACTACATTTTCAGCTTCATCAAGAAGTTCAGGAACCATGCCATGTACACCCTGCCGGAACGGGGTTGCATCACCATGGAACAGCCGTTCCTTCGTTCCTATGTCAAGTTGCTGATTCACACATGTCACAAGCGCGGCATTCACGCGATGGGAGGCATGGCGGCGCAGATACCGATCCGCGACAACCCGCAGGCCAACCAGGAGGCCATGGAGCGAGTTCGCCAGGACAAGCTGCGCGAAGTGCGCGCCGGCCACGATGGAACCTGGGTTGCGCACCCCGGGCTGGTCCCGGTGGCAAAAGCCGTATTCGACGAACACATGAAAGGCCCCAACCAGATTCAACAACCCCATAAGCCCACCGCCGATGTTATGGAGCACGATTTGGTCGAGATCCCGCGCGGCCCGCTAACCGAAGCGGGATTCGTGCGCAACATCGATGTGGCACTGCAATACATTGAATCGTGGCTGCGCGGCAACGGTTGCGTACCCATTTATAACCTTATGGAAGACGCCGCCACTGCTGAGATTTCGCGGGCACAACTCTGGCAATGGATTCGCTACGGGTCTCGCCTGAATAACGGCACGAGAGTCGACTGTCACCACTTTACAAGTCGACTCAGGGATGTTTTGAATCGAATCAAATACGGGCTCGGCGTCGAGCGGTTTGCATCGACTAAATTCGAGCGCGCGGCCGAACTGCTTGTTTCTCTCTCTACCGGTGAATTTCAAGAGTTCTTGACCACCGCGGCCTACGCCGAGATTGACTGACAAGACGATCCGGGCGGACCTATGTCACAACCTGTATTAAGCTCCCGATTTGTATCACGTGAAGGGTTCATTATCAAACCAGCTACGACGCCGCATAGACAATGGAGTCGTGGGATGCGAGTTTGAGGATGTTCGGTATGGCAAGCGACTG
>Ga0187851_10004005_pt1 | contig 12183 bp, 8 predicted proteins | sample June2016WEW_6_10_FD_132997 | JGI IMG/M metagenome (GOLD analysis project Ga0187851, IMG submission 132997) | Peatland microbial communities from SPRUCE experiment site at the Marcell Experimental Forest, Minnesota, USA - June2016WEW_6_10 | ecosystem: Environmental > Terrestrial > Soil > Wetlands... | reverse complement strand
TCCGACAGGTCCTCATGCCAGCATTTGGGTTCGTTTTGAAAATTCCAGCGAACGTAGTTGACTACGAACAGATCTAGTAGGCCGTCGTTATTCACATCTACCCAGGCTGCGGTCACTCCCCAGTGGGGCCCAAATTCAGGATCTGGCCGGTTAAGGCCAGCTTTTGCAGTAACATCCGTGAATGTGCCGTTTCCGTTGTTGTGGTAGAGCGTATTGTGGTGGACACCGGCGACGAATAGATCGGGATATCCGTCATTATCGAAATCACCGACCGCGACCCCCATGTCGTAGCCCGTTCCCGGGAGTCCAGCTTGGCTTGTAACGTCAGTAAACGTACCGTTACCATCGTTACGAAAAAGGCGATTGTAAAATTTAACGTCGTCTTTTTTCAGCGTGGCGAGATTGGCGCCATTGGTGAAGAAGATATCCGGACGGCCATCCTTGTTGTAATCAAAGACGGCGACGCCTCCGGCCATTGTGGCTGGTAAGTGGCGGGATTCGGTTTCGGCGTTCTCGAGGCGGAAGGGCACCGACTTAAGGGCGAAGAAGATGGGGGAGTGGGGGGCGCTTCCCGGGATTGCAATCATCGCGCAGGCGAGAGCGAGTAGAATCCCACCAGCTGCGACCAATGATTTGCGCCTCATAAACTTAAGAATACCTTGGTGCGGAGGGAGCAGAAGCCAAAAAAGAGGGGCGGCACGTTGGCCGCCCCGTTCCTGATCGTGCTTGCTGAGATTGACCGAGTTTAGAAGTTGTACTTTAGCGCGAATTCGATGACGCGCCGGTTCACCGTATACAACGGGTAGCCCGTTGTGTTGGCATTCTGGTTAGTTTGCGTCAGGTTGCCGGCGGCGTTCGAGAACTTCAACTGAATGTCGGCGTTGTTATTCAGCGCGTTGAACTCCGGCAGCGGGTGGTTCAGGAAGTTGAAGGCTTCAAAGCGCAATTGGATCTTCTGTTTCTCCCTGATGGCGAAGTTTTTATAGAGCGACAAATCGCTGTTGAACAACGCCGGGCCCTTGATATACGGCCAGATGATGTTTCCAATCTGGCCCGGCGCCGGCGGAGCGAAGCAGTTGGGATTGAAGTATTGTCCGGACTTGAGGTTTGCACCCGGGTTGCAGGTCAACACGGGAAGCAGCCCCATTGACGTAGTTCCCAGATAGGTCTGCGCGCTGACTGGGCCAGACGCGACGTTCCCGTAGGTAGCGTTCAGATCGGCGTTGCTGTTCGCGCCCGTAAGGGGTTGGAGCGGCGGACCGCTCTGCCATTGTGTAATGCCGGAGAACTCCCAACCGTTTACAACGCCGTTCAGGAACGCGTTGCTATGCGATGGACTGGGCAGGTTGATGACGTAAGCCGCATTGAAGATGTGCGAACGGTCATAGGCCAACACACCGTAATTGGCTCCCAAGCTATATGGATATTCTGCCGCACCAGCCTGGTTACCGTTGAAGGTTTGGCCATCGCGGGTTCCCAGGACCTTACTAAAGGTGTAATTGGTGGTAAATGTCATGCGCCCGGTCTGCTTCTGCCAGGTGGTGATCAGCGCATTGTAGTTGGAATATCCGCCATGGGTGAACAACTGGATGCCCGCATAGTGTTGGAACGGATAATAGTCGTTGGCCGGGAAGCTGCCGCTGAACGGATTGTTTACCACGCCGGTCAATGGATCGGGCTTGTAGAACGCGCCGAGTGGAATGAGATCCTGGTCCGAAAGGGTACCGTCCAGAATCTGGTCGCGGCTGGCGCTGCCGTTATATCCGATTTCCACCAGGGATCTCCAGGGCGCCCGTTGAGAAATGGTGAAGTTGTAAGTCATGGCGTAGGGGACTCTGGAGTCACCTTCCTGATCGACGCCGTTGATATTGCCGCCCAAGCCGGCGGGACCTTGGGCCGGGGAAAACTGGTTAAACGAGTTGTAACCGATGCAGCAATTCCAAGTGGTGCCCTGAGATTGAACGCCCAGGGGAGCGTTGTAGTTGGCGCTGCCCATATTGTTGGCGGAAGCCTGATAACGGAAGACGCCAAAGCCGCCGCGGAGCACAGTGTTGCCGGTTCCGAAGACATCATAAGCCACGCCAAGCCGGGGCTCATAAAAGAACGCCTTGGACGGAACCCCCGAGATCGGAATGCTGGGATCGATGCCGTGCCATAACAGGCCGGTCCAAGCGCCGGCGGCCGACGTGGGGTTATAGGTGGAGGGATTCCAAACCGCCATGCCCTGGTTTCCGGTGGTAAACCAGTTACCGATGTGCTCTGCCCGGACACCCAACGTAAGGGTCAGCCTGCGATTCACCTTCCATTGGTCGTTCAGGAACCAGGAGTATTGGTAATATCTGACGTCCTGAACCAGGGATTGGTCGGACTGGAAGAAACCAGCGATGCGGCCCGTGGCAAAATCAGCGGCGCCGTTCTTGGTGGTGTTGGCGCCGTAGGTCTCGAATTCCAGAGTGCCCTGGGTAGAGTACTGGAAATTGCTTCCGGCTTGCTGGTTGCGTGCAAAATCCCAGTAAAAGCCGACCTTGAACGTGTGGGTCTTCCACACTTTAGTAATGTTGTCGGAAATATTGGGTGTCGCTGAGTACTTCCCGAAATCGGTGCCCTGGAAGCCTTGCCCGAAGGATGGTGTGAAGTATCCGGGCGCCGCCTTGCTCCAACTAATGGTATTGGGGATCTGCGGCGTGTATTTGTCGGCGAACAAGCCGGTCATGCTAAACCCGAGAGTGGAGGGGTTCACGGCACCGGGGTTCGCCAATGCGATGGGGTTGAGGAACGTGGCTTCCGCGAAGACGAACTCGTTGGTCAACGTAGGCGAGAACACGTGCGTGACGTTGGCGCTGTAAACCTGGGATACCTGGTTGGCCGGCATCTGCGATGGATACGGAAGATCGTTCCCGGTGCCCCACCAAATATTGTTGGGGTTCAGGTCAAGTTCATCCTGACGGTTCCAGGAGAAAAAGATCTTGGTTTTGTCGCTGACATTGTAATCTCCACGCAAACGCAGTTCCCAGCGGTTAATGGGCAGGTTCAAGACCTGCTGATAGTTCGCGCCGATGGGGTTGGAGGTCGGGCTGATGTTCGGCGCCGGGAACGTTTTGTAGAGCGCCACGGAATCCTGGTTGATCATGCTGGCGGGAATAATCCCACCCGGGAAAGTGACGCCGTTCGTGCAGGCGCTGGCGCATGGGGCGACGGCATTATTGCCAAAGGTGCCGTTGGCGAAGGTGGACCCGAGGCTGGCCAGATAGGACGGACTGAAGTTGCCGTTCATCATTTGTTGGGTCGGAATGAAGCGCTCATTTACGCTTCCCGACGGATTCTGGTCCATATACTCGTAAGCCGCGTAGAAGAACAATTTGTCGTGATTGCGGTTAAAGTTGGTGTGGGGGATGATTACTGGTCCGCCGAAATCGCCGCCGGGGTAATAATAAGAATCCTGGGGTTTGGTCGGTACGGCGGTAGCTTTAAAGAGCGAGTCTTCCGAGTTGAAAACACCATTGCGAGCGTAGAAATAGGCTTGCCCATGGAATGCGCTAGAACCGCTCTTGCCGATGGCCTGGAATGTAACCGGGCCTTTGGCGAATTCCGCGCCATACGCGTTCGTCAACAACGAAACTTCCGCAATCTGATTCTGGTTGATGTTGGAGGTCTGAGTTCCACCGTTGCCAGGATCTAGCAAGTTCGCGCCGTCCACAGTCATAGTCAGAGCGCCATAGAGCTGTGTGCCTTGCGCTGACATGGTACCGATGGGACCGGTATTGCTCTGGGTGGTCAAACTGCTGAACATGGACTGGGTGAGGCCCTGTGCGTTAGCCATGCCGGGCATGATCTTCATCAATTCGGCGGCGTCGCGACCCTGGATGGCTAGTTCCGTGATCATATGTTCGTTCAGGGTATTGGTGACAGCACCAGTGTCGGTCGGCACTATTACTTCGCCAGACGCTACCACGTCGATTTCCTGTTTGGCCGTGCCCACCTGCAACGCGATATTAGGGATACTCAGGTTGCCGCCCTGCGTCAGGACGATCTGGCGTTCCTCCCAGGTTCTGAACCCGTCGGCGGAGATTGTCAAGGTATAGGAACCAGGGTAGACGGATGGGAAATTGAAGATCCCAGCGTTGTTCGATACTGAATCGCGCTTGCCCTTGGTGGCCTCATCGGTGAGCACTACCGTGGCCTTGGGAATAACGGCACCGCTCGAATCGGCTACTGTGCCGCTGATGGATCCAGTGGCACTCTGGCCCAGCAAAGACAAGCTGCTGAACAGGAAGGTGAACAAGAGACCTACGAGGAGGTAGGCCTTGGAACTGAGGATCCGCGTGGATCTTGAATCAGACATGTGATTTCCCCCAAACAAGTTGTACTAACCCAAACCGAGGATTCCATTCTAGATTGTAGTCAATAGTATTTATAGGTTATTCCCGTTACCGCAACGGCTTGTATCCCCGTTACCTTGTAGATCCAACAACGTACAAGAAAATCTATGGCGTTACATGGCACTCTATGCTATGATTACAGGCAATGTTTGAGGTTAAGGTCGCGCCCTCCACGGGGGAGGCGAGGGCGGAGTTGGAATCCGTTCTCGCGTCGACTCTGTTTGTCCGATCGCCCAGATTGTCGCGGTTGCTGCAATATTTGTGCAACAAATATCTGGAAGGGGCCACGGAGGAGGTTAAAGAATATCAGATCGGGGTGGAAGTGCTGGGCCGGCCGCCCTCCTTCGATCCGGCCGAAGACGCCGCCGCCAGGGTGGAAGCTCACCGGCTGCGAAAACGACTGCGTGAGTATTACGAAACGGAAGGCCGGACGCATTCACTGAGGATTGAAGTGCCGTTGGGCCATTATGCGGTGGTGTTCCAGCCGATGACGGCGGAGCCTACGCCGGAAGAGAAAGAAGATGAGACTCAAGCCGGTCAAGCGCTGGCTCCCCCCGCCGTTACCCCGCCCCCGACTGTCGAAGCACCGGCGGGCTGGCGCTTCAACAATCGAATCGTTGGGCTGATTGCCCTTGGAGTGGTTCTGCTCGGGGCCGCCGTGGTGGCTCTCGCCTGGCATCGCGGAACAAACCCAACGCCGGTTGGGTCGAGGGGTGCAGCGCCCGCTAGCGCTGCGGCGCCCAGCATCCCAAAATCTCTGCCTTCCGGGCTCGCGGCCGCCGGATCGGTTCGAATCGCCTGTGGGCGCACCAAGACTCATACCGACCGCGGTGGTGAAGTATGGGATGCCGACCGGGATTATGAGGGTGGAACGGGATTCGAGATTCACCGGCAGTATATCGCGCGAGCCTATGACCCTCGGCTTTTTCAAACCGGTCGCAGCGGCAACTTCACTTATAAGATTCCGCTGGCCCCCGGCGTCTATGAACTGCACTTGTACTTTAACGAGAGCACCTACGGTCCCTCTATGCCTGCCGGCGGCGGCGAGATCAGCCGGATTTTCGAGGTGCGGGCGAATGGGACGCCGATTCTCCCGCGTTTCGATATCTACGCGGACGCAGGCGGATCGAATATCGCCGATGTACGGGTGTTCAAAGATATCACTCCAGGCCCGGGCCAAGTGCTGACGCTATCGTTTCAAGGCCTGACCGGAGTTCCGCTGGTAAATGCCATCGAGCTGGTACCGGCTAATCCGCATCGGTTGAATCCGATCAGGCTCACGGCGCAAGACGGGTTCTACACGGATTCGACCGGGGCGGTCTGGAAACCGGACCGCTATTACAATGGCGGCCAGAACGCCAGCCACGCGGTGGAGATCCACGGCACGCGGGATCCCGATCTTTACTCCCGCGAACGCTACGGCCGCTTCGATTATGCGATTCCCGTGGATAAAGGAACCTACCGGTTGTCGCTGTATTTCGCCGAGGAATATTTTGGCCCGGGAGGTACGCTAGGCGGTCAGCCGGGAACCCGCGTTTTTGACGTAAGCTGCAACGGCGTAGCCTTGCTGCGCGAGTTCGATCTGTTGAAAGAAGCCGGACTGGGACAAGCCATAGTGAAGACGTTCCATGGATTGACTCCCAACGGCCAAGGCACGTTGCTGGTGTCGTTTTCTCCGATTCACGATTATGCTTCGCTTTATGCGGTGGAAGTGATCGACGAATCGAATTGAGGCGGGGGAAAAGGCACCGACTCCGTTGAAGACGACTCGTGGCGCACACACTTTTTGCGTGCCATGTTCGCACTCCTGCGAACAGCTTTTTCGACCCGACCCATGCGTTCACACGAGTGTGAACGCGGCAACGCCGGGGGCGTGCGCCACGGGGTCTTCAGGCCCATGGGAATTCCCTCGATCATTACCGAACCCGAGCGTAAGGTCACGCTGGGCCGGTGTCGCCGCCCAAGGCGATGACGAAGTATTCGGTGGGACTATCGCCTGGGTTTTTCCAGCCGTGTTGGTGGTTGGAGGCGACATAGGCGACGGAACCCGGAGTGAGCCGCGTAGTTTGGCCGTCGATGGTTACGTCCAAGATCCCTCGCTCGAGCAGCACCATTTCCTCATGAACATGTTTGTGTGGCGGATGCGGCTCCTGGCCGGGACCCAACTCGGTAAGATGCAACTCGATGGGGAATCCCGAATGCGTTTCGCCATTCAAAACTGCGCGGCCCTTGTTCTGTCCGTTCACGCGCACCGGGAGATCCTCGTAGCGGAAAACGCCGGCGGGTAGAATTTTCTGCTGCTGGGCGACAGCCGTTCGGGAGAGCAAAGCCGGCAGCAGGAGTGGAAGGTCACGGCGAGAGTATTTCAAAGTTGTTACCTCCTCGACCAAGTCTAGCGTGATGTTCGCTTAAGATCTGGATGTGGAAGTTCGCCGGAATCGTAGGACGCGCATTCCCGCGAGGAGAACGATCAGGGTAGAGACACCTACCGGCAGCCACATGATGGAGGATTCCTGTGGCTGCGCCGAAAAGGCCTCCGGATTCATGGAAATCGATTCTCCGTTCGGCGGCTGCGCCTGAACCTCCAACGAGAAAAATAGATCCGCTCGAAGTACGCCGCCGGTGGCGGAGAACGGGCTTTGGTTCAATGTTTGACCGTCACCGGCTTCGCAACCTGTCGAGTCTGTTACGGCTGTCCTGACAGGGAATGGGATGTTGCCGGCCGGCGTGCAGCCAGCTTCGGAGTTTGTATTGACATCCGAAGCGCCGATTTCTGAAAAAGAAGAAATATCGATCCAAACGTTGTCTGGCCCCACATCCCCGAAGAATTCGCGTGTTGCGGGCTGCGGGTCCGACCCGTAACTGGTAAGTGCGTCGCCATTGACGCTGGGCGCCACGGCCATGAAGAACACACAGGCAAGCAGTACGCGCACGGGAGTCAGGAAGTCCCTCATTGGGTCAGCTCCAGATGTTCCAGGTTTTTGAGTGATCGAGAGACGGGCTCGTCTAGTGACCTTACGCCGGTCACCAAAGGTCTGAAGGTACAGAGTAAGTATGCGGCCTCGGGGAATGACGTGTCAATGGATCATCGATAGATTTAATTGATGGGGTCGAATCGGCCGGCAGATCGCGCTTAGCAGAAGACATGCGGTAGAATCACACTCAATCGGCCTCGTCGCCGCATTCGCCCCGTTGCCCAGAAAGTTGCGCGGATGTTTGCGATGTTGCGTCTAATTTTCTCCAACATTCTCCGGCGGTTCACGATTTGCTCACTCGCGATGGCACTGATTGCGTCCGCACCGGTGCGCGCCGCTACACCTTCGTTTACGGTGGGGTGGTCCGTTTACGTGGGCTGGAATCCGTACTACTACATGGCGAAATCTGGGATTCTGCGCAGGTGGGCCGCGAAGTATGGAATCGACATCCGCGTGCAGCGCTTCGATTATGCGCCGTCGTTAGATGCATTCGTCGCCAAGAACATTGACGCTTGCGCGATGACGAACATGGAGGCGCTGGACATGCCGGCTGCGGCGGGGGTGGACACCACGGCCATCATCGTCGGCGATTATTCGAACGGCAACGATGCCGTGATCGTGCGCCAAAATCTGACGCTGGCGCAGATCCCCGGAAAGCAGGTGATGCTGGTGGAGAAGACCGTGTCGCAGTACCTGTTCGAGCGCGCCATGGCCATCAACGGCCTCGCAGCGCAAATCCGGCAGGTGCATTATTTGAACACTTCAGATTCGGATATCGCGTCGGCGTTCCTGACCAATCCGAGCAAGCCGGTGGTGGTGACATGGAAACCGCTGGTCTCGCAAATTCTGAAAGCCAAGGACGTCAAGGTGGTTTTCAATTCGTCGCAGATCCCGGGAGAGATTCTGGATTTGCTGGTGGTGCGCAGTGAAGTTCTCAACCGGGCGGATGGTTCAGGCCAGAAGTTCGCGAAAGCGATTACCGGGGCGTGGTACGAAGTGCTGAAGTTGATGTCAGCGCCCGGGCCAGCTTCCGACAAGGTATTGACGGAAATCGCGGAAGCATCGCAGGATTCGCTGGTATCCTACCGCGAGCAGCTGGCAACCACGCATATGTTTTACACACCGCAGGCAGCGGCGGAAATGGCCTCCTCGGCCGACATTAGAAAAACCATGGACTTGGTGCGCCGGTTCTGTTTCCAACATGGGCTGCTGGGTGAAAAAACACAATCCGTGGATGATGTTGCGGTTCAGTTTCCCGACGGCGCGGTGCTGGGGAAGCCGGAACGAATCCGATTCCGTTTCAGCGCGGCGTATATGCAGCTTGCAGCGCAGGGAAAATTGTGAGCTTTTTACGGATTCATGCGCAGCCAGGCCGCACCGCAGTCTGGACACTGTCGTGGTTTCTGTTCGCCGCGGGAATCGTTGTTTACTTCTATGTGGCCGAGCAGCGTCATCGCGAGAATCCGGACGATCGCGTGATGCCCACGATATCGCAAATGGTGCGCGGATTTTCGGACGCCGCGCTCAAGCCCGCCGAGGAGGAAGAAACGCAGACCGGCGGTGGATCGTCCATTGTGGCGCGCTTCCGGGCCAGCATGCTGTGGAAGGACACGCTGGCCAGCGGACGGCGCTTCGTGATCAGCGTGGCGCTGCTGTTTCCGGCGGTGCTGCTGGGCCTGCACATGGCGATGTTTCCGGTAATCGGCGCATTCTTCCTGCGCTTCATTCTATTCTTTGACAAAATCGTCGCGCTCTCGTTGCTGCCGATCTTGTTTATCGCCTTCGGCATCGATGAGCTTTCAAAGATCATGCTGATCGTGATTGGCGTCGCGCCGACCATCATTTTGGACACGTTTAATCTCAGCAAGAGCGTTCCACGCGAACAAGTCGTCAAGGGATTCACGCTGGGCGCGAGCGATTTTTCCATCACCTATCGAATCGTCTTCAAGCAGATCTGGCCGCGCGTGTTAAATAGCATCCGTCTGAACCTGAAAGCGGTGATGCTGTTCCTGTTCGCAGGAGAAATGATTGCTTCCACCGACGGATTGGCCTATCGGATCGCCTTGCTGCGCCGGCACATGGGGATGGACATCATCATTCCTTACGTGCTGTGGGTTGCGTTGCTGCTGTTTCTGGTGGATTTCGGGATGAACAAGCTCAACCACAAGCTGCATCCCTGGTTCGAGGAGCGTTGATGCACGCGGCAATTCAAATCGATCGCGTGCATGTCGATTATCCGGTGGCCGGACAGACCGCGCGCTCCGTGTTGAATGGTATTTCGCTCCAAATCGAGAGCGGTGAGTTTGTGGCTGTTGTGGGTGAAACGGGTTGCGGAAAATCGACTCTACTGCGGCTGATTCTGGGTGAAGAGAAACCAACGCGAGGCCGCGTCCTGGTAAATAGCTTTGAGCGGAGCCAGCCGGACCGGCATTGCGGTTATGTGCCGCAGAAGTATTCGCTGTTTCCCGACAAGACTGTTTTAGATAACGTCACGTTCGGCCCGGAGGTGAGCGAATTCGGCGCGTGGTCCGTGCTGCGGCGCGTCTATTCGAAACGGATGCGCGGCTTTCGCGAGGAAGCGCTACGATACTTGCGGCACACTGGACTCGATGAATCCGACGCGCGCAAATATCCGCACCAGCTCTCGGGCGGAATGCAGCAGCGCGTGGCCATCGCCCAGGCGTTGATGATGAAGCCGCCGATTCTGCTGATGGACGAAGCTTTTTCCGCGCTGGATCCAGGCACGCGGACCGGAATGCAGCGGCTGATCAAGACCCTGTGGCGCGAGAGCGGCACCACTATTGTTTTCGTCACCCACAACACGCGCGAAGCAGTATGTTTGGGAACGCGCATTATCGCGCTGGCGAAAGACGGCGACGGAAATCGCGGGTCGTCTGTCGCGTTGGACCTGGCCGTTCCGCATCTCGATTTCGATTCGGATGAAGGCGACATCGCCGGGCTGATTCGCACCGTGGAATCGGCGACCGTGCGGGAACGGCCTCTCGTTTACAATTAACCAATGTCATTTTATAAACGTCACGCGCCCGGTCATCGCGGGCATCAGCGCCCTCTGCCCGATTTCAGTGAGATGGAGGGGATGCGGGCGCTGAAGCAGGAAACCGCGATCCCTTCGCGCCAGTGGGAAGAAGAAGTTCGCCGCGGCAAAGAGTTCGGCCTGCAGTGCGTCGATTCCATCGAGGACAAATCCGAAATCAGTTGCTTCCAGCGCGGAGAATTGCCGCACTGGTCCGGGATCAACACGTTCTTGAAGACGCATTATCTTGAGGACGTGCGAAAAGTGGGCGAGTACGATGTCGCTTTTCTAGGCGTACCTTTTGATATCGGGACCACGTATCGGGCCGGTACGCGGTTCGGTCCGCAGGGAATCCGGCGCATTTCGTCACTTTACACGACTTACAATTTCGAGTTGGGCGTGGACCTGCGCGAGTCGCTGAAGATGTGCGACGTCGGCGACGTTTTCTGTCCGGCCAATATCACCAAGAGCCACGATCAGATAACGAAAGCCGTGGCGCACATTTTATCGCAGGGAACTTTGCCGATGATCATGGGCGGCGATCATTCCATCGGTTATCCATGCGCGCGCGGAGTGGCCCAGTGCATTGAGGGTAACATCGGCATCATACACCTGGATCGTCACATAGACACTCAGGAAAAGGACATGGATGAGATCATGCACACCTGTCCGTGGTTTCATGCCACCAACATTCCGAATTGTCCGCCCACCAATCTGGTGCAAGTGGGCATCGGCGGATGGCAGGTTCCGCGGCCGGGCGTGAAGAAGGGGCGCGAGCGCGGGTCGACAGTGCTGACCATTCAGGATATCGAGCGTATCGGAATTGATAAGACCGTTGAGATTGCGCTCGAAGTTGCGTGGAAGGGCGCGTCCGCGGTGTATCTGTCGTTCGACGTGGATTCAGTGGATGCGGGCTTCGTGCCCGGCACTGGATGGCCGGAACCGGGCGGATTTCTGCCGCGTGAAGCGCTCGCGATTTTGAAAGGTGTCGCGAAGGAGGGGGTGGCCGCGATGGAGGCCGTGGAAGTTTCGCCGCCCTACGACATTTCGGATATCACCGCGCTGGTAGCTGTTCGCGCCATGGTGGATGTGCTGGCGACGATGGTGAAGCACGACCGGATTGGTGGAAGGCTGGCGTGATGGGGGCCGTGTGGCGCGATTCATAATCGCCAGCGATTTTGCCGCGCCGGCGGTGCAGCTCGAAGGTGTCCGTCAGGCTTGCGCGCGCGTTTTGGGATTCGATCCGGATGTGCGGCTTGCGGCTGTCGAAGATTTGCAAATTGAAGCGGGCGCCGAGACTTTCGTCATCCCGGCGGCGCTGGACTTCAGCTTATGCCAGCGCGAACACCTTGGGAGGGTGCTGGCCGAAGCGCGGCGAAAGCATCCCGATGCCGTGATCCATCACGATGATGTTGATCCCGGACACCCGTTGGTAGTTGGTGCACTCGCGGATCAGGTTGGCCGCGCGATACAAGCGATGGGCGTGCCACCACAGCGCTGTGGTTTGGTGCTGGCTCCGAGCGGCCACGGAGATTCCGCCAGCCGCGCGCAGAGTTATCGTCTTGCACGGTTGCTTTGGGAAGAGCTTGGATTGGCGCGCGCCGAGGTTGGATTCGTCCGTCATGCACAGCCTTTTCTCGCTACTGTTCTTGAGAAATGCGCCGCGGAACCGCTGGCGTGGCTGGTGCTGGCGCAGTCGCAATGGGAAACGGAGCATGTGCAATACGCGCGCGTGATGCTGGAGAATCTGCGCGAGAGCGCTATGTTGACCATGGTGGACCCGCCGGGAGCGCAT
>Ga0187851_10004004_pt1 | contig 12184 bp, 6 predicted proteins | sample June2016WEW_6_10_FD_132997 | JGI IMG/M metagenome (GOLD analysis project Ga0187851, IMG submission 132997) | Peatland microbial communities from SPRUCE experiment site at the Marcell Experimental Forest, Minnesota, USA - June2016WEW_6_10 | ecosystem: Environmental > Terrestrial > Soil > Wetlands... | reverse complement strand
GCCCTTGCGGCCGAACGGGCCCTTGGTGCTGAACAGGCTCCGGTGCCGGAGCGGGCTTGACCGGCCGAGCGGGCTTGACCGGACGAGCGGGGATGACCGGCCGAGCGGGGATGACCGGGCGAAGGCCGGGCCTCTGCCGGGCAGGCCCGCCGCCGGGGCATGGCTGAAGACCGAGCCGCCGAGCAGCGACCGGCCCAGGCCGGAGCGGGTGAACCGGGATGTCCGCAGCGCCGGGCCAGCGGACCGGGTGGTCCCCAGGGCCGGGACGGAACTACCGCGGGGACGGCCCAGACCGCGGCCGCCCGCCATCGAGTGGCCGGAGGCGGCCCGGCCTAGCTTCAGGTGCGGCACGCGGCCGGACACCGCCCCGGGGGCGGACCCCGGCGCTGCGACCCGGGCCGAGGACCAGCCCGCCCGGGCACCGCTGCTCCGCGCCCCCGCCAGGCGCCACGCCGCCGCGGCCGCGTACAGCACGAACGGGCACAGCAGCACGTCGTAGACCACGGCGACGGGAAGCACGCGGGTGATCGCGGGCCAGCTGACCCGGGGGTCGCTGAGCATGACGCCGAGCAGCGCGACCAGGGCCTCGCCGCAGACCGCCCCGGCCGCCGTCACCACGATCTCGAACAGCGCGGTATGGCCAGGCTCGGTCCCGCTGTCGCTGGACGTGTCATCGGCGAGCAGCCCGCAGGCGTAGCCGATCAGGCAGAACACCAGCGCGTCCTGGCCGGTGAACTGGCTGCCAGGCGGAGCGACGTCCAGGGCCAGACCGCCCAGGAATCCGATCACCGCGCCGGCCATCGGGCCGCTGGCCAGCGCCAGCGCCGCGACCACGACCAAAACCAGGTCGGGGCCTGAGCCGCCGGGGAACGTGATCCTGTCCACCACGGTCAGCTGGAACACGACCGTGACCGCGACGGTCACCAGGGAGATCAGCCCGCGCACGTCAGCCCCCAGCCGTGGCCGTCGAGGTCGGAGACGACGCCGGTGACAGCGAGGAGGACGGGCTGGGAGTGGTCGTGACGGTGACGGTCGGTGCCGGGCGCGGCAGGATCGAGATCCGCGGATTGCGGGCCGGCACCTGCACCACCACGCCCACCACGCCCAGCGCGGTGAAGTTCACGAACGGCCGGACCAGCGCGGTCTGGGTGAGCGACCCCGCGCTGCCTGCCACCGAGGTGATCGTGCCGACAGGGACGCCGGGCACCTCCGGCCGGTCGCCGACGGAGGCGTAGGTGATGACCTGTTCGCCGGGCTTCAGGACCGCGTTCGCGGCGAACACGTTCAGCTTGAGCAGGCCGGAGGCGGAGAGGGACTTGCCCGTGCCGGTCACGTCGCCGATCTCGCCGCTGCCCGCCAGCTGCACGCCGACCACGGATGACGCGTCGGCGGCCAGCAGGACCGTCGAGGTGTCCGCGCTCACCTGGGTGACGGTGCCCACGAAACCGGAGCCGGACAGGACGGTCTCGTCCGGCTTGATGCCGTCGCGGCTGCCGGCGTCGAGCGTGACCGTGTCGGAGTAGGCGCCGCCGGCCGCGATGACGCTCGCCGCCACGATCCGGTAGCCACCCGCGTCGAGCTGAAGCAGCCGCGACAGCTGCTGCCTGGCGGCCTGGCTCAGCTGGGCGCGGCTGAGCTCGGCCCGCAGCTCGGCGTTCTGCCGCTGCAAGCTGGCGATCGTGCTCTGCGCCGAAGGGCCGCCCGTGACCGAGTCGAACAAGCTGGCCACCGGGTTGGTCACGTCGTGCGTGACCCGTTCGACCGGCCCGAAGATATCCGCGCCCACGTTCCTGGTCGGCGATGCGCCGCCGTCCCTGAAGTCCAGGGTGATCAGGACGATGGCCAGCACCAAAAGCACGCCGAGGACCAAGCGAGTGCGCCGGTTGTCGTGCACAGTAGCTCCTGGTCCACCCCGCCGGGCGGTGGTCGAAGGGGTTTCGCGGGACGACGCCGGTATCAGCGCCTGGTGTCTGGCACCAGGACCTGACGCAGGGTATCGAAGTCCTCGACGCACTTCCCTGTGCCGAGCACCACGGAGTCGAGCGGGTTGTCCGCGACCTGCACGGGCATCCCGGTGTCCTCCCGGATTCGTGACTCTAGCCCGCGGAGCAAGGCACCGCCGCCGGTCAGCGCGATACCCCGGTCCATGACGTCCCCCGCCAGCTCCGGCGGGCACTTGTCCAGGGTATTTTTTACCGCGTCGACGATCAGGTTGACCGGCTCCTCGATCGCGTGGCGGATCTCGGCGGCCGAGACCACCACGGTCTTAGGCAGGCCGCTGACCAGGTCACGGCCGCGGATCTCGGCGTGCGGCTCGTCATCGGCCCGGTACGCGGAGCCGAGGGCCATCTTGAGCTCCTCGGCGGTCCGCTCGCCGAGCATCAGCGAGTATTCCTTCTTCGCGAACGTGATGATCGCCTGGTCGAGCTCGTCACCGCCGATCCTGATGGACTGCGAGGTGACGATGCCACCCAGTGAGATAACCGCGACCTCGGTGGTGCCACCGCCGATGTCGACCACCATGTTGCCGGTCGGCTCGTGAATGGGCAGCCCCGCGCCGATAGCCGCCGCCATCGGTTCCTCGATGATGTAGACGCGGCGGGCCCCGGCCTGATGGCCGGCCTCCTTGACCGCGCTCTGCTCCACCCCGGTGATCCCGCTGGGCACCGCGACCACGAGCCTCGGCTTGGCCAGGTGCGTGCGACTGTGCACCTTCTGGATGAAGTAGCGCAGCATCCGCTCGGTCACGTCGAAGTCGGCGATGACCCCGTCCTTCAGCGGCCGTATCGCCACGATGTTGCCCGGGGTCCGGCCGATCATACGTTTAGCCTCGACGCCTACCGCGACGATATGGCCGTTGTTGGTATTGAGCGCCACCACGGACGGCTCATTCAGCACGATGCCGCGGCCACGCACGTAAACCAGCGTGTTCGCAGTGCCGAGATCGACCGCCATGTCGCGGCCGAGAAACCTCAGGGCGTTGCTCATCAGGAACGGGACCTTCCGATCCGGGCTTGATCTGTGGAACTATCCAGGTCAGTGGGCCTTGGAGTGGCCTTAGCTGCGGGGCTCCCGGGCCGCTGGACTCATGGGGCGCTGGGATTTCGGGGATTCGCCGGTGACGTGGCTGAGCGTTCTTACCTGGACAACGGCGATATCGGGTGGAGGAGTTCCGGGCAGTGCCCCCCGGCCCGTCCCCGAAGCTGTCTACTGCGCGGCAGCGGCGCTTGAGGTCTCATCATGACGGCGATATGTTCCGACAACGACGCTCCTCCGCCGGGGCACGAACAGCTGCCGCGGGTCCATCACGCGATTTGCTACTGCCGTCAGCTTACCCGTCATCGGGCCCGCCACCCGCGCGGGCCGGCGGCGCGTCGCGTGCAGTATCGGCGACTTCGCGGACCGTTCACGAGCGGGTCACGGGGCGGTTCACGGGCCGATTCGCAGGCTGGGGCCGCGATCGCCGCGATGGTTGCCCGGTGGCTGACGGTATCCGGTCGCGCTGATGCCTGCCTCGGATTTTTCGTCACTTTTAGCCCCCACATAATTACCCGTCGCTATCGAGGCTAGCTCGTTCGTGCATGATCATGTGCGTCAAGGCTCCAGAATCACGCCGGAATCACTGATCACGCCGGACGATGATCCGGTCGTGCCATGTGAGCGCTGGGGCCGTCTCCGCGGCGCCGTCTCCGCGGGCGGCCCGAGCACCCTTTGGCTACCTCAGCAGCCCATCCCGTACCGTCAGGCTCATGAATCGATCACAAGTACGGATGATTGGACAAATTTCGCGGAACATTCGGCCTTAGTGGAGAAAAAGGTACCCAATGGGGTACCAAATCCTCCGCGTAGGCCAAATCATCCACTTCTTTTGGGGTTCCGGCGCCTCGACTTGGGGTCCGGCGCTACTTCTGGGGTCCGGCGCTACTTCTGGGGTCCGGCGCTACTTCTGGGGTCCGGCGATTCGGCTTGGGGGGCGGCGATTCGGCTTGGGGTCCGGCGAACCGTACCGGCATCGTCAGGGGACCAGGCCCTCGGGGTCTTCCGGGCGGTTCGCGGCGGCTCGGGGGGGCTCGTGCCGCCGGGCCAGCCAGATTCCGGTGGCCCAGAGCGCGGCGAAGATCACGCCGAGGACGTACATGGCCGGCACGACGATACCCGCGGCGATCACCAAGACCTGCAGCGCGGTGCCCGCCTTGATCGCCCAGCCCATCCGCGGACGCCCGACCACCCCGCTGAGCAGCAGGGCACACACGGCCAGGGCCCCGCCGACGCCGCCGGCCAGCGGCCGGTTCACGTGCTCAAGGACGATGGCGACCGGGATGGCGAGCCCGAGGATGATCGCTTCCATGATCAGCACGGTGCCGCACAACTGCCTCATGACAGCTCCGCGGCCGTGAACGAGTGGCGGGAGGGCTGGCTGGCCGGCGGCTCGGGCGGCAACTCGCCGCCGTTCGGTCCGAGCAGCCTGCGGGCGTCCCCCGCGGTAATGACCGAGCCGATGATGAGCACGCCGCCGCTGCCGGGCCCACCCGCCGCCGTGGCCTCGTCGGCCAGCGTCACCGCGCTGGCTATCGCGTCGGCGAGCCGGCCGGCCGAGGTCACCCGCTCTTCGCCGAAGATCTCGGCGGCCAGCTCCGCGACCTCACCGATGCCCATCGACCGGTCGGAGGAATTACGGGTCACCACGATCTCGTCAAGCAGCGGTTCGAGCTCCGCGAGCATGCCCGCCACGTCCTTGTCCCCGCTGGCCGCGAAGACGCCGGACAGGTGAGAGAAGGTGAACGTCTCCCGCACGGCTTCGACGGTCGCCGCCACTCCGGCCGGGTTGTGTGAGGCGTCGATGATGACGGTGGGGTTGCGCCTGATGACCTCCAGCCGTCCGGGCGTGCTGACCTTGGCGAAGGCCTCGCGGACCAGATCGGCGTCGAGCATCTCGCTGCCGTCGGAGACCCCGGCGAACGCCTCGACCGCGGCCAGCGCGCAGGCCGCGTTGCCGGCCTGGTAGGCGCCGAACACCGGCAGGAAGATGTCCTCGTAGGTGCCGCGCAGGCTGCGCAGCACGAGTTGCTGACCGCCCACGGCCTGCTCATGGCTCAGCACGCCGAACTCCACGCCTTCCCTCACCACCGCCGCCCCGACCTCGGCGGCGTGGCTGAGCAGCACCTCGGCCGCGGGCAGCGACTGCTGAGCGAGGACCGCGACGGCGCCTGGCTTGATGATTCCGGCCTTCTCCCCCGCGATCTCCTCGATCGTGCCGCCGAGCAGCCTGGTGTGGTCAATCGCGATCGGCGTGATCACCGATACCGCACCATCGGCCACGTTGGTGCAGTCCAGCCGGCCGCCCACGCCGACCTCGAGCACCATCACGTCGACCGGGGTATCGGCGAAGATCGCGAAAGCCATCCCGGTCAGCACCTCGAAGAAAGACATCGAGACCGGGTGGCGTTCGTCCACCATCGCGACGAACGGCAGGATCTCCTCGTAGGCCTCGACGAAACGCTCCTGGCTCACCGGCGCGCCGTCGACGCAGATCCGCTCCCTGATCGAGACCAGGTGCGGACTGGTGAACCGCCCGGTCCGCAGGCCACGGCCGCGCAGCAGCGCGTCGGTCATCCGGGCGGTTGACGTCTTGCCGTTCGTCCCCGTGATGTGGATGACAGGACACGCACGCTGCGGATCGCCGAGCAGGCTGACCAGGTCAGCCATCCGGTCCAGGGCAAGATCGACGGAATGTTCTGGTCGCCGGGAGATGATCTCCTGCTCGACCTCGCGCATCCGGGCCTCAATATCCACAGCTCCAGCCTACAAGGGCGCTTGACAGGCCATCCCGCTGCTGCGGGCCGGCGGCGGTATCGCCGTGGTGACCGACAGGACGCCGTTGCGGCTTCGGGACACGCTCTAGAGATTAGATCGCATATTCGGCGGGGGTGGTGGTGTGGGTGTGGCCGTTAGGTGTTCGCCATTGCAGGACGCCTGGTTCTGGCTGCGCTAGATGCCACCCTTCAGCCTGCTTACACCGGTGATGATGCCGGCACAATGGAGCCAGGTCGCATTCGCAGGTGATCCCGCCCGCGTCCCAGGCCAGGGTGTGGTCCAGGTCGCAGCGGGCCGCGGGGCGCCCGCAGCCGGGCGCGCTGCACCGGGTGCTCCGCGCCCGGATCAGGTGCCGGAGCTTGCGGCTGGGCTGGTATCCCTCCTCGGCGTGCCGGTGGTCACAGGTGCCTCGGGCAATCGGGGCGAGCGTGACCCGCAGGGAACGCAGGTAGTCCTGAGCCCGGGTACCAGGCGGAGGCCGCTGGTCCGGGCCGCCCCTGGTATCACCGGCGGCACCGAGGTTCGCGGCGCCTGGTGGTGAGTGTGGTTCTGGGCCGGGTGGGTCTGGGCGGGGTGGTGCGGGGCCGGGCGGCTGATGCTGGCCGGCGGCGCAGCCGTGGGCGGCGGCGGTCCCGTCGGGATGCAGGACGGTCACGCACCACCGGGTCCTCGGGTCCCGGCCAGCCGCCGCGATCAGGTCACGGGCGGTGCCCGCGTCCAGGATCCCGAACCCGGCGGCCTCGCCTGGGGTCCCGGACTCCCCGAACGCGGTGGCCAGCGGCACGGTGAGGTTCACCAGCGCCGCCAGGCTCGGCCCCGGCGACCCGGCCCGCGGCTGCCTGGCTAGGTCGTACCCTGGCCCACCATGGCCGCCGTTCCCGCCAGGGCCGTCACCCGGCCCGCCGTTCCCGCCAGGGCCGTCACCCGGCCCGCCGTTCCCGCCAGGGCCGTCACCGGGTCCGACGTTCCCGTCCTGTCCGCCCTGCGGGCTGGGCAGCGTATCCCGGCTGTCCCGCTCCTGGAGCAGATCCAGGTAGGCGCGCCAGCGGAGCTCGCGCAGGCTGCCGGGAACCCCCGCCGCTTGCAGGTCCTGGGCCCGCTGCTCCACGTGCTGCCAGGACGCGAGCACCTCATCGGAGGGCAGCTCCCGCGCGGTCATCCCGGCGTTTCCGGACTCCTCCCGGAACGGACGCACATGCGCGTCGTTCTTCCGGCGGGTCTGCTTGCGGCGCTCCGCGGACTCCGGGTCCAGCTTCAGGGCCAGCTTCACCGCCGCGGCCCGCAGCTCCCCGTACGTCTTATGCTGCGCCGCGGCGGCCAGCACAGCATCCGCCTTCGCCGCATCGGCGACGGACAGGTAGTCGGTCTGCTCGAAAATGATCCTGGCGTGCACTGGGTCGATCAGGCCCGCCCCCAAAGCCGCGAACGTCGCTGGGAGCCGCCCCGCCAAGTCGCACGCGTACAAGATCCGGTCCGCCGCCGCTGTCCAGGTCAGCCGGAGCCCGGCCGCGACCTCGTCTGCGGCGAACTCACTCAGCTGCACCCGCCCATCCGCGTCCGGCTTCCCGGCGGCAGGTTTCCCGTCCGCGGCTTCAGCGCCGGCGGATCCGAGGCCGGCGGGTTCAGCGTCGGCGGAGCCAGTGGTTCCGGTACCGGGGCGGCTGCGGCGGGCGGGGCGGCCGGGAGTGGCGGGATGGCGCAGGGCCAGCTCCCGCATCGCGGACAACTCAAGCCAGGTACCCCACGACACCATCCGCCGCCCGGCTGACATCACCGCGAACAGGAAATCCTCACTCGCCCCGGCCAGCCCGTCACCATCACCGCCCGCCACCACGGACGCCAGTCCGGCCAGCAGCGGACCCGGCGCAATCGCCGGAACACCCGCCTCGCCGGCGAACCCGGCCAGATCCGGCGCCCCGGCTGGCACGCACCAGAACAAGCCCTGCTCCCCCGCGCCCCCCTCCGGCGGCAACCACTCCCCGAAACCGTCCTCCCCGGGACCATCACGGTCGTCCCCGGATCCCGGGCCGGCATCATGCGGGCCGTTCCCGCCGGCGGGGAACGGCGAAGAGCCTTCGGGCTCCTCGCCATCCTGCCCGCAGCCGTGGAACGATCCGTCAGTCATGAGCCGCCCTTTATCAAGGGAATGATGCTGGTGACGTACGCTAAGATCGTATCGAATTCAAAGGCGAATATCTAGCTCAGTCAGGCGTGTCTTTGGAAAACAAATTGGGCTGCCGATCATCCGGCATCGCGATCGCGTCTGCTGATGCGGATCCGTGCTGATGGCGAGCTGAGGTACCGGAGGCGCCACGGGCGCCTGTGACCTGCTGGCGTGATCGGCCTGGCGAGGCTGACTCCCGGAGGTGGTGTCGCTCCCGGTCCCGGCGGATGACGAAGGGCAGGGCTGCCGCAGGTAGTTGTGACCCCAGTTCGGGCCGCCGTGAATCAGCGGTCAGCCCCAGGCCGGGCGTGGCCGGTCAGATCGCGGCTAGACGCTGCTCGAGGCGGGTGATGTCGGCCCGGGCCGCGGCCAGCCGCTGACGGGTCTTGTCCACCACGGCGGCGGGCGCCTTGGCGGTGAAGTCGGCGTTGTCCAGCTTGCGCGCGGCCTGCTCGGCCTCGCTCCTGGCCGCGGCGAGGTCCTTCTCCATCCGGCGGCGCTCGGCCGCGACATCGATGACGCCGGCCACGTCGAGCTCGGCCGTGATCCCCTCCACCTCCAGCGAGGCGGACGCGGTGAAACCGTCCGCGTCGGGAGTGAGCCGTAGCAGCGAGCGGATCGCTTCCTGGTGCCGGGCCAGCGGCAGGTTCTCGATGCCCACCAGCCTGGCGGCCACCCGCTGGCTCGGGCGCAGTCCCTGATCAGAACGGAACCGGCGGATCTCGGTCACCAGAGCCATCATCGAGGCGATCTCCGCCTCGGCGCCCTGGTCGGCGTAGCTGAACGTTGGCCACGATGCGACCATGACCGACTCCTCGCCGGTCAGCGCCGTCCACAGCTCCTCGGTGACGAACGGCATGACCGGATGCAGCAGCCGCAGCAGCTGGTCGAGCACGAAGCCGAGCACCTGCCTGGTCGTGTCGGCCGCGTCGGCGTCACCGGAGGCCAGCGGCACCTTGGCCAGCTCCAGGTACCAGTCGCAGACCTCGTCCCAGGCGAAGTGGTAGAGCAGGTCGCAGACCTTGCCGAACTCGAACGTCTCGAACAGGCGGTCCGCGTCGGCGATCACGGTCGCCAGCCGGGACAAGATCCACCGGTCGGGCACCGAGTAGGACGCAGGCTCCGGCGCGGCCGCGGGCACCCGGGCGCCGTTGAGCAGAGCGAACCGGACCGCGTTCCACAGCTTGTTGCAGAAGTTGCGCGAGCCTGCCGCCCACTCCTCGCTGATGGCGATGTCACCGCCCGGGTTGGCCCCGCGGGCCAGGGTGAACCTGGTCGCGTCGGCCCCGAACCTGTCCACCCAGTCCAGCGGGTCCACCGTGTTCCCGCGCGACTTGGACATCTTCTTGCCGAACTGGTCCCGGACCAGCCCGTGCAGCGCGACGAAGCGGAACGGCACGGCGTCTTGCCGCGTCTTGTCGCGCATCGCGTACAGGCCGAACATCATCATCCGGACGACCCAGAAGAACAAGATGTCGTACCCGGTCACCAGCACGCTGGTCGGGTAGAAGGTGCGCAGCTCCGGGGTGTCGTCGGGCCAGCCGAGGGTGGAGAACGGCCAAAGCGCCGAGGAGAACCAGGTGTCGAGCACGTCGGAGTCCTGGCGCCAGCCCGCCGGGGCTTGCTCGTCAGGTCCGACGCAGACCACCTCGTCGTTCGGCCCGTAAAAGACCGGGATCCGGTGCCCCCACCAGAGCTGGCGGCTGATGCACCAGTCGTGCATGTCATCCACCCAGCCGAAGTACCTGGCGTTCATCTCCGGCGGATGCAGGCGGACCCGGCCGTCCCTGACCGCGTCGCCCGCCGCGGCGGCCAGCGGGCCGACGCGGACGAACCACTGCAGCGACTGGCGGGGCTCGACCGTGGTGCCGCAGCGGCTGCAGTGCCCGACCGAGTGCACGTACGGCCGCTTCTCGGCCACGATCCGGCCGTCCTCGCGCAGCGCCGCGACCACCGCCGGGCGGGCCTCGAACCGGTCCATGCCCTGGAACGGGCCGTGCACGGTGATCCTGGCGTGCTCGTCCAGGACGGTCAGGCTGGGCAGGTCGTGCCGGCGGCCGATCTCGAAGTCGTTCGGATCGTGGGCCGGGGTCACCTTGACCGCGCCGGTGCCGAAGGCGGGGTCGACGTGGTCATCGGCCACCACCGGGATGCGCCGTCCGGTCAGCGGCAGCTCCACCGTCTGGCCGACCAGGTGGGTGTAACGCTCGTCGTCCGGGTGCACCGCGACCGCGGTGTCGCCGAGCATGGTCTCGGCCCGGGTCGTGGCCACGACGATGGAATCCTCGCCGTCATGTTGGCTAGCAGAGCCATAGCGGATGGAGACGAGCTCGCCCTCGTCGTCGCTGTGCTCGACCTCGATGTCGGACAGCGCCGTCAGGCAGCGCGGGCACCAGTTGATGATGCGCTCGGCCCGGTAGATCAGGCCGTCGTCGAAAAGCCGCTTGAAGATCGTCTGGACCGCGCGGGACAGGCCCTCGTCCATGGTGAACCGCTCACGGGACCAGTCCACGCTGTCACCAAGGCGGCGCATCTGACCGAGGATCTTGCCGCCGGAGGACGCCTTCCACTGCCAGACACGCTCGACAAAGGCCTCGCGGCCCAGGTCGTGACGGCTCAGGCCCTCCTTGGCCAGCTCGCGCTCGACCACGTTCTGGGTCGCGATCCCGGCGTGGTCCATGCCCGGCAGCCACAAGGTGTTGTAGCCCTGCATGCGGCGCCTGCGGACCAGCGCGTCCATCAGCGTGTGATCGAGCGCATGGCCGATGTGCAGGGAACCCGTGACGTTCGGCGGCGGGATGACGATGGAGAACGCGGGAGCATCGGCATGCGCGTCCGCGGCGAAGTAACCTGCCTTCTCCCAGCTTTGGTAGCGCGGACCTTCCACCTCGGCGGGCGCGTACTGGGAGGGCAGCTCGATGGGGAAACGGGGGTCGAGTCTGCTCACGACAGCTGATTCTACTCACCTGCGGCGGCTCCGCCGTCCGGTTAAGCGGGGGCCGCCGCCAAGGCCGCCCCGCTGAGTCCCGCCGCGGTCAGGAGGAGCGGATCTCGACGTAATTCCTGACCATCAGGGCCACGGCGCCGAAGCCCGAGTGCTTCACCGGCATCGTGCCGTTGAGGAACTGGACCTCGCCCAGGGTCGTCTTGGTCACCCACACGCAGTCACTGGCCTCGGGGCCGGCCGCCGTGCTGTAGCCGCACACCATCTGCCCGCCGTGCGGGCCGGCCGTCACCGTGCGCGAGGAGATCAGGCTGGCTCGTTCGAGCTTGATCACGGCCGCCGGGTTGAACGTTCCGTTGTAACCGGTGAAGACGATGCCCTGATAACCGCTGGCGTGAATCGAGCTGACCGCGCCCACATCGTAGATGCCGACGACGGGCTGGCCCGGATGGCCCGCTCCGGTGGAGGAAATCTTGGCCGCCATCGGGGCAGCCTGCTTCTCGATGTCGGAGGTGAACTCCGTGGTCGCCGCGCGGTTCAGCGGGTAGCTGCCGACCTTGGTCGGCTCGGTGATCGTGTAGCCCGCGGTGCTGCCGCTGCCCGCGGCGTTCGTGCTGTGCCCGGGGGTCGGCGTGGTGGACGCGCCTGGTGAGGCCTTCCCGCCGCTCTTGGTGACGAAGTGCACGACGAGGAACACGATCAGGATCACGGCGACGACGGCCGCGGCCAGGTACGCGATCATGCGGGTCCCGCCGACCCGGCGGCGCGACGCTGACCGGCCAGAAAGCGGCCCGGCCAGGCCCGAGCGCGGCGGGCGGCCGCGCACGGCGAGGTCGTCCTCACCGTGGCCCGGCTCCCCCGGCGTCTGGGGGCCCGGCCGCAGGTAGCCGTCCGTGCCGTACCCGCCGGGAACAAAGGACTCCTGTGGATAACTGCCCTGGGGGGCCCCGGCCGGGCCGGCCTGCTGGCCGAAACCGCCGGACCCGTAGCCGTTCTGGCTGTACCCGTTCTGGCCGTACTCGTTCTGGCCGTACCCCTCCTGGCCGTAGCCATCCTGGCCGTAAGCCGGCTGGCCGTAGCCGTCCTGGCCGTAGCCTGCTGCGGGAAAGGCGCCGTGGCCTGGAGTCTGGCCGAAGCTGTCATGGGCCTGAGCGTCGGGGGCGGTGCCGTTCGGGGCGGTGCCGTTGGGGGCGGTGCCATTCGGGGCGGTGCCGTTCGGGGCAATGCCGCTGGAGCCGGTGCCGTTGGGAGTGAAATTGTTC
>Ga0187851_10004000_pt1 | contig 12192 bp, 8 predicted proteins | sample June2016WEW_6_10_FD_132997 | JGI IMG/M metagenome (GOLD analysis project Ga0187851, IMG submission 132997) | Peatland microbial communities from SPRUCE experiment site at the Marcell Experimental Forest, Minnesota, USA - June2016WEW_6_10 | ecosystem: Environmental > Terrestrial > Soil > Wetlands... | reverse complement strand
GGTTGCCTTGTTGCAGTTGCTTAGTGCTTTTTGCTGCTTTTCTTCTTTGCTTTCTTTTTGGTTGCCATGGATCTATTCTCCCTTTCCATTCTTCATGGAATTTCGCAACGATGTTTTGTTGCAACTAGTTGAATGTATAGAGTCATCGCGAAGCGAAGTCAAGAAAAAAATGATCGAAACTCGCGCATACAACTCGGCACCAAAGTCACATTCATATTTCACACGCGAAAAAAATCGCAGACTCACATCGCAACGCGGTCCCTTTTGTAGTTTTTCGCACGGTTCGCTCACTCAAGCCCGCGGCAATAACGATATCGCATCGTGATCCACCTGCTCGCGCGTGCCGTGAACCTTCCCGGACAATCCGCGATCTATAATGTAGGCGTTTTGCGAGCAACCAGCGCCGCGGGCGATGGCGACCGCTTTACACGGGCAGTAAAAAATCATTCTCAGGAGCGCAATTATGGCGGGTGCAAACGATGTCGTGATTATTTCCGGATGCCGGACACCGATCGGGAGGTTTCAGGGAAGTCTGAGCGACCTGACGGCTCCGCAACTGGGTGCGATCGTGGTGCGCGAGGCGGTGAAGCGCGCGGGCATTGATGCGAAGCTGGTTGACGAGTGCATCATGGGCAATGTCGTCTCGGCGGGACTGGGTCAGAATCCGGCGCGGCAGGCGGCGATCTTTGGCGGACTTGCTCCCGAAGTGGGTGCCATGACCATCAACAAAGTTTGTGGCTCGGGGTTGAAGTCGGTGGCACTGGCTGCGCAGGCGATCGAGACCGGCAACAGTTCGGTCGTGGTCGCGGGCGGAATGGAATCGATGACCAACGCGCCCTACCTGCTGCCCAATGCGCGCAAGGGATACCGTTTGGGCAACCAGCAACTGGTGGACTCCATGGTGCACGACGGCCTTTGGGATATTTACAACGACTACCACATGGGCATCACGGGCGAGAACGTGGCGGAAAAATACGGGGTCACGCGCGAAGACCAGGATGAGTTTGCCGTGAACTCGCATCGCAAGGCGATCGCCGCGCAAAGAGAATGCCGCTTCAAGGCGCAGATCGTTCCGGTCGAACTGCCAGCGAAGAAGAAGGGCGCGGCTGCGGTGATCTTCGATAAGGATGAAGGGCCGCGCGAGGACACGACGATTGAAGTGCTGCGCGCTTTGAAGCCGGCATTCAAGAAGGATGGGACCGTCACGGCCGGGAATGCTCCGGGGGTCAATGATGGAGCCGCGGCCGTGGTCGTGACCAGCGCCGGGCGCGCCGCCGAGTTGGGCGCGAAGCCGATGGTCCGCATTGTGGCGCAATCGACGAGTGGAGTTGAGCCGAAGTGGGTCATGATGGCTCCGGTGGGAGCGGTGCAGAAAATCTGGCAAAAGACGGGCTGGAAGAAAGACGATGTCGATCTCTACGAGCTGAATGAAGCGTTCTCGGTGCAGGCGCTGGGCGTGATTCGGGAACTTGGACTTGATATGGCCCGCGTGAACGTTAACGGGGGCGCCGTTGCTCTCGGACATCCCATTGGCGCCAGCGGGGCGCGCGTGCTGGTCACCTTGATCTACGAGATGATTCGCCGCGATGTGCATCGGGGGATTGCGGCGCTGTGCCTGGGCGGGGGGAATGCGGTGGCTATGGCGGTGGAACGGTAGAGAGGCAAGTCTGAAGTCAGAAGTCAGATTGCAGAAGTAAAACCAGTTTCGCGAATTAAGCTGTCTTGGTCACATCTTAGCTGTTCGGTCGCATTTTAGAAGAGGCGCTTCGTTTCTGAGGTCATGGGACGACTATGTCGCGGCGACTCCCATGTCCGCCTTGGCCGGTAGCGTAATCGTAAACACGGCACCGCCGCCCGGCGCCGATGCCGCTTCTATGTTACCGCCGTGCTCGCGGACTACCGTCTTGCAGATACTCAGGCCGAGGCCAGTTCCCCTTCCCGGACGTTTTGTCGTGAAGAACGGATCGAAGATGTGGTTGAGGTTGTCCTCGGCGATTCCTGGACCATCATCCTGAAACACCACCCACACTGAATCCTCGTTTCGTCCAATGCGCACGCGGATCGTGCCCTTATCGCGCGTCTCGCGGATGGCCTGTTCGGCATTCAGCAGAAGATTCAGGAACACCTGCATCAGTTGATTGGGATCGGCGGCCACTGGCGGCAACGCATGGTCGGGCAAAAAATCGACCGTAATGTTGCTCTTGCGCAGGGGATAGGACTGCAGATGCACCGTGCGCTGTACGAGTTCATTCAGGTCCACCGGAATGTGTCCCGGGGCAGGCGGGCGGGCAAAGTATTGCAGGTTCGATACGATTTCGGCGGCGCGCCGTGCCTGCTGCTGCAGAATCGTGAGCTGCTTGCGCATGCCCTCGTTGATGCCGCCGCCTTCCTGCAGCAACTCGGCCATCCCCAGAATGCTGGTCAGGGGATTATTGAGTTCGTGGGCAAAGCCGCCAATCATCTGTCCCATGGCCGCCAGACGCTCGCTCTGAATAATCTGCTGCTCCAGCTTTTTTTCCATGGTTACATCGCGGACGGAAATAATGACTCCGGCCGGTTTGCCTTCGGCATCCAGCAAGGGGCTTGCCATGCCGAGCATGGTGCGGGTTTCTCCGTTCTGGTGACGCGCGCTGTAGTCGCAGGACGGACGGGAATTTTCCCCGCCCGCAACCGTATGGAAGAGCTTGGCTAGCTCGGGCGAACTGCTCTCGGCGTCGTCGATGCTCTTGCCGAGCAGATTTTCAGGCCCGTAGCCCAGAAGTTCGCGAATGCGTGGGCTGACGAACGTATATTTGCCCGTCAGATCGAGGACGACGATCAAATCCGGGAAACTCTCCAGCAGGTGCCGCCGGAATTCTTCCTGCCCGCGCACCTGCCGCTCCAGGGCGCGCTTCTCGGTGACGTCGATCAGCGTCCCCTGGTAGCGCACAATGCGTCCGTCTTCGATTACGCCGCTCGAAGTGTCGTGGCAGACAGCCACGCCACCGTCTTTTCTTCGGAGTCGAACCTCGCGTGTGCGGGTGCGGCCGCTCTCGCTTCCCGATCGCCCCAATACTGGCTGTTCCTCTGCATCCACCTTCAAAGCGTCGGGGGGCAACTGCAGCAGTTCGTCCTTGCTCGCATACCCCAGGATTGCAGCCAGCGCCGGGTTCACCTCCAGCAGCTTTCCCTCCGGCGTGCAGATGTACACACCTTCCCGCAGGTTTTCGAATAATTGTGTGAAGCGCTGTTCCTTTTCCCGTTGCAAAGTGATGTTTCGTGCCAAAACGCTCGCTCCCGTTACGTCATCGCCCTTCACGATCGCGCTTGCAATGCAATCGTAATAAAAGCGCTTGGGATTGCCCTTGAGTTGTACTGCCACTACACCGGTCCAGTTTCGCTTCTGCAGAAACCGCACCACATCAAATGGCTCCTCCGCGATCAGCGGTGCGCCCAGGAAGTCATCGAGCCGGTTGCCTATCAGTTGGGAATATGGCACGCCCAGGATCTCGGTGACGCGCCGGTTCAAGGTGCGCAGCGTTCCGTCTAACGAGACGGCTAGCGCCACATCGTCCAGCGAGTCGATCAGCTCTTTGAAGTTGCGTTGCGAACGGGAGATCAGCTGCCCCAATTGGTCCAACTGTTCTTCCGATGGCGCAACGCTCGTCCGTTGCTCAAAGCCCTTCAGGATCTGCTTCAGGTCGGAAACTTCGCGCCGTCGCCCAAAAGCGTAGGTCGCGAACAGGAACGAGAGTAAAAACAGTCCAGCTGGAATTGCCCACAACCGGTAGGGCAGGGTTTCGAACTGCTGCCACGACAATGCCGCGACCGCCGCCGCCAACAACACGATCAAGCCCAGGGCCCATCGCCATAACTGGCCCTCTTCGCGTTCCAGGCGGCTCGGCGTGGCGTCGGACTGTTTTGGCGGAGACCCTTCTTCAGACATTACAGCCACCACTGGCGTGCAACAACCTGCAAACCCCGACGGAACCGCGTTATTGCCCTAGCGTAGCACCGAACGCCCCTTTTGGCCTGCTTCCTGTGGCGCAGGTTCCATCACGGTAACGGGGTGATCCCGGTCACATAAGGCCTGCGTGGAGCGCCGTATGATGGCCCCAGCGATCTCCCACCCGCGCCTTCCTCCCTGTGTGTTCGTTTGTGACTGCTCTGGTCCGGCTTCTTATGCTCTATAAGACTCTGAGTGCGGCTGTCTATGGCGTAAACGCCAATATTATTGAAGTCGAGGTGGATGTTTCCGGCATCAAGCTGAACGAAGACTATTTTCATACCGTCGGCCTCCCCGACGCCGCGGTCCGCGAGAGCCGGGACCGCGTTCGGGCCGCGCTCAAGAATTGCGGCTACGATATCCCCTCTACCCATATCACTATCAACCTGGCGCCGGCCGACATTCGCAAGGAAGGTTCCGGCTTCGATCTCCCGATGGCTCTCGGCATTCTGGGAGCCTATGGAGGTCTGAACAAAAAAGAGATTGCCGATGCGCTGTTTGTCGGCGAGCTCTCTCTGGATGGCAGTCTGCGCGGCGTCCGGGGAGCGCTACCGATCGCGCTCGAAGCACGCACCCGAAAGGTGAAGCGCCTGATCGTGCCCGAGGTGAATGCACGCGAAGCGGCTATGGTCGGCGACGTCGAGGTCTATCCCGTTAAATCACTGGTCGACGTCATCCACTACATCAATTCTGGTAATGGCATCTCCCGCCTGCAGGTGGATCGCGACCAACTGCTCCGGGAGGCGCAACTGTTCCACGTGGACTTTAAGGATGTGCGCGGGCAGCAAACTGCGAAGCGGGCGCTCGAAGTGGCTTGCGCCGGCAGCCACAATATCCTGATGATTGGGCCGCCGGGATCGGGCAAGACGATGCTGGCCAAGCGCATGCCCGGCATTCTGCCGCCCCTGACGTTCGAAGAAGCGCTGGAGACGACCCGGATCCACAGCGTGGCGGGAGTGCTCGACGCCCACGCCGGACTAGTGGGCGTACGCCCGTTTCGCTCGCCACACCACACGATCTCTGATGCGGGGCTGATTGGTGGAGGGGCCATCCCGAGGCCGGGCGAGGTTTCGTTATCGCACAATGGCGTGCTTTTTCTTGACGAACTCCCCGAATTCCCGCGGACCGTGCTCGAAGTGATGCGCCAGCCGCTCGAGGATGGCACCGTCTGCATCGCGCGCGCAGCCATGTCGCTCACTTTTCCCGCCCGCTTCATGCTGACTGCGGCCATGAACCCGTGTCCGTGCGGCTTTCACAACGACCGCACGCGCGAGTGCCACTGTACCCCGCCCATGATCCAGCGCTACATGTCGAAAATCTCGGGGCCGCTGCTCGACCGCATCGACATCCACATTGATGTGCCGGCCGTGAACTACAAGGATATGCGGAGCACGAACGAGCCGGAAAGCTCGGCAAAGATTCTGGAGCGGGTCATCCGCGCCCGCCAGCTTCAACTCGACCGGTTTGCGTCCTCGAAGGCTAAGCTTTATTGCAACGCCCAGATGTCGTCGCAGGATATTCGCAAGTTCTGCCCGCTCTCGGCCGATTGCGAACGCTTGCTCGAGCGCGCCATGACCCAGCAAGGACTCAGCGCGCGGGCCCACGATCGAATACTGAAGGTGGCGCGGACGATCGCCGACCTCGAGTCAAACGCGCAGCTTGAACCCAAGCACATTGCGGAGGCAATCCAGTACCGGACGCTGGATCGGACGTATTGGGCGTGAGGGGAAGTCGGAAGTGAGAAGTCAGATTGCGGAAGTTAAACCAAAAAGAAAACCGAGACTTCCCTAAGGTCGTCTCGGCGCTCTCTTTGTCTCTCTCGCTGCTTCTTTTGCAGAACCTGGTTTTGAACTAATCCGCCGCCGCTCCGCTTTTCGACGCGGCCTCATCGGCCTGCCGCAAGCGCAGTGCCCGGTTCGAGGGCAATCCGGCATCGCGAATCTTGTACAACAGCGCGCGATAGCTGATGCCGAGGGTGCGCGCCGCCTGCTTCCGGTTCCAGTGGTGCATTTGCAGAACCTTCAGGATGACCTTGCGCTCCAGTTCGCGCACCGCTTGCCGCGTCAGCTTCTTGAGCGAAATCGGCCCGTCGAATGAAATGTCGGGATTCAGGAAATCGGGCTCGCGATGCACCAGGTCGCCAGTAATCGCTTCCTCGTTGCCGAGGATGACGTAGCGCTTGATCAGGTTTTCCAGTTCGCGAATGTTACCCGGCCAGTGATACTTCTGCAGCACGGCCAGAACTTCGGTCGAGATGGGCCGCGCCTTGCAGTTGAATTTCCGGTTGTAGTACTCGAGGAAATACTTGCACAGATCTTCGATGTCGGTCCGGCGCTCGCGCAGCGACGGCATGCGCAGATTGACCACGTTGATGCGGTAGAAAAGATCCTGGCGGAAGGTTCCGTTCTCGATCTCGGCCTGCAGGTCGCGGTTGGTCGCGCACACGACACGCACTTCGACTTTCTTGTCTTCCTGCGCGCCGATGCGGCAGAACTGGCCATCCTGCAAGAGTTGCAGCAGCTTGGACTGCAAGGACATATCGAGTTCGGAAATCTCGTCGAGGAAAAGCGTGCCGCGATGCGCCATTTCCACCCGGCCCGGCTTGGCTCCGAAGGCTCCCGTAAACGCGCCTTTCTCGTAGCCGAACAACTCGCTCTCCAGCAAGGTGCCAGGAATTGCCGGACAGTTCACTTTAACAAACGGTCCAACCTTCCACGGAGAAAGTCCGTGGATCAACCTCGCGATGATGTCCTTCCCGGTTCCGCTTTCTCCGGTGATGAGCACCGGCACATTCGCTGCGGCTACCCGGGCAAGCTGGGCACGAATCGCCTGCACTGCCTCCGAGTGGCCAAAAATAATCTCGTCGGGAGGAACTTCACCCAGCGATTGCTGGAAAGACGTGATTGGAAGTGTCGTCATAAGACCGTAAGCCCCGTCGGGGACGTGTTGCCCCCATGCACTAAAAGTGCACCCTATGCACCAAACGGGGGAGTCGAGAAGAACAACCAGGGGGGAACTGGCTAACTGCAAACTCTACAAGCCACTTACAGTGATAATAATCCCACACATCTCGCCTGCGGGATGGCACGAAGGTGCCACGTCAAGCGGGTACCATGTAGGGAAAACATTTCACACTGCGGCGAGCGCTTTTCTCAATTGACTGGCAGGAAGGCTGGCCCGATCGGTGCTAAGGGGCCGCAAAAACTTAAGGCCGAGAAGATGATAATCGTCCAGATGAGAGACCCAGATGGTTTTTGCCCGGATGACCCGCGAAGTACTGGGTAAGCCGTTGGCCGGGCCGATCGGTGCGCTCGGTATTTCCAGGGAAACCAGGGTGGATTTCGGCAAAGACCGGCGTACAACTACCAGAGCTCCCCCGGCGGAGATATTGACGGCGGTAGCAAACTCCAGCGAATCCTTCCCATTTCCGTCCCGAGTGCGGACAAAAACAGGAATCGCGAGTTGTAAACGAGTCCATTTCCGTGCGTCTGTCTTGATCACCCGGTCTCCCGCGTGCCTTACCTACCCGAAAGAGGCATCGACTGGCCTGATAGTCGCACCTGACGTGCCAAACCCCCGGTCACCACCGTGTTCCCCGGTAAATCGTGCTAATCCGCGCTCCCATCGCCGCTTTCGCTCCTAAACACCGCGACCCCGCCGATCTAGATGTGCCTGCAGGTACCCACACTAAAGTGCAAGGTTTTTCCCACCGAGGGACATCGAGTGCCCGTTTTCCAATTGACAGTTGTTTGCACCTGACTTAGCATGAGGCCATCCCTAGTTACAACGGTAGAAGATTTCCCTCCCCTCGAATACTGTCACACGTGGTTCTTGATGGCTTCGACGCGCGAGAAAAAACCAACCGTGTCTACGGGCGCCAGTTCGACGAAAGAGGGCTTAACTCCCGCCTCCAATGGGCTGGTTTCGCAGCCTGCTCCGGGCAATGAAATCGCCCGGGAACTGGAAGAATTACGAGACCGCTACCGTAAGACAACCAACGCCCTGGGGTCCGCCGCCCATGACCTCAAAACGCCTCTGGCGATCCTCAACGGCTACATAGAACTGCTGCGGGGAGAAAAATTGGGGCCGCTCAACGAGCGCCAGCGCGAGATCATCGCTGACATGTTTTCCAGCGGCCAGCGCCTGCAACACTTTATCCAGGACTTCCTGACCTACACCGTGCTCGAAACCGGCGAACTGCGCATGCAATTCACGGAAGCCGATATCAACGACACGCTCTCCGAGGTTTGCCGCATCTGGTCCAACCGGTTTCAGGAAAAGGGCGTTGCGCTTTACTTTCTGGGGAACGACAAGTTGGCGCCGTTTCCCTTTGACTCGCCCAAAGTTCAGCGTGTCATCTCCAACCTTCTGGAAAATGCCTGTAAATACACGCCCCAGGGCGGCACCGTTTGGCTTCATGCCGAACCCCATATGTGGGAGCGGCGCTCGGTCAGCAAATCGGCCGCGAATGGCGATCGGCGGCGGCAATCCACCAGCGCTCCCAACGCGGTCAAGGTCAGCGTCTCCGATACCGGTCCCGGGATCCGGCCCGAGTTCCAACTGGAAATTTTCGATGACTTCTTCCGCCTCCCCGGCTCCGAATCGGCCGAGGGCATGGGGCTGGGACTGGCCATTGCCCGCCGCCTTTTGCAGGGCATGGGCGGAAAAATCTGGGTGGAGAGCGAACTGGGCGCGGGCAGCAAATTTTCTTTCCTGATCCCCTTAAAACCTGTTCTTAGCAGTCCGCATCGAGGAATGAGTCAATGAGCCAGACCGCCAACATCCTGCTCGTCGATGACGAACCGGGAATGCTGCGCTACATCCGTACGCTGCTCGAAGTCGATGAGCATAAGGTCCAGACCGCGACTACTGGCGAGGAAGCGGTTGCCCAGGTCCAGAAAGGGCTCAGTCCGGATCTCGTCCTGCTCGATCTGCTCATGCCCGGGATCGACGGGTTGCAGACTCTTGAACAGCTTCGCCAGCTCAAGCCCGGCCTCAAAGTCGTCATGCTTTCTTGTGTCAGCGATACCCGCAAGGTGGTGCAGGCCATGCGCCTGGGCGCGACCGACTACCTGACCAAGCCTTTTCAGAAAGCTGAACTCGATTCCGTAATCAGCCAGTGTGTTGGCACCGCCAAAGGCGAAAGCTATGCCGGCGAAGTGGAAGAACTGTGCGACGACGTATTCTTCGTCGCAGCCAGCCCGGCGATGAAGAAGATCCGTTCCCAGGCCGCGCTGGTTGCCAACGTAGACATCCCGGTCCTGCTGCTGGGGGAAAGCGGCACCGGCAAGGAAGTTCTGGCCCGCCTCATCCACAAGCTTTCTCCGCGCGCGCATCGCACGTTCCTCAAGGTGAACTGCGCCGCCGTGCCCGCCGATCTGCTGGAGAGTGAACTGTTCGGTTACGAAGCGGGAGCTTTCACCGGAGCGAATCACGCCAAGCCGGGCAAGTTTGAACTCTGTAACAAGGGCACGTTCCTGCTGGACGAAATCGGCGAGATGCCGCCACTGCTGCAGGCCAAACTCCTCCACGTGCTGCAGGACCAGACATTCTCACGGCTCGGCAGCCGCGCGGTCATTAAGGTGGATGTGCGGATACTGGCCGCGACCAACATTAATATTGCGGAAGCAATTGCCAGCAAGCGCCTGCGCGAAGATCTTTATTACCGCCTCAACGCTTTCACCCTTTCGCTGCCGCCGCTCCGAGATCGCAAGGAAGAGATTCCGATTCTGCTCAAGCACTTCATGTCGCGCATGTCGGAATCCTACGCGCGCGCGCCGCTGCCCATGGGGCCCGCACTCATGGAAGCTTGCCTGCGACATTCCTGGCCCGGCAATCTGCGCGAACTCAGCAATTTCATCAAGCGCTACCTGGTTCTGGGAGACGAAACGCTGGCGGCCAGCGAACTGCAACCTCGTTCCGATGGTGGCGGAGGACTGACCCTGGACGTCGCGGGCGCGGAAGGCGGCGGTGGGTTGAAGTCGGTAGGCCGGAGCGCAAAAGATGAAGCGGAAGCCGAAGCTATCGCGCGCGCGCTCACGGAGACAAACTGGAATCGCAAGCAAGCCGCCGCGCTCTTGCAGATCAGCTACAAAGCGTTGCTCTACAAAATCCGTCAGTACGGAATCGCCCAGACCCGAAGCACGCACCGGTTATCGGCGGGGGCGTAGGAGTAGCGCCGCCATCCTGCTGACTGTACCGAGGGCTGTCCACAGGCTATAGCCCGATAAGTTTCCCTGAAAGCCAATATGCAAAGGCCGCAGATACCAGGACAGCTCCAATGCGGTAGAGGTTCTCTCGCACTGAACCCACTACATAAGCGAATCCAGTTGCTCCCCGCGATATGCCGTGGTAAATGGCCAGCAACGACGGGAGCATGAGCAGGCTGAGTGAAATCAGGAAGATGAACGATGCAACCAGCAGTCGCCGCATGCTAGGCCCACCCTGAGAGATGGGCGCTTGGATCTGAGAGCTGTTTGACTGGTGCGGATAAGAGGACTCGAACCTCCACGACCTTGCGGCCACTAGGACCTGAACCTAGCGCGTCTGCCAGTTCCGCCATATCCGCAACTAGAAAAAATCGGCAGGAGTCCTTTTTTCAAGAGGACTACATCTAATATCTACTGGCCGCGCCCCGGCTGTCAATTAAACTGGACGGTGCGTACAGTGTCTTTGGAGCCATGCCTTTAGGCAGCGGCCGGCCGACGAAGACGCGATTGATCATGGCGAACACCGAAGACAAAACCGCTGCCAAAAAGATTCCGGCGGAGATCGCGCGCGAGCTTCGCACGCTGGCGCACGACCTGAGCAACTCCCTTGAAACCATCGTGCAGGCCACCTACCTGATCACCCAGGCCGGCCCGCCCGAGCCGTCAAAACGCTGGGTACAACTGATCGATCAAGCCTCGCAGGATGCGGTGAAAATCAACAACAAGCTGCGCGAGATCATGCGGGATCACAGTTAGGACTTCGGCTCTGGGCTTTGGGCGTTAGGCTCTGGGCTCTGGCAGGTTGCGGAAAAACTCTGATTCCGGCAGGTTTGGGGAAGGGCACGGTTCCACTCGTGCCGTAAATCGTGCCGAATCAACAGCGGCTTCCAGCCGCTGGGGAATGTTGCCCTGCAAAAACACTTTTTCAGCAGCCTGCTAGGCTTTGGGCCTTAGGGCCCTAACATGAACCGGGAGCCTCGAGCCCAAGGCCTAGAGCCAGCTTTACCCCAGCTTCGCATTCATCGTGATCTTCGCATTCAGCACCTTCGACACCGGACACCCTGCCTTGGCATTCTGTGCCGCCGTGTTGAACGCCTCTGCCGAAGCGCCGGGTACTTTCGCGACCACATCCAGGTTCACGGCCGTGATCGTCCATCCCGCTTCCAGCTTCTCCATGGTCAACGTCGCCGATGTGCTGATACTTTCTGGCGTCAGGTTCGCGCCGCCCAGTTGCGCCGAGAGCGCCATCGAGAAGCACGCCGCATGGGCCGCCGCAATCAGTTCCTCGGGATTTGTCCCCGGAGTATTTTCAAACCGCGTCGTAAACGAATAGGGCGTGTTCGACAAAACGCCGCTGGCCGAAGACACCGACCCTTTTCCATCCTTCAGTCCACCCTTCCAAACCGCACTAGCCTTGCGTTCCATTCCAATCTCCTTGTGATGACGTCAAATCAAATTTGTGGAATTTAAACAACCCACCCATTGTACTCAGAGCACGGGTTCGCGGTCGTCGCCCGCTCCCGTGAATTCATGGAGACGGACCGCTGCAAATCACGGATAATATCTATTCGTAATTTATCTCAACGAATAATTCAGGAGTCTTTCATGAGATGGGTGCTGGTAATCCTTGCGATGATAGGCATCGTTGTTTCGGCGCTTGCGCTGCGCGAGCACTACCGCACCGAGGCTTCGCCGTGCAGCATCAATGAGCGCTGGGACTGCGGCATCGTCAATCACAGCCCGTATGCCATGGTGTACGGCATTCCGGTAGCGGTGCTCGGCATCGCCGGATACCTGCTGCTGGGCCTGCTGGCCTTTCGAAGAGCTTACCCGTGGATGCTGCCGTTCGTGATGTTCGCCCTCGCCTTCGCCATCCACCTCGCCGACGTCGAAGCTTACGTGCTGGGGGTATGGTGCATCTATTGCGTCGCCTCGCTGGGAGTCATTTCGTTGTTGACCCTGCTTGTGCTGGGCACGGTGATCGCCGGTTCGATGCAG
>Ga0187851_10003999_pt1 | contig 12193 bp, 9 predicted proteins | sample June2016WEW_6_10_FD_132997 | JGI IMG/M metagenome (GOLD analysis project Ga0187851, IMG submission 132997) | Peatland microbial communities from SPRUCE experiment site at the Marcell Experimental Forest, Minnesota, USA - June2016WEW_6_10 | ecosystem: Environmental > Terrestrial > Soil > Wetlands... | reverse complement strand
GCTGCTTTTGGCAAGCAGCCCGCGAGAGTAGTCAACTGAAATAGAGATCTCAGCCAAATCAGGCATTCTGGCTGCGGCGACGGGCCAACAGTGCCAAGCTGCCCAAGGCCAGCAAGCCCAGGCTTGCCGGTTCGGGAACCGTGGCACCGAAGGTGACAGCGGTGTCATTGCCGCCATAAATGGCGTACTGACCAGTGAAGTTCACATCGTCACCTTGAGTCACGAAGATCGTGGCCAGATTCGCGTAGTTGTCCGAATCCGGATCCGGAACCGGCGTGATGCCGCTGTCGACCACGGCGACACCGATGTTGGTCCCGATAAAACCCTGCTGCCACACCGCGGGCGCGTTGATCGGCTCGCTCGTATATTCCGCCGCTGTGACGCTCACCGCCTGCCGAGCGCCAACCGCGCGATCCAACGAAATATAGGTAACATTGGAGTCCGCTGCAAGCTGATTCAGTCCGCTGGAAGGAACTGTGACGACAAGTGCGTTGATGGCGCCAAGGGTGGTCTTGACCACGCCGCCCAATAAAGAAATCAGAAACGTCTCAAGCGACGATGGCGTTTGCTTGTACTGAATGATCACCGGCAGGTTTGAGGAAGTTGCAGCAGCAGCGTCAGGAGAAATCTTGCTGCTGGTAGCCCTCGTTGCGGCAAATCCCGAAGCTGAGGCGGTGACAAACAACGAGAGAACGATCGGCAAACGAAAGTGAGACATGAGAGCTCCAAAGTGAACGAAATGTCTTGCACGTTCTCAGCAGATCTTGCTAGCTGTGTTCGGCCTCATCGAGCGAATTTGCGCTACGAAGGCTTTCTGCAATTTCCACATTAGTGGCATATCCATCTGTATTCCATGCCCCCCAAGTAGCAAACACTCACCGGCGAGTTGGAGGGCCTTCCCCTGCCGGTAACAAGGTGTAATGATTACTTTAGAACTGGAAATAATAGACTTAGTCGCCAAAGGCCACGGCAGGCCCGTATGTTTCGCGGTTCCGGCGGTCGCGGTAGCTCATCAGGACCTCGGGCGGAGCCGGCAGTGCATTGACCAGCGCGCGTGTTACCGCATGGCGTCCATGGCCGATTTGAGATACCGGCAGGTCTTCGACGATTGTTCCACCGTCAAGGACAGCGATTCGGTCGCTAAGTTGCAGCACAGAGATCAGATCGTGCGAGATATAAAGCATAGAAATGCCATGCTCAAGATTCAGTCCTCGCAAAAGCTCGACGACCTGAACCTGGGTAACTGGATCGAGCGCGCTGGTGGGTTCGTCCGCAATCAACAGCGCGGGCCGGTGCAGAAGGGCCAGCGCAATCAGTACGCGCTGCGCCTGGCCTACGCTTATCTGCGTCGACCGCCTGCAGAGGAACTCCCTGTCTGAAGGAAGCTGCACCTCGGCAAGCAATTCGGTGAGCCGGTCCGCGAGGGCCGCCCGTCCGCCGTTTTCGTGTGCTCTCCACGCCTCAATGAAGTGGGCCTCTAAACTGATCGCCGCATTCAGTGCCGTCATTGGGCTCTGCGGAATGAGTGCAACACGGCGTCCTCGCAGTTTGCGAAGGTCACGCTCTGAAAGGCCGAGAAGATTCTTCCCATCGAGCATGACGTGACCTGAGACGCGACCCCCGCGCCAAGGCAGCAATCCAAGCAGCGATTGAACAAGCGTACTCTTGCCCGCACCGCTTGTCCCCACAAGGCCAAGCACTTCTCCATGTCCAAGTTCAAAGCGGATGTCGCGAAGGACCGGCTTTCCAGGATATCCAGCCTGCATGGCAACGCGCAGAAGACAGTTGTCGCTCATCGCGTGCCTTCCAGCCGCAGGTTCTCAACGTTCCAAACCAATCCCGGCGCCAGCACCGCGGGTTGAACGCCCTTGAGTCTGGGCGAAATCGCAATCAGGGCATTCGGATAGACGAGGTAAATGAACGGCTGCTGATCGGCGACAATCTGCTGCACCCGGTCTACAGCCTGCTTTCGCTCTGCATCGGTCAGGCTGCTTGCCTGCATATTCATTGCGCGATCGATCTCTGTCTCCCACGAGGTTGCGGGAATTTTCTCCGATGGATTCCACTGGTGATTCGGAGACGAACTGAGCCACACATTCATCATCGCGTTTGGATCCGGATCGACGTTCTCGAGGCCAAGAAGGCAAGCCTCGTAATCCTGCGTGTGCATCATGCGCTCGATGAGTGCGGGAAAGTCAAGCGCCACGACTGTCACCTGGATCCCAATGCCTTTCAGATCTTCCTGAATGAGCGTCGCCATCTTGAAGCGCGCGGCATTCCCTGTGTTGGTAAGAATCGAGAACCTGACCGAATGCCCATTCGCATCCGTGAGTACGCCGCCAATCAAGCGGAAACCTGCCTTTGCCAGCCCGGCCTTCGCCGCGGCTACATCTTCTTGCGGCACTGAAAGCGAACGGTCGAACCAGGCAACGTTTGCAGGCGAGATAAAGCTGTACGCAGGGGTGGCATGGCCTTCATACGCAATCCGCGCCAGGTCTGCGCGATGAATTGCGCGCGAAACCGCAACACGGAACGCCTGGTTTTGAAACCATGCTTTCTCCCAAGCAGGCAAAGGCGCACCGGGCGCCTGGTTAAACCACATCTGCTCCGTATTGAGTGAGGGGCCAAGATCGCGCACCGTATTGGGAGCCTTCTGCTTCAGCATGCTGAAGTAATCCGGTGGCAGGCTATCGATTACGTCGTATTCCCCGTGCTCAAAGAGTCGTATCTCCTGTTCGTGATTGTCCAGGATATCCAGACGTATTCCTGTGGCGTAAGGGAGCCCGAATTCCTTGCTGTCTGGTCCGGAATAATGCGGGTTGCGGCGCAGGCGCACATACTGCGAACGTCGATAGTCGGCGACCACAAACGGGCCCGCCGTAAGACGGCCTTCGCTTGGCCGGTCCGCAGGCTCAATTGCGATCTCGTCGAAGACCTTGCCGATTCCGATCACTCGCCTGGGAAGATGCACGAGTACGGTGCGTTCATCAGGCGTCTCAACTGTGACACCCGCCGCGGACAGGAACTCCTCGGCAACCGGTGCGCCGGTTGCCGGCAACAGGACACGCCGAATCGACCACGCTGCGTCTTTTGCCGTAAGTCTGGTGCCATCGGAAAACTCAAGATCGGCACGAAGCTTGAACGTCACCGTTCGGCCACTGGAGGAGATGCTCCAGTCCTCGGCCAATTGCGGTTCCACTTTTTGGGTAGAGCGATTGAAGCGAAGCAGAACGCCTGCGGTGAGATAGCGCACCAGTTCGGATTCCTGGTCGTCGACCTTGGCGGGATCGAATGTTTTGGGATCGTATCCAATTGTCCACGCCAGTTCACCCGGCAGCCGCGACGCAGTCTGGCCTGCACATGTTATTCCGACCACGGCAATGACCGCGGCGGCGACAAATCGAATTGGGAGACGCGGCAATCGCATGATCATTGCTTGGTTGCGACACCCTCAAAGAGAAGCAGGATGAGGATGAGAAGAGCTATAGGCAGATATACCCACGCCGTGTGCATCAGCATGGGCGAGTTATCGAGTTCAAGCAGCATGCTTCCCCAGGACGGAAGTGGTTCGCCGATGCCCAGTCCGAGGGCCCCAAGATTTGCCTCGGCGATGATGAACGCCGGAATGCAGATGAGGAACTGAGGAATCAGAAGAGACGTCAGGTTGGGCAACACATGACGCATAATTTGCTTATCGCGCAAGCCGGCGGCACGCGCCTGCAGCATCCATTCGGCCTTACGGAGTTCCAGAGCACCACGGTAGACAGCCCGGGCGCAAGCAGGCCATCCAACCACAGCGAGAATCAGGAATGTGATGGCGGCCGAGTGAGCCGGAGAGGTAGTCAACGGCAGGGTCGATCGAACCATCATCAACAAGAACAACCACGGCAATGCGAGGAATACATCGCAAGCCAGCATGGCCAAGCTACCCAGGGCTGCTGGGCTGAACGCGGAGAGCGTGCCGACCCCGGCGGCGGCCAATGTGGCTGCGGCCGAAGCCATAACCGCGCCTCCCATGCTAAGCAGGAAAGCTGCCGACACGCGCACCATTCGATCGCGGCCTAACGCGTCGGTCCCGGCGGGATGTTGCGCCGACGCTGATGCAAGAAGCTGTTCTCGATCCTGACCCGAATAGCTCCTTCCGGGCAACGCTAACACCCCGATCGCAATTGCGGCAAGCGCAAGCAAGGACCAGAATGCTGCGGGCCTGATTGCCGGAATCCTCATTGTCATGCCCCTTGCCATTCGCCCGCTCTGTCTGGATTCATTCCAGCAAATGTAACTGCAACGGCCATGATCATGGTTACCCCAAGCAAGACGGGGAGGTCGCGATTCATTGCGGCATTCCAGGCTAGCTGGCCCAGCCCGGGTACGCTGAATACCACTTCCACAGGAACCAGCGCGCTGAGCGCGTTAACGATGGACAGCGTGGCGAGAGCAAGCAACCGCGGTGCAACGCTGGGTAGGATATGGGCGTACACGAGTCGCAAAGTAGATAGCCCCTGTGCACGCGCTTGAAGCAAATGTGGATCTCGCCACGCATTGCGGAGCATTCTGTCAAGAAACTTGAAGTCTCGTGCGGCAACCACCAGCGTCATCACCAGCGTCGGACCCCCGCAGTCGCTCAGAATGCAGAGAGTTGCCATGGCGGCTGTTGGAACGGCCAGCAAGAGCGTGCTCAGCGCCTGCCAAGACAAGGAAGGATTTCTTCCCGCACTTGAGACAAGGGCTGCGCAGAGTGCAAGGGACCAGGCAAACGCAATTGACCGCAACAGCAGACCTCCCGTCACAGCGAGGCGAGGCGCAATCAACTCTAAAACCGGCACGTCATATTGGCGGGATATTCCGAAATTGCCGCGTGTCCATCCACCAAACTCCGCGGAGAGCATCTGAGCCAGAGAGGCGCTGCGCGCGGCCTCTGCCGCTAGCTCGACGCGCGTGGTGTTCCCATAACGCGAGTCCATTTCGCGGGCATCGCTCAGGTATCCGGGCGCAAAGCGGACGAGGACCGTGGATCCAACCGCGACCATCATAACGATCATCAGCGTGCGGGCAATCCACCGCAGCATGTCGGCAACGCACGTCATAGGGCCGCCAGGCTTGCTACACGTGGTTCTGTCTTGACGTCATTTCCTTCGACAGGGCCGCTGAGAGTTCGTTGAAACTCCCTGGTAAATCGCGCTTCGAGTCCCTCGAGAATCCTGAGATGACCTTTTGAGAATGCGGAGCGGGCAGCCGCGTAGAGAGTGACGACTCCAAATACAGAGCCGTTTGCATCGAGGAAAGGAACGGACAGGGCGGAACTCTCCGCGGTGAGCAGGCCGCTATTGGGAACATAGTTCGGCTCGACCGTCGGGTTTCCGTTCACGATCGCCCGGCCGTGCTCCGCAACCCAGCCCGAGAGGCCTTCGCCGAGCGACATCTGCTGCATCAAAAATGCCCCTTCGGAATCACAGTCGATGAATTGCGGCAGCAGTAGGTCACCGATGCGCAGATACACTGCAACGCCGCCGTGCGGAATGAACGCACGCAGGCGGCTCGACAGCATCGAAATGACCCCGTCCGCACCGCCTGAGCGATCAAGCATGCGGCCTAATTCGGCGATGGCTGCTACCTCGGAACTTGCCGCGGCAACCAGGATCGGCGATCCGCTTTGCGGCTGCATGGATCCTTCTGCGTGATGCTCGGGCTCAAACCCTGCGCCGGGAGCTGCACCGCGAACGACGGTAAAGTTCGTCTTGAGCGGTTCAATATGTCCGATCTGCTCGCGCGCCTTCTCTTCCAGCGCCAGATAGTGCCGCTCCAGCAACTCCACAATCTGCGGGTCAAACTGGATGCCGGCGCGGGCTTTCAAAAACTCCATCGCCTCGGGTAGTGGAAGTGCCTTTCGGTATGGACGCTCAGAAGCAAGGGCATCGAAACAATCAACGGCAGTGAGCAGCCGCGCGCCGATCGGGATAGCTTCGCCTTTCAGACCGTCTGGGTAGCCGCTGCCGTCCCATGACTCATGATGCGATCGCACAATGGGCACGACCGGATAGGGGAACCGCACCCGCTCGAGAATATCGGCGCCCACCACCGGGTGAATCTTCATCTTCTCGAATTCTTCCTGGGTTAGTTTGCCGGGCTTGTTGATGATGAATTCCGGCACGGCGAGCTTTCCGATGTCGTGCAGATACGAAGCAATCAACAATGCCTGCATGATCGGTTCTTCAAGACCCATCAGCTTACCCAGTTCTGCCACGTAGACTCTCACGCGAAGCAGATGCTTATGCGTGTTCTGGTCTTTGGCTTCGATGGCCATGGCCAGCCCTTCAATCGTTCGAAGGTGTAGAGCCTCGGTATCCTTTGCATGCTGTTCCCGGTCCCGCACGAATTCCATTTGCGACGAATAGGTACGGTAGATGGTGTAGACCATGGGAATCAGCAGCAGAGACGTGATCCATCCGAAAGTGATACCGATCAGGTACGCGACCGCCGCCAGAATTGCGCCAACCAGGTAAAACGGCAGGAACCACAAGAAGTCCCTGCGCCAAAGGGCGAGTGGATCAACCTTCTGGTCCCAGCTGATAACTAATGCGACCGGGATCGTGTTGGAGAAGAAATAGATTGTTGCTGCGATCGCGAGCGCAGGCGCCACGGGGCAATGCAGTCGCAGTAGTCCCACATAGCCATGCCATGCAAACACCGTGGCGTTGGTTACGATTGCAACATTAAAGAGAATCTGGATCAGTGTGAATGGTCGCATCACCCGGATGCGGCATTGCGCGATTACGCTGCAAACCGCAAGGCAAACGGCTTGTAGTGGAGAAAGTTCCAGGATGCCAAGCAGGATGAAGGGGAAGTTCAGCGACATGGTGCCTTCGCTCTTGGGCAGGCCGACTTTCATCCCTGAACTCAGAAGGATGGCGACCAGATATACCGAGAATCGAAGCCATTGCTGAGCTGGGTGCCCCAGAATGGAGCACAGGTTGACGACCCCGCCAACCACCGCCAAGCCAACAAGAGCCTTGATGCGAAGCGTCATGATGCATTCTCGAGTCGTTCTCGACAACGGGGCGCATCCTCTTCAGATGCCGACCGTACCTGCCCCGCTTAGAACTTGGGAATCCCGAAGCGACCTGTCTTCAAGTTTCACGTTACCTTCGTATGAAGCAAAGCCCAATTGGACTTTGGTTGTAGGGGTGCCCCAAGATAGCCATCCCGCATGCGTTCGGGGATAAGTCGTCACTAGGAGTTGGTCTGCCGTATTCACTGTCGGAGATTTCGTTTTGAACCCAATCGAAGTTAGATTCGTGTTTGGAATCGAAATCTAGGATGTTTTCCGAGGACTAGTTGGATCGTTGGTCAGCCGTAAGTTCAGTATTGCTTTGCCTCAAAGGCTAGTTCCACTTCCTTTGAAATCGGCGCTGCAAGTCCCGCCCAAGAGCTATCAGACTGCCATTGGTTGGCTACGGTTTTGGCGGCTTCCCGATCCCAGACTTCGGTTGATTTTCGCTTGAACTCACCGTCGAGGGTTCCCGAGGCAAAAATCGGACAGTCACAACGCGTCCAGCCTCTCTTGCGCTCTTCGAATTCGCCCGAGCAAAGGCTGTGCTTGCGACCGGCTTTGCAGGCGCTCTTGTGAGGGCGATAGAGGTTCATCCCCACGCCATCGTCCAAGCACGATTACCCCCAAATTGCCCCTAGGAAGTCGTTTTCTGTATGTAAGTCTTTTATTATGTAGGTGGCGGAGAGAGTGGGATTCGAACCCACGTTAGAGTTTCCCCTAAACACGCTTTCCAAGCGTGCGCCTTCAGCCACTCGGCCATCTCTCCAGCGGTAGCTTGTCTCCTTGAATCTACCATAGTTGACGGCGCTTACCGGGCTCGGCCGGGATCGCCTCCCCCCCATGCGATTGCTCGCGAATCCATGGCGGGAACAATGATTTCTGCGAGGTGCGCTTCGATCCCGATTCGCACAAATGAAATCGTTTACTTGCTCGCCGCTCGTGATTTATAGTTCCGGGTTGCTCGCTATCGCCATTGCGAAGCGTCTGGGACGACTCCGCCCTGCGAACCTCTCTAAAGGAAGGCACACCAATGACCAAAATCTCTCGTCGCGATCTTCTCCGTTCCGGTGCCGCGCTTTCGACTTCTGCTCTCGTGTCGCACTCGGCTTGGGCGCGTACCGCGGCTCTGATGTCCATGAACCGCGCGACGGTGTCGGCAGAGGCTTTGGCCGCGGTGGCTCCAAGAGAACGCCTTCTCTTTGACTTTGGATGGAAGTTCTTCTTCGGCAACGGAAATGACCCCGCACGCGATCTGAACTTCGGCTTTGACCAGGGAGATTTCGCCAAGACCGGAGAGTTTGACTTCGCCAAGGCCAAGTTCGACGACTCGAAGTGGCGCCCCTTGAATCTGCCGCACGATTGGGCCGTCGAGCTGCCTTTCGTGAACGACAAGCAACAGGCGTCGCACGGATTCAAGCCGCTCGGTCGGCGTTATCCGGAAACGAGCATTGGCTGGTACCGGCGCGATTTCGACATCCCCGCTGGCGATCTGGGCAAGCGTATCGTCGTCGAGTTCGATGGCGTGTTTCGGGACGTGCTCGTCTTCGTCAACGGCTGCTTTATCGGCCGCAATAATCATGGCTATGCGCCCTTCCGCTTCGACCTGACGGACTTTATTGCGTATGGCGCCAAGAACACCATTGTGGTCCGAGTGGACGCCAGCTTTGGTGATGGATGGTTTTACGAAGGAGCCGGCATTTATCGCCACGTTTGGCTCACGAAGACCGACGCGCTGAACTTGGAGCCATGGGAAAGCACCGTGCGCTCGGTCGTTCACTCAGATTCCGCGGCGCTGACGCTGTCAGCGATCGTCCAAAACCGGGGCAAGAAATCGGAAAGCGCCAAAGTTACCTGGCAGATTCTCGATGCAAGCGGCAAGGCTGTGGCGACGGCCGAAGCGCCGGAGCAGCAGATTGCCGCGGATGGCAAGGCTGAGTTCCATGCCGGCGCCGATCTGGCGAATGGGGCGCTCTGGTCGGTTGACGAGCCGAACCTCTATGCGGCAGTTATCACGGTCGAAACCGCCGGCAAGCCGCGCGACGCGGAGCGCGTTACTTTCGGCCTGCGCACCGTGGTATTCGATGCCGAGAAAGGCTTCTCGCTCAACGGAAAGACCATCAAAATTCAAGGCACCTGCAATCACCAGGATCACGCCGGTGTGGGCGCCGCTCTGCCTGATCGATTACAGGTTTTCCGCATGGCCGTGTTGAAAGAGATGGGATGCAACGCCGTCCGCACCTCGCATAACATGCCCACTCCGGAGTGGGTAGACACATGCGACCGCATGGGCGTGATGATGATGTGCGAGACGCGACAAATGAGTTCGAGCCCCGAGGGCCTCAAGCAGTTGGAGACGATGGTCAAGCGCTACCGCAACTCACCCTCGATCATCTTGTGGTCGGTTGGCAACGAAGAAGGTCAGCTGCAGGACGAGATGGCCGAGCAGGGAGCCAAGATCGGCGCGACGATGGTCGCGCGTTGCCACGAACTCGACCCCACGCGCGTGGTTTCCGCGGCCGTGAATGGCGACAACCAGAAGGGCGTCTCCGATTCGTTCGACATTATCGGCTTCAACTACAACCTTAAGAACCCGGATAACTACCACAAGCAGCATCCGAATCGTGCCATCTATGGGTCCGAAACTTCAAGCGCCATCGCGACGCGCGGTGTGTATGCGACTGATCCGCTTCGCAACACCATCAACGATTATGACGGCGTGGTTCCGTGGGGAGAGACGGCCGAAGAGTGGTGGACGTTCTATGGAACCCGCGATTGGGAGGCCGGTGGTTTTGCATGGACCGGCTTCGATTATCGTGGCGAACCCACGCCCTACGGCTGGCCTTCAATCAATTCGCAGTTCGGCATTGTGGACATGTGCGGGTTTCCCAAGGACACGTTCTACTACTACAAAGCCTGGTGGCGTACGGAGCCGGCCCTGCACCTCTTCCCGCACTGGAACTTCGAGGGCAGGGAAGGCGACATGATCTCCGTTTGGGTGTACACGAATCTCGACGATGTCGAGCTTTTTGTGAACGGCCAGAGCCTGGGAAGCAAGAAGGTTCCGCATCTCGGCCATGTGGAATGGAAGGCGAAGTACGAGCCCGGCGCCCTTGAGGCGCGCGGCTCCAAAGACGGCAAAGTTGTCCTCACGGAAAAGCGTGAAACCACGGGCCCGGCCGCCGCGATCCGCCTCACCGCAGACCGGACTGAGATTGATGCGGACGGCGCAGACCTCGCCATCCTGAAGGTGGAAGCGCTCGACAAGGATGGTCGTCTCGTCCCGACCGCAAATAACTTTATTGGCTTCAAGGTGTCTGGCGAAGGAGCGTTGATCGGCGTCGGCAACGGCGATCCTAATTGCCAGGAAAGCGATAAGGAGCCCAAACGTTCCCTGTTCAATGGACTGGCGCAGGTGATCGTTCAGTCCACAAAGCGCCCTGGCGAGATTCGCATCGAGGCGGTCAAGGAAGGTTGGGACGGGCCAGAGCTCACGCCTGCCAAAGTCACCATCACGACCAAACGCGTGAATCCCCGGCCTGAAGTCCCGCAGGAGCCAAGAACGCGGGGTTAAGAAACCTCGCACTCTTGGCGTCAAGAAGGGCGAAATAAGATCAATTGCGGATCGTGCCTACGAGGAACACGTCCATGTCACCTGTCCGGAAATTTTCACGCTGCCGGGGTCTTGAAGGCCGTTGAACTGAAAGCTGCCGGAGGCGTCGGCATTGACGGTCAGCGTGCCGATGTTGTCAGGGAATGCGAAGATGTGCGTCTCCTGCGTCTCGAGCGGTGTGTCCGCGTCCATCTGAGTTGCCGTCAGGTTCTTGGCTGTGTAGCTGCCCGGGCCGTGATACGGGAAGGCCGCTACGTCGGTTGAAAACGTGTGGCCGCCGCCGACTGGCCCGTAGGGACTGCCGCGCGGCGGCATGGGGACAGGCACTTCGAATACGGGGCCGCCGTAATTGCCGGGCGGACGAGTTCCACCTCGGGCGACATCGGCGCAAGTGGGCACCATGATGCGCGTGTCGTAAGACCCGGTGAAGTTGACGCCGCCAGTGACGGTGACGGTTGCGTGCAGCGTGGCCATCTTGGGGTTGGTAATCAGCTGCGCACGCGCCGGTGTGGACGCGGCGATGAGCAAAAGCCCGGAAGAGACGGATGCGGTGAAGACCTTGTAAGCAGTAGCGAGGTTCATCGGGGCTCCTGAGTCAGGATTTGCTGTCCCGTGTGGAGTTGCGGATAGGAAACTATAGCGCATGGGTGGTGCGGCACGACATATTTCCTTGCGATTTCTGCTCTCGATTTTGTGCAGTCATTAGACCGCATGCCAATGGAAGTTGTTCCTGTTTTTGCCCTCTTCCGCAACGCATCATCGCTCACCTTGACATTCTACTAGAGCAGGTGTATTGTCCACCTAGAATGTCTACTAAAGAACAACAAGAGCGCATCGAGCTGCTGCAGGGGACGCTGGACCTGCTGATTTTGCGCACGCTGCAATTAGGCCCGCTGCACGGGCACGCCATTGCCAAGGCCATTGAGTTTCGGTCGGATGAGGTGCTGCAGGTGGAGCAGGGTTCGCTCTATCCGGCGCTGCACCGCCTCATCAAGCGGAATTGGATCTCCGTAGAGGCAGGCACGTCGGAAAACAATCGCCGCGCCAAGTTCTACGCGCTCACGGCGAAGGGCAGAAAGCAGCTCTCCGTCGAAACCAACAAATGGGAGAAGCTGGCTGCTGCCATTGCGCAGGTGCTCAAGCCGGCAAGGCAGGAGGAGCGATGACGCGCCGCAAAAAAATGCTTCAGCAGCTCGATAACGATATTCGAGAACATATCGAGCACGAGACACAGGACAACATCGATCGGGGAATGACGCCGGAAGAGGCTCACTATGCGGCCCTGCGGAAGTTCGGCAACGTGGCGCGCGTGAAAGAACAGACGCACGAAGTGTGGATGATTACCTGGCTCGAGCAGCTCTGGCAGGATGTGCGCTTCGGCATGCGTGCGCTGCGACGCAGCCCGAGCCTCACCGTTGCCGCGGTGCTTGCCATCGCTCTCGGCGTGGGCATCAACGTCGGCATCTTTTCCGTGCTGAACGGGCTGGCGCTGCGCCTGCTGCCGATTCCTCGCGCCAACGAGATACTCAGCG
>Ga0187851_10003998_pt1 | contig 12193 bp, 9 predicted proteins | sample June2016WEW_6_10_FD_132997 | JGI IMG/M metagenome (GOLD analysis project Ga0187851, IMG submission 132997) | Peatland microbial communities from SPRUCE experiment site at the Marcell Experimental Forest, Minnesota, USA - June2016WEW_6_10 | ecosystem: Environmental > Terrestrial > Soil > Wetlands... | reverse complement strand
GTCGAGTGGAATGCGGATGGGCTGGGTGCTGTGCAGGGTGAAGAGGCGGCGGTTGATCTCGTCCTCGGTGGCGGCGGGGAGGGCGTCGCCAGCGGCGGAGATGAACTGGAAGCGGGCGTCGTCGAGCTGGAGGGCGCGGTCGCCGTCGTTGGTGAGGATGACGCGGATGGGCAGGAGACCGTGCTGGATGTAGGGCAAGCGGAAGAAGGCGCAGAGCCTTGGGTCGTCGCAGGGGTCGGCGGCGATGGTGAGGCGCTCGCCGGGGTGAGCGTCGTTGGCGGGGTACTCGGCGGCAGGCTTGGCGGGCGGGGCGGATTTGTGGTCGGCGCGGGCGAGCGGCGCGGCGAGAAAGAGCAGCGCTGCGGCTATGATGGGGAGCAACGCTGCGATATGCGATCGGTGTGGGTTGCGTGGGTTGTGATGCGTGCTCATGCTGGGTTGATTATCATCATCACGGATGCGGCGGTAAAGCTCGGCGGCTGCGGGAGAGAGTGTAGAGACGATGGGGATGGCGCTGTATAGCTTGCTGCTGGTGATGGGGCTGGCGGTGTGCTCGCCGTGGTGGCTGGCGCGGATGGTGCGCTATCGCGCGGGGATGGGGCAGAGGCTGGGACGCGTGCCGACGGAGCTGCGGGCGGCGGCTGCGGGGCGGCAGGTGGTGTGGGTCCATGCGGTGAGCGTGGGCGAGGTGTTGGCCGCGACTCGGCTGGTGTGCGAGTTGGAGGGGGCTTTAGGCGCTGAGTGGGTGGTGGTGGTTTCGACGACTACGGCGACTGGGCAGGCACTGGCGAAGGAGAGATTTGGGGCGGTAGTTGGCGGGGATTCGACCAAGGTGGACTCGGGGCGAGTGTTTTATTATCCGCTGGACTTTGCGTGGGCGGTGCGGGCGTATCTGCGGGCTTTGCAACCAAAACTTCTGGTGTTGATGGAGAGCGAGATTTGGCCGCGAATGCTGGTGGAGTGCGGGCGGGCGGGTGTGCCGGTGGCGGTGGTGAATGCGCGGGTTTCGGATCGAAGCTATGCGCGGGGATTGCGGGTGCGGACGGTTTGGGGACGGGTGCTGCGGCGGGTGGATTTATTTCTGGCGCAGAGCGAGGAAGACGCGCGGCGGCTGGTGGCGATGGGTGCTCGCGGGGAGGAGGTGCGGGCGATTGGGAACCTGAAGTACGACGTGCGCGCTCCCAAGGCCAGCCGCGTCGCCGAGTTGATCAAGAAGGCGGCGGCGGGAAGGCCGATTGTGGTGGCGGGAAGTACGGTGGACGACAAGAAGGGGATTCGCGGCGAATGGGAAGAGGAGACTGTGATCCAGGCTTGGGCTGGGCGGCCTCGTGAGAAGTTTGGCGCACTCCTCATACTGGCTCCTAGACATCCAGAGCGATTTTCAGTTGCGGAGATACGCGCGATGGAGTTTATGTGTGCCAAGGCGAGTATTTGGGGCTCAACACCTGATGACGAACCTGCGCTTGCGGCAAACATTTGCAGCCCCATCTACGCGCCTGTTGAGCCGAACAGGCTAGAGATTGTGCTGCTGGATACGATTGGGGATTTGGCAGCGGTGTATGGTGTGGCGGATGTGGCGTTTGTCGGAGGGAGTTTGGTGCAGCGGGGCGGGCATAATCCGCTGGAGCCAGCGCAGTTTGGCGTGCCGGTGGTGATGGGGCCTTCCTACGAGAACTTCCGCGATGTGGTGGGGAAGATGATCGCGGAAGAGGGGATTCGTATTGTGCAGGACAAGGATGAGTTGGAGTCGGCGCTGGTCGAGCTGCTGACGGACCGCGAGAAGGCGCGGGCGATGGGCGAGCGGGGTCGGCGGGTGTTTGAGCAGCAGCAGGGCGCGACGGGGCGAGCGGTTGTGGCTCTGATGGGGATGGTGCGTCGATGAGGACGAGGCGATGGTGGGCTTGGCCGCTGGTGCCGATCTATGCGGCGGGGCTGATGGCGCGGGATTGGCTGCGGCGGTTAGGTGTGTTGCGGGTGCGGCGGCTTGCGTGGCCGGTGGTGAGTGTGGGGAGTCTGTCTGCGGGCGGGGCAGGGAAGACTCCCGTGGTGATTGCGCTGGCGGAGTTGCTGCGAGGGCGGGGTTGGGCGGTGGATGTGCTGTCGCGGGGGTATGGACGCGAGGGGCGTGGGGTGGAGCGGGTCGATCTGGATGCGACGGATGCGGCGCGGCGGTTTGGCGATGAGCCGGTGGTGATTGCGCAGAGGACGGGGGTTGCGGTGTGGGTTGGGGCGGAGCGGTTTGCGGCGGGGATGGCAGCAGAGGGTGCGGCGAGTGGGGGAGAGCAACAGCAAGGACAAAAGCGAAATGCGGGGATTCTTCGCTCCGCTCAGAATGACAACTCAAATGGTGGGATGGTGCAGCGGGTGCATCTGCTGGACGATGGGTTTCAGCATTGGGGGCTGGCGCGGGCGGTGGATGTGGTGCTGGTGACGGAGGAGGATCTCGACGATACGTTGCTACCAGCGGGCAATCTGCGCGAGCCTCTGGTGGTCTTGGGGCGGGCGGATGTGGTGGTGCTGCGCGAGGCGGAGCGTGAGCGCGTGGAGGCGAGGGTTCGCGGGCTGATGCGGGCTGGCGCGGCGGTGTGGATCGTGCGGCGGGAGTTGCGGTTTGCGGAGGGATGCGCGGGTGGGAGGTTGCTGGCGTTCTGCGCCATTGCGCGGCCGGAAGGGTTCTGGGCGATGCTGAAGGATGCGGGCTGCCGGTTGGCTGAGATCGTGGCATTCGGCGATCATCACGCGTATGCGATGGTGGATATGGTGCGGATGGTCGCGATGGCAAAGGAGTGCGGGGCGACGGGATTTATTACCACGGAGAAGGATGCGGTGAAGTTGAGTGGTGCGATGATGGAGCGGCTGCGCGAGGTGGGGTCGGTGTGCGTGGCGGGGCTGACGGCGCGGTTTGTGGACGAGGCGGATGTGCTGCGCGAGCTGGAGGCGCGTCTCCGGTGAGAGTGCTGATAGTGCGGATTGGGGCGATGGGCGATGTGCTGCACGCGATGCCGGCGGTGGCGGCGCTGCGGCGGTTGCATCCGGAGTGGTTTATCGGGTGGGCGATCGAGCCGCGCTGGAGCGACCTGCTACAGATTGCCGGTGACCCGAACGACTTGCAGCAGATCGAGGGACGCCATGATGCGCGCGCGTTGGTGGACCGCTGGTATAGTGTGGCGGCCAGCGCATGGAAGCGGAGGCCGATCTCGCTGAAGACGCGTTCGGAGGTGCATGTACTGCGCGATGTGCTGCGCGGCGAGCGGTTCGACGTGTGCGTGGACATGCAGGGGTCGTTGAAGTCGGCGCTGGTGGGACGGATGGCGGGGGCTGCCGTATTTGCGGGAGCGGCGAGGCCGCGGGAAAGAGTGGCGCACTGGCTCTATAAGCAACAGGTGGAGGTGCGCTCGGCGCATGTGGTGCTGCAGGGGTGCGAGCTGCTGGGCGAGGCGGTGGGTGAGGTGTTGCGACCGGCGCTGGTGACGCTGCCGATGGATGAGATGGATGAGCGGTGGGCCAGCGAGGCGGTGGGACACGAGAGGTTCTGCCTGATCTCGGCGGGCGGGGGATGGGGCGCGAAGATCTGGCCTGTGGAGAGATTTGGACAGGTGGCGGCGGAGTTGGGGAGGGCTGGCGTGCGGTCGGTGGTGAATACTTCGCCGCATGGCTCTCGTGAGGCGGAGCGCGTGGTGGAGGCAAGCGAAGGGTATGCGCGCGCGCTGCCCTGCTCGGTGGGACAACTGATCGCGCTGACGCGGCGGGCGGCGGTGGTGGTTGGGGGCGACACCGGGCCGCTGCACCTGGCGGCGGCGTTGAAGAGACCTGTGGTGGCGATCTTTGGGCCGACCGACCCGGCGCGCAATGGGCCGTATGGAACGCAATCGCGGGTGCTGCGCGATGCGACGAGCGCGACCAGCCACAAGCGGGTGAGCGAGGTGGAGGCGGGGATGTTGCGGATTGAGGTGGAAGATGTGGTGCAGGCGGCGATGGAGATGCTGGGAAGCTCGGCAGATGAGAAGATCGTCTAGTGGGTTGGAGAGGCGAGCGGGCGAACGTGAGCGGACGGACGGGTTGGCAGAGGATTGCGCGGCGGATACGGGTGCCGATGGGGTTTGTGTTTGCGGCGCTGTTTCTATGGCTGGCGCGGCCAAGCTGGCGAACGATGGCGGTGAGTCTGTTGCTGGTGCTGCCGGGACTGTGGCTGCGCGGTTATGCGTCTGGTTATGTGAAGAAGGATGCGGAGCTGACGACGACGGGACCTTACGCGCATACGCGGAACCCGCTGTATCTGGGGTCGATGCTGATTGCGTTCGGGTTTGCGGCGGCGGCGGCGAGTTGGTTGATTCTGGCCCTGCTGGCGGGACTGTTTGCGGCGATCTATATTCCCACGATCCTGAGCGAGGAGGCGTATCTGCGGGAGCACTTTGCGGGATTCGAGGCGTATGCGCGCGCGGTGCCGAGGCTGGTGCCGCGAGGCGCGGGCGCGGAGAACGAGATGTGGGGGGGGGATAAGCTCCTGGCAGGCGATGGGGCCGCAGCGAAGAATGGCTTCTCGGCGGAGCTTTACCGGCGTCACCGCGAGTACAATTCGGCTATGGGCGCAGCTGGAATTTATCTGGCGCTGGCGCTGAAGCTACTGTTATTTTTACGCTAAGTTTCAACCATCTTTATCGAGCGAGCTGCGAACCATTGACTGGTCTGAATCTTCTGCAACGTTCCGCGGCTCTCTGCTCTGGCTTTAAGCCGGCGCAGCATTCGCTCATTTTTCTGCTGCTTATAGCAATACTGGCAGGGCTGTCCGGGCCCTATGGGGGAGCCCAAACGGCGTGGGCGCAGACGGTGCAGCACCCCATTCCAACGCTGCAACCGCCAGTTGCGGGATATGTGTTTCCCGAGCGGCAGACGCTGACCTTTACCGTGGACTGGCGCGTGTTTACCGGGGGGACGGCGGTCTTTCATCTGGAGCAGCAGGGAGACCAGCTCCACGTGACGGCGACGGCGGACACGGTTGGCGCGGTGAATCTGCTGTTTCCCGTGGTGGACCGCTTCCAGTCGTCGATGAACACAAAGACCGGTTGCTCGGAGGGTTTCTGGAAGCAGGTGCAGGAGGGACGGCGGAAGGTTTCGAGCGACCTGACATTCGACTACCACGCGGGCAAGCAGACGCAGGTGGAGCGAAACCTGGTGAAGGGCACGCAGAAGCAGCAGACAACGTCGATTCCCGCGTGCGTGACGGACTCTCTGTCGGGAATCTTCTATGCCGCGTCGCAGCGGCTGACGGTGGGGCAGGACTTCGGCTATCCGCTGGCCGACGCGATGCGCACCGTGACGGTGACGATGAAGGTGGAGGCGCGCGAGGAGATCAAGACGCCGGCAGGGACGTTCCAGACCATCCGGGTGCAGCCAACGGCCGAGGAGGGCGTGGTGAAGAACCGCGGCAACATCTGGATCTGGTATACGGACGACGCGCGCCATATACCGGTGCAGATCCGGGCGCGGCTGTTCTGGGGGACGATCACCTTCCACCTGCAGAGCGTGGAGGCGAAGTGAGTCGGAATTGGGAGTTGAATTGGACGCGTTGTTCCATGTAACTTTGACAAGGCTGTCCGTGGAAGGTTTGTTGCGCGGCGTACGCGAAATGGGCGGCGTCGCGAGTGAAGTGCGGAGAGAGAGAGTTGGGAGAGAGCGATGAAAATTTGTGAGATGAAGATTGCAGGTGTGTTGACGGCATGTCTTCTGGGTTTGGTGTCGCTGACGCAGCCGGGGCGGCTGATGGCGCAGCCAGCGGCACCAGCGCCGGCACCGGCGGCGGCAACCGCTGGAATTCATGGGCATGTGACCAGCCCGTTGGGGCAGGCGATTACAGAGGGTGAGGTAAGGTTAACCACCGATCGGAACCCCAACTCGGTAAACCGGAAGTTTGAATACACATTCCCGCTCGACGCAAGCGGCAACTACAAGGGCGCCGGCATCAAGCCTGGCAACTACGTAGCGGCAGTCTTTCAGAACAACGGCCCCGTGGACTACATGCCTGCGCAGCTGGCGGCGGGGGACGACAAGACGGTGGACTTCGACATGAGCCGCAAGGAGTACATCGACAAGATGGACCCGGCGCAGCGGGAGCAGTACGAAGAGTATAAGAAGGCCAATGCGGAGATCATGGCGAAGAATGCCAAGATTGAGAATTTGAATGCGCTGCTAAAACAGGCGCGCGCGGACACGCTAGCGGGCAACTTTGCGCCGGCCATCAAGGCCTTGACGGATGCGACCACGGCCAAGCCGGATGAGGCGCTGCTGTGGGACGCGCTGGGCGACGCGCAACTGGGCGATGCGGTGGCGGCGAGCAATGCCGCCAAGGCGGCGAAGACGACCGACGCATCGGTTCCGGACAAGCTGCAGGCGGCGGTGACCTCATACCAGAAGGCCCTCACCCTGAATGCCGCGTTGGCCAAGCCCAGCGCAGATACTGCCGCGGTGGTCAACAACCAGCTTGGGCAGGCGCTGGGCAGACTGGGCAAGATTCAGGATGCTGCAGATGCCTATGAAGCAGCGGCCAAGGCAGACCCGAAGAGCGCCGGAAAGTACTACTACAACGAGGCGGTGACGCTCTATAACTCGAGCCTGGCGACGGGCAAGGTGGACGGAGTTGCCGAGGCGGCTGACAAGGCGATCGCAGCAGATCCGACCAGAGCGGAGAATTACTACCTCAAGACGCAAGGGCTGGCTCCGCTTATAACGATGTCGGCAGACGGAAAGTCTTTCGTTGCCCCTCCTGGTCTGGTGGAAGCTTGCAACAAATACCTTGAACTGGCCCCCAATGGAGTTCACGCAGCCGATTTGAAGGGCCTTCTCGCAGGACTGCAGGAGCAGATTCAGACAACCTACAAGGCTCCACCGGCACCCAAGAAGAAGTAGACTGCCGATGCAGAATGGAAACGGCCCTGGGCGACAAGCGTCCGGGGCCTTTTTCGTGGAGTTAAGCGAGAGTGAGGAGGGTCGATGAGAGATGTATCAGGGGAGGCGCAGGTTCTGGGGTTCGTCGAGGCACTCGAGGCCGTGCTGCATCATGCGGCAAGGGTGCGCGTGACTGGAGCGGATAAGGTTGGGCTGCTGGCGTCGGCGGGCCGGGTGCTGGCCGAGGAGGTAAGGGCGGACCGCGATCAGCCAGCGTTCGACCGCGCGACTCGGGATGGGTTTGCGGTGCGGGCTGCGGAGTGGGCGGCTGGAAGGCGGCTGCGTGTGGTGGGATTGGTGCGGGCGGGTGAGACCTGGGCGGGTAAGGCTCTGTCGAGCGGGGAAGCGGTGGAGATAATGACGGGTGCAGCAGTGCCGAGCGGTGCGGATGCGGTGGCGATGGTGGAGCACGCGGAGTTGGGCGAGGGGCTGGTTTGGGCCGCGGCGGCGCGTGGGTTGCGTGCCGAGGAGAACATTGTGCGGTGCGCGAGCGAGGCGAGGCGAGGCGAGGTTCTGCTGGCCGCGGGAAGGGCGATGGGCGCGGCGGAGATTGCACTGGCTGCGGCGTGCGGGCGCGCGGAGATTGCGGTACGTAAGCGGCCTGCGGTTGCGATTGTGGCGACGGGCGATGAGCTGGTTGAGGTCGAAGAGACTCCGGTCGATTCTCAGATTCGCAACTCGAATGGCGTCGCACTGACGGCGATGGTGGAGGCTGCGGGCGGCGAGGCGCGGCGGCTGGCGATTGCGAGGGACACGCGGGAGAGTTTGCGGGAGAGGATTGCGGAGGGAAGCGGGAGCCGTCTGCTGCTGCTCTCGGGCGGGGTTTCGGTGGGGAAGTACGATCTGGTGGAGGAGGTTCTGGCGGAGTTTGGCGCGGAGTTTTTATTTCGCGGAGTGCGGATGCAGCCGGGCAGGCCGGTGGTCTTTGGACGGCTGCGAAAGACAGCGAGTCAGCGAGGTAGCGAGTCAGCGAGTCAGCGAGTTGGCGAGTTAGCAGAGGAGCGGGAGTGGACCTATTTCTATGGGCTGCCGGGAAATCCTGTGTCGACGCTGGTGACGTTTCAGTGCTTCGTTGGGCCGATGCTGCGCGCGTTGTGCGGGGCGGGCGCGGCGGGGCCGAGGTTTGTGCAGGCGACGCTGGCGGACGAGGTGAAGGGGAAGGCTGGATTGACTCGGATTCTTCCGGCGATTCTGCGGCATGATCTGGAGCGGCCGGAGGGGCGGATTGTGGGATGGCAGGGTTCGGGCGATCTGGCGGCAAACGCGCGGGCGAACTGCTACGCGGTGCTGGCGGACGGGCGCGATTATAACTCCGGGGATGTGATTTCCGTGCTGCTGCGGTAGGCTCACTGCATGAGTAAAAAGCTGAGCCATTACGATAAGGCGGGGCGGGCGCGGATGGTGGATGTGAGCGCGAAGGCAGAGACGCGGCGCGAGGCTGTGGCGGAGGCGTTTGTCGAGCTGTCGGCAAAGGTGCTGGCGGTGCTGCCGGAAAATCCGAAGGGAAATCCGCTGGAGGTGGCGCGGTTCGCGGGTATTCAGGCAGCCAAGCAGACCTCGGGGCTGATTCCGATGTGCCATCCACTGGCGCTGAGCTTTGTGGATGTGGAGGCGACGGTGGTTGCGGGAGGCGTGCGGCTGCGGGCGACGGCTGCGACAACGGCTGCGACGGGCGTGGAGATGGAGGCGATGGTGGCGGCGTCGATTGCGGCACTGACCGTCTATGACATGACCAAGGCGCTGGACAAGGGGATACGGATTCGCGATGTGTCGCTGGTGCGCAAGAGCGGGGGAAAGAGCGGGGAGTGGCGGCGATAATTCAGGCTTCGACGAGGGCGTAGCGGCGTTGCCATTGTTGTTTGAGGCGGGCCCAGACGGCGGCGAGTTGGCCGGGTGGAATGCCGGGGTCTGGACGGGCGGCGAAGCGTTCTGCCTCGACCTTGGCCAGTTCCAGGGTGGCGCGGTCGCGCAGGAGGTTGGCGACTCGGAACTCGGGCAGGCCGGTCTGGCGGGTGCCGAAGAACTCGCCAGGGCCGCGCTGGGTGAGGTCGAGTTCGGCCAGGGCGAATCCGTCCTGCGTCTGGATCATTGCGTTGAGGCGAAGCTCGGCCTGTTCAGTTACGTTGCCTCCGGTCATCAATATGCAGAAGCTCTTCGACGCTCCGCGGCCTACGCGGCCGCGGAGCTGGTGCATCTGCGCGAGGCCGAAGCGCTCTGCGTGGTCGATGACCATGACGGAGGCGTTGGCGACATCGACGCCGACCTCGATGACGGTGGTGGCGACCAGGACATCGATCTCTCCGCGATGGAAGCGGGCCATGGTTACTTCCTTTTCGTCGGCGCTGAGGCGGCCGTGGAGAAGACCGAGGCGGAGACCGGAGAGCGCGCCGGTGCGGAGGTCGTCGAACATCTCGGTGGCGGAGCGGAGATTTGTTTTGGTGACGGGAAAGAGATTGTTGGTTTTGGCGGATTTTTTCTTCGATACGGTCTTCGTGGCTGACTTGCCGACTTGCTGACTCGCTGACTCGCTGGCTGGCTCATCGTCGTGGGGGAAGTCGAGCTCGGGTTGATCGTCGCGGCTGCCTTCGATGATGGGGTAGACGAGGTAGGCCTGGCGGCCCTGGGCGACTTGCTTGCGGACGAACTCCCAGACCTCGTCGGCGTGCTCGTCGGTGGTTCGGCGGGTGACGATTGGCGTGCGGCCGGGCGGCATCTCGTCAATGACGGAGAGTTCTAAATCACCATAGAGGGTGAGAGCGAGGGTGCGTGGGATGGGGGTCGCGGTCATGGCGAGAACGTCGGGATCAGTTGCGACTCCATCTGCGCCGGGCTTCTTCATCAGCTTGAATCGCTGCTGCACGCCGAAGCGGTGCTGCTCGTCTACGATGACCAGGCCGAGGTTGCTGAAGCCGGCCTTGTCCTCTTGCAGGGCGTGAGTGCCGATGATGAACTGCGATTCGCCGCGCATGATTCGGCCTTGCGTCTGGCGCTTCGTCGCGGGATCGAGCGAGCCGGTGAGGAGAGCGATGCGATATGGCTGGCCGGTGCGGGGTGAGACGGCGCCCGCGAGGAGCTTGCGCGCGGAGAGATAATGCTGCGTGGCGAGGATCTCGGTGGGCGCCATGAGCGCGGCCTGGGTGCCGTTCTCCATGGCGATGATGGCGGCCTGCATGGCGACGATCGTCTTGCCTGAGCCAACATCGCCCTGTAGCAGGCGGCGCATGGGCTGGGGACGGCGCATGTCTGCGACGATCTCGCCGAGGACACGCTTCTGCGCGGCGGTGGGATGGAAGGGAAGCACCTGCTTGATGGCTTCGCGGACGGCGGGGCCGGTGGTGAAGGCCGTGCCTACGCGCTCGCGCATTCGGCGGCGCTTGAGCGAGAGGCCGAGTTCGAGATAGAAGAGCTCTTCAAAGATGAGGCGTTTGTGCGCGGGAGTGGTGGAGGACATGAGCTCGAGCATGGGTGTGCCGGCCTCTGGGAAGTGAACGGCGCGGAGAGCCTCGAGACGCGAGGGGAGATGGAGGCGATGAAGGAGCGCGGCGGGGAGGGTCTCTTGCGATTCGATGCGTTCTGCGCCGCCGCTCTCGACGAGTTCTTCGAAGATGGACCAGACGACGCGGCGCATCCACTTGGAGGTGAGCTTTGCGCCCCAGGGCGTGGTTCCGCCGAGCGACTCGTAGACGGGGACGATGCGGCCCATCTCGAGCATGGCGAACTCGGCGTCGGGGCCGGTGGCCCCGGGCTCGGGGAGTATCTCGAATTGCGGCTGGATCATCTTGAAGCGGCCAGAGGCTGCGCCGAGCGATCCGGCTGCTGCGGCAGCCATCGCGGAACGGGAGGGTTCCAGCTTGCCGTAGACGGCGACCATCTGGCCGAGCTTGAACTTGTCCTTGAGGTAGGTTCCGTGGAACCAGATGCACTTGACGGTGCCGAGGCCCTGGCCGAGCGTCATCTCGAAGATGGGGCCGGAGCGGGTGCGGAGCAGCGCGGAGCCGCGCACCTCGCCGATGATCGAGGCCATGGAGCCGGCGACCAGCTCGGCCATGGGCTGAGGATTGAGGCGGTTCTCGTAACGGAAGGGGATGTGGTAGAGGAGGTCTTCGACAGTGTCAATGCCGCGCGTGGCGAGACCAGCGGCGATGCGCTCGCCGACGCGCTTGACGAACTTGACCGGGGTGGAGAGTTCCAGCACGTCTCGATGCTACCAACATCCAATCACACATGAAACGACGGTGTTGCTTCCACTCGGCGGATAGAGCAGTGGGCAAGCAATCGAAGCGGGTGCGGTGGTAGTCTGTGCGATGTATGGGTGATTCTCGGCGAGCGATGATGCGGTTGACGATTTGTGTGGTTGCGGTGGGGCTGTGCGCGGTTTCGGGTGGGGCGGTGACTGCGCAGACGATGGCCGCGGGGGGTGGGACGAAAACGATGCTGATGGAGCCGCCGCCGCCGCTGCTGCCGGCGACGTTGGGAAAGCTGACACGCGTGGCCGAGGGCGACGTGGGCGACGGGCTGGGCGCGGTGGATGCGAGCGATGCAGCGGCGCTGACAGAAGACGGGCTGCGGCGGTTTGCGCGGTCGGAGTACGCGGCGGCGAACGCGTTGCCGCAAGGAACGGTTACGGTCTACAAATTTTTCGATGCGAGCGGCGCAGTTGCGGCGTACGACTACTTCCGCAGGCCGGGGATGCGAGCGGAGAAGGTGGGCGACGACGCGGTCTCGAATGGGGACGAGTTGCTGATGCGCAGCGGCGCGAACGTGGTGGTGGGCTACTTCCGGCTGGACCACGAGGCGATGATTGCGCTGACCAGGGAACTGATTGCCGGGCTGCCGAAGGTGGGCGGGGCGGCGGGGATCGCGCCGATGCTGCCGACTCTGCTGCCGGGGAAGTCAGGGATCGAGGCCGATTCGGTGCGCTATACGCTGGGGCCGCGGGGTTACGCGGAGATGGGCGGAGTGCTGCCGGCGGGGACGGTGGGGTTCGACAAGAGCGCCGAGGTTGTGACTGCGAAGACGAAGGACGGCGGCGTGCTGACGCTGCTGCTGTATCCGACGCCGCAGATCGCAGGCGATCATGAGCGCGCGATCGAGGCGCTTAGAAAACAGCCGGGCACTATGTTGACCGGGACGGTGAAGATGCGGCGCGAGGGGCCGCTGCTGCTGCTGACGACAGGTGCGTGGCCGGCGGACGATGCACAGAAGATGGTGGATGGAATCCATCTGCGCAGCGAGGTGACGTGGGACAAGC
>Ga0187851_10003996_pt1 | contig 12196 bp, 11 predicted proteins | sample June2016WEW_6_10_FD_132997 | JGI IMG/M metagenome (GOLD analysis project Ga0187851, IMG submission 132997) | Peatland microbial communities from SPRUCE experiment site at the Marcell Experimental Forest, Minnesota, USA - June2016WEW_6_10 | ecosystem: Environmental > Terrestrial > Soil >... | reverse complement strand
GGCCTGCTGGCCTGCTGGCCTGCGAGCATGCCTACGTGCAGGCCGGCCAGTCCGTCCCGCTGGCGTAAGGAGCTGCCATGTCCCGTCCTGCAGACATTCCCGGCGACGGCCGCCCGGACCTGGCCGCGCTGGTCGAGCGTGTCTCGGCGGCCCGGGCCGCGGTCGAGGCCCGCGGCGAGACGTTCTACCAGGGCGCCAGCCGGATCTACCTGGCCGCATTCCCGCCGAAAGAACGGTGGGATGACTGGGTCGAGCTGTCCTCGCGGGCCTGGCCGGCCCGCGAGGAGCACCACTACATGCTGGTGCCTACGACGTGCTTCAACTGCGAATCCGCCTGCGGGCTGCTGGCTTATGTGGACCGCGGCACCCGCCAGGTCCGCAAGTTCGAGGGAAACCCCGAGCATCCGGGGTCGCGGGGCCGCAACTGCGCCAAAGGCCCGGCGACCCTCAACCAGGTCACCGATCCCGACCGGGTCCTTTACCCGATGAAACGAGCAGGACGCCGCGGCGGGGGCCTGTGGGAGCGGGTCACCTGGGACGAGGCCCTGGACGCCATCGCGGCGCGGCTCCGCACGGCCCTTACCGAGGCACGCCACAACGAGATCATGGTGCACCTGGGCCGGCCCAGCGAGGACGGGTACACCGAGCGGGTCCTGGCCAGCTGGGGCGTGGACGGGCACAACTCGCACACCAACGTGTGCTCCAGCGGCGGCCGGACCGGGTTCCAGTTCTGGATGGGCATCGACCGGCCCAGCCCGGACTATGCCAACGCCAAGGTCATTTACCTGATCAGCGCGCACCTGGAGGCCGGGCACTACTTCAACCCGCACGCCCAGCGGATCACCCAGGCCCGCGGGAACGGCGCCAAGGTCATCGTCCTGGACACCCGGCTGTCCAACACCGCCACCCACGCCGACTACTGGCTGTCCCCACAGCCCGGCAGCGAGGCGGCGATGAACCTGGCCATCGCCAGCTACCTGATCCGCACCGGCCGGTACGACGCCGAGTTCGTCCGCCGGTGGTGGAACTGGGAGCAGTACCTGACCGGGTGCCGCCCTGACCTGCCGCCCACGTTCGGGGCGTTCCAGGACGCCCTGGGCGAGCTGTACGCGGAGTTCACGTTCGAGTATGCCGCCGCCGAGTCCGGGATCGACGCCAGCGTGCTGGCCGAGGTCGCCGAGGTCGTGGCGGGCGCCGGGACCCGGTTCGCCTGCCACTCGTGGCGGTCGGCGGCTGCCGGGAACCTGGGCGGCTGGCAGGTGTCGCGGACCTTGTTCCTGATCTCCGCGCTGCTGGGCGCGGTCGCGACCGAGGGCGGCACGTTCCCGAGCGCCTGGAACAAATTCGTCCCGCGCCCGATCCACACCCCGCCGCACCCGGGGGTGTGGCAGGACCTGTCCTGGCCGCTGGAGTTCCCCCTGGCCCAGAACGAGCTGAGCTTCCTGCTCCCCCACTTCCTGAAAGCCGGCCGCGGCAGGCTCGACACCTACTTCACCCGCGTTTATAACCCGGTCTGGACCAACCCTGACGGCCTGTCCTGGATGGAAGTGCTCACCGACGAGGAGCAAATCGGCTGCTACATCGCACTGACCCCGACCTGGAACGAGTCCGCGTATTTCGCCGACTACGTCCTGCCGATGGGACACGGCTCCGAACGGCACGACACGCATTCCTATGAGCAGTACGACGGGCAGTGGATCGGGTTCCGGCAGCCGGTTCTGCGCGCCGCGCGGGAGCGGCTCGGCGAGGACATCACCGACACCCGGCAGGTCAACCCCGGCGAGGTCTGGGAGGAGAACGAGTGGTGGATCGAGCTGTCCTGGCGGATCGACCCCGACGGGTCCATGGGCATCCGGCAGTACCACGAGTCCCGCGCCCGGCCGGGCAGCAAGCTCACCGTTGATGAGTACTACGGGTGGATGTTCGAGAACTCGGTACCGGGCCTGCCCGAGCGGGCCGCCGCCGAGGGCCTGACCCCCCTGGCGTGGATGCGCCGCTACGGGGCCTTCGAGATCGCCAGCGGCCAGGGCGGCCTGCACGAGCGCGAAGTGCCAGAAGAGGAGCTGCGCGATGTGGCTATCGGCCCGGCCGGGCAGGCCTACACCGCCGCGCCCGTCCCGGCCAGCACGAACATCGTGCCGATGGCGGCACCTGGCCCGGACAGCGAGGGACGCCGCCTGGCCGGCGTCATGGTCGACGGGATCATCCGCCGCGGGTTCCCCACCCCGTCGGGGCGGCTGGAATTCTGGTCCTCCACCCTCGCGGACTGGGGCTGGCCCGAGCATGCCCTGCCCGGCTACATCAAGAGCCACGTACATCCTTCCGCGCTGGCTCCCGATCAGATGGTGCTGCTATCGACCTTCCGGCTGCCGACCCAGATCCACACCCGGTCGGCCAACAGCAAATGGCTGGACGAGGTATCTCACACCAACCCGGTCTGGATCCACCCCACCGACGCGGCCCGGCTGCGCATCGCGCGGACCGGTGACCTGATCCGGGTCGAGACCGACATCGGGTACCTGGTCGCCAAGGCGTGGATCACTGAGGGCATCCGGCCCGGCGTGGTCGCCTGCTCACACCACATGGGCCGCTGGAAGCTCACCGGCCACAGCCAGGTCAGCGCGGGCGGCATGATGGCCACCGTCGACCTGCACCACGACGGCGATGGCTGGGCCATGCACGCCACCGGCCGGGTCAAGCCGTACCGCTCCGCCGACCCCGACACCGCCCGGTTCTGGTGGTCCGACACCGGCGTCCACCAGAACCTCACCTTCCCGGTCCATCCCGACCCCATCTCCGGCATGCACTGCTGGCATCAGGCCGTGCGGGTCCGTCCCGCAGCGCCCGGTGACACGCACGGCGACATCGCGGTGGACACCGTCAGGGCACGGGAGGTCTACGAGCAGTGGATGACCCTGACCCGCCCCGCCGGCCACGTCTCGCCGGACGGCACCCGGCGGCCCAGATGGCTGATGCGGCCGCTGAAGCCATCGGCCGCCGCGTCCGCGCTGCCCGCAGATGGGCCAGGCGGCGGGCCTGCCGCATGACAGGCGGCCGGTGGGAGCTTCTGCGCGCGCTGGGCGCCGTGGCCGACAGCCCTGCTGACGCCCGCGCTACCGCCGCCGCCCTCGGGCTGGAGCCGGCCAGCGACGCGGAACACACCGACGTGTTCGTGCTGAACTGCCCGCCGTACGCATCGGTGTACCTCGGGCCGGACGGCGCCCTGGGCGGCGAGGGCACCGACCGGGCCGCTGGCTTCTGGCGGGCCATCGGGATCACCCCGCCCGCCGAACCTGACCACCTCACCGCGCTCCTCGCGCTGTACGCCAGCCTCGGCGAGGCCGCCGCCGGGACCCGCCGCCCGGCTACCGCCGCCGCGCTGGACCGGACCCGCGCCGCGCTGCTCGCCGAGCACCTGCAGCCCTGGCTGCCCGCCTACCTCGAGGCGGTTACCGATCTGGAGACCCCGGGCCTCACTGCCTGGGTGCAGCTCACCCGGCATGCCATGTCCGCCGAGTCCGGCTCGCAGCCGGCCCCGGCGCGGCTGCCGCTGGCACTGCGGGAAGCCCCCGCGCCGGCCGGCCCGGACGGCCGCGTCGGCGACCTGACCGCCGCCCTGACCACGCCCGTGCGCAGCGGGATCATCCTGACCCGCCGCCGGCTGGCCCTCGGCGCCGGAGCAGCCGGAGTCGGCCACCGGATCGGCGAGCGCCGCTACACCCTGCGCGCCATGTTCGAGCAGGATCCGGCCGCGACGCTGGACTGGCTCGGGCGCGAGGCACAGCGCTGGGAGCAGCGGCACGCCAGCAGCGCCCCTGGTGACGCCGTCAGCCGGTGGTGGACGTCGCGCGCGGCCGGCACCGCCCGCTTCCTGCGGGACTCCGCCGCCGCCGCACGGGCCGGCACGCCAGCCGGGGCATTCAGATGAGCAGCTGCCAGGGCCCCGGTAACGGCACGGCGGGCCGGGAGGCAGGCACCGTCACGCCCGCACCGCGACGGTCGCCGCACCAGCCGACGGCGCCCGCCCGGTCCGGCGCGCTGATCATCGTTCCCGGGCAGGTGACGGTGCGCCCGGCGGACGGCACCGCCGAGGTACAGGAACTGAGGTCATGAGCGGGCAGCCGGATCGCACGACCGGGCCGTCCCGGCCTGCCTGGTGGCCCGGCGGGTGGTGGCCCGGCGGCCGGAACGCCGCATGGCGGACGCAGGCGAGTGAGCGGCTGCGCAGCCCGCAACCCCTGGTCCGGACACGGCTGCCGTCGGGCCGCGGCGCCATGGAGCAGCCCAACATCACCAGCGACGGCGCCGCGATCCTCACGCCCCGGTTCTGGGCGATGGTCGCCGTGACCGGGGTCGCCACCGGCCTGTTCGGGGACCTGATGATGTGGATCCTGTTCAATGTCCAGTACCTCGCGTTCGGCTACCACTCCGGCAGCCTCCAGCACGGTATCGAGCAAGCGTCAGCCCTCCGGCGGGTCAGTTCCCTGCTCATCGCCGGCGCGTTCGGCGGCGTGGCCTGGTACCTGCTGCGACGGCACACCAAGGGTGAGCTGTCCGAGCTCGACGAGTCGATCTGGAATGGAGACGGCCGGCTGTCGTTCCGGCGCTGCCTGGGCACCTCGCTGATCTCCGAGGTCGTCATCGGCATGGGCGCTTCCATCGGCCGCGAGGCCGCCCCCAAGCTCCTCGGCGGCGCGTCCGCCAGCGTGCTGGCCACCTGGACCGGGCTGTCGGTGCCGCAGCGCCGGCTGCTGGTGGCCTGCGGCGGGGGCGCCGGCCTGGCCGCCGTCTACAACGTGCCGCTCGGCGGTGCCCTGTTCACCGCCGAGATCCTCTGCGGCAGCATCTCCCTGCCGATCATGCTGCCCGCGCTGGCCTGCTCCGGGATCGCGACCCTCACCGCGTGGATCTACCTGCCCGCCCATGCCACCTACCTCCATATTCCGGCGTATCACTTCAGCGGCTCCCTGATGGTCTGGGCGCTGCTGGCCGGCCCGGTCATCGGCTTGCTGTCCTCCGGGTACATCCGCCTCATCGGCTGGGTGTCCTACCACCGCGCGAGCGGGCTGAAAGCACTGTTCGCCCCGGTGATCGCGTTCGGGATCCTCGGGGTGATCGGCATCTGGTACCCCGAACTGTTCGGGAACGGCAAGGACATGGCCGACGATGCCTTCCTCGGCCTCGGGAGCATCGGCCTGCTGCTCGCCCTGTTCGCGCTCAAGCCCCTGGTCACCGCGCTGTGCCTGGGCAGCGGGGCCTCTGGCGGCCTGTTCACCCCCACCCTGAGTACCGGGGCCGTCCTCGGCGGGGCCCTCGGGATGATCTGGACCCTCGCCTGGCCAGGCTCACCCTCCGGAGCCTTCGCCATGGTCGGCGCCGCCGCCATGATCGGCGCGGCCATGCAGGCGCCTCTCGCCGCCCTCGCATTGGTCCTCGAACTCACCCACAGCGGCTTCGGGCTGATGGTCCCGATGATCGCAGCCACCGTCACCGCCACCGCGGTGGCTTTCTACGTGGACGGGTACTCCATCTACTCTGCCCGGCTGCCCTCACGCCCGGACACCCGGCAAGCTGCCCGCTCACCGGCAGAGCCAGGCTACGGCGGGGCCATCGCACCGCAGCCCGGCGAGCAAGACCCGGCAAGTCACGAGAAGCCCCCGGCAGCCACAGCCGGTGAGCGGCGCGATAGCGCAGCAGCGCAGGAGCCAGATCCATGACCTGCCTCAGACCGCAGGCCGCCGGACGGGAATCCCCCGGCTCACGCAGGCTGCCGGTGCTGAGCGAGTTCGATCTGGACCTGCGTCCCATCAGGTGGTGGGAGGGGGGATGGGCCTGGCCTCAATTGTCCGGCGTGGCCTGCTTGCGGACAAGGTGGTAGAGGACGAAGTGGGAGACCCGGCCGGCAGCGCCGACTGTTCGCTCGTCTGCGAGGTCGAAATCGGCGCCGAGGCGGCCGCGCAGTTCCGCTGCGCTGACGCCCTGGGCGCCGAGCAGGCGCCAGGTCGCCGGCGGATCTGCGATGCCGGCCAGGTAGAAGTCGGCGCCCGGCCGCGCGACGGCGGCCACCTCGGCGGCGTAAGCATCCCGGAGGCGGGCGGGGATCGCAGGCCATTGAGCGGACCCCCGCCGGCCTGGCCGCCTACCACGCCCGGATCAGGGCGATCACCAGCAGCGTTCCTGCCGGGCAGCGAGACGCCATCCGCGGCTTCCTGCAAGCCGCCGCCGAACTGCACCGCTGACGTCTCCGACCCGGCAGATAACACCAGGCCAGGGGCCACGTTCACATGCCCGCCAGTAATCTCCCGGCGTCGGCGACATGAGCAAGGCGGAGCCTGACACGCTGATCACGGACCCCACCGTCGGCTGCTATGACGAGAGCGGGCAGGTCGGGAGATCACCCGGCAGGCAGCGGGGCAACCGGTGTTGAGTACGGAGGGGCGTGTCACGCTCGCCGACGCTCACCTCACCACGGCGGTGCTGCCCAGGCTCATCCTCATCGCCCGGATCGGATGGTCGCGGGCTGGCCCTCTCGCCGGGGACGCGATGGGGGTCCAGGTGATCGCCACGCCTCGGCACACCTTCACCCACCCCGTCCTACGCGCTGCGGGACACCGCCACCGGACGCGTGATTGCGTGTTCACCCGCGGGTGGCTGCTGCAGGCTCGACCGGGCGCCCTGACCTGCTCGGCCCGGCGCACAAGGCCACCCTGGCCGCAGCCCAGCACGCCTCCGCCGGCTGGCCGCGAGGCTTTCCCGACCGAGGATATGCCAGTCTGCCCCGTCTCCTGCTCGCTACCCATGCTTTACACCCCATCGGGTAGAGAGGGAAGGTGAGCCGCAAAGGGAGACAGCCGATGAAGATCGATGACGGCGACGCAGGGCAGGTCGAGCACGCGCAGAACCGTCACGGTCACTAGGGCTCCTGCACCCCCAGCCAAGCGTGAAACGGCGTGATGACGCCTGCATGCAGACCGGACAGGCCCGCAGGTCCCAGGAGCCTCGGCGATCACCCAGCCACCGAGGCTGGGCGGTGGCGCGTCACAGGACGGCCGCGTGCCCGGGTCAGTCCCGGATAGCGCGGGCCAGGGTGTCCACCGCCTCGCGGTGGCCGTCAGCGGTGGCGACAGGCCGCCGGACTCGGTCGGCCCGCACCACTGTGAGTCCGGTGAGGGATCGGGTGATGGATTCCGGCGTGTACAGGACAGCCGGGTCCGGCGGGCCGCCCGTGCCTTCCGTCAGGTTCGTCACGTCGTGGCCCACCACCAGCAGCACTCCCCCGGGCGCCAGCGCCGTCGCGGCCCGGCGCAGCACGCCGTCCAGCTCAGATTCATGAAGCTGCAGGTAGGCGACGAGCACGAGCTGGAAGGAGCATGCTTCGGGCTGATAGTCGCGGACATCGGCGTGCACCCAGTCGATGGTGACACCGCACGCCTGGGCCAGGTGCCGGCCCTTGGCCAGCCCGGCCGCGGAAAAATCCACCGCGGTCACCTGCCAGCCCCGGGTGGCCAGCCACACCGCGTTGCGCCCTTCACCGGCGGCGACGTCCAGTGCTCGCCCCGGCGCCAGGTCCTGCAGTTCAGCGACGACGAACCTGTTCGGCTCAGCCGTCCACACCAGCTCGGTGCCGGCGTAACGCCGGTCCCATTCCTGGCTGTCCACCGTGGCCGCCCATCTGCTGATCACTCAGCCGTGAATTCTCCCGCCACGCATCCAGGACGACGGCGTCGCCCCGGCCTGCGGCCAGGGTATACCCGCCCGGGTATCACATGGCCGGCCGCGGCCTGGCTGGAATGGTGATCAGCCGCCACGGGCGACCGGCTTCTGTGCGCTGACCGCGGCGCTCACCACGATCCCGGGAGGGAGCCAAGGACGCGGGCGGCCGCGCCGCCCTCGTCTTCAGCGATGCGCAGCGCGGCGGGCACGTCAAGGTCGCTGGCCAGTGCGGCGCGGACGGCGGTCACCGCACCGCCGCCTGGTCCCGGCGTGCCCCGGTCCGGACGCCCGGCCGCGGCCTGCAGCCGGTCCAGCCGGGGCGCCGCATCGTCCAGGCCGGCCCGGCCGTAGTCCCTGTCCTCGTCCCAGCGGCGGTCCAGGACCAGCAGCCGCACCGCCGCCGCGCGGTAGTCGCCGAGAAGGTCGCTGACCAGGACAAGGTTGCCGGCTGACTTGGCCATCTTGGCCGCCGCGACACGGACCACGCCGACGTTGAGGCGCGCGCGGGCGAACGCGGTGACTCCGGTGAATGCCTCGGCGAGGGCTGCCTGGCAGGCGTGGTGGGGGGAAGCGCAGGTCGCCGCGCCGGCGTGGACGTCTACTGCCGGGCCGAAGGTGTGCAGTGCCATCGCCGCGCACTCGGCATGCCAGCCTGGGGGGCCGGGTCCCCGCGGGCTCTCCCATGCCGGCTGGTCCCCGTCCGATGCCTGCCACACGGCCACGTCGAACGGGTCGTCCTTGCGGGCGTCATCCGGGTGGTCACCGTATTCCGCAGCTAGCCGCAGCGCGACCTGGCGGTCCAGCCCTGCCTGCCGGGCGGCGCCGGCGCCGCGGAAGTAGACCTGGCCGTCCCGCTGGTACGCGGCTTCGCGGGCCAGCAGGCCTGCGGCCAGCGCGATCACCTGACCGATGTAGGCGTGCGCCCGGGGCTGCAGGGACGGCGGCCGGACGCCGAGCGCGGCCATGTCCTGGTCGAAGTAGAACTGCTGGATGACAGCGAACCGGCTGTAGGGGGAGCCGTCCCGGTTCGCGGCGGCCAGCAGCACACCGTCGACATCGGTCACATTGCGGCACACGATCACTTCAGTGCCGCCCGCGGGCAGCACGCGGGCCAGGGTATCGACCCAGACGAAGGTCCTCTTCGCTCCCGGTGGGCGGGTGCTCGGCGCCCAGGCCACCGGCGGCGAGGGTGTCGATAAGCGGATCGACGTCATCGCCACCGCCATCCGGGCCGGGATGACCGTCGCTGACCTGGCCGACCTCGAACTGGCCTACTCACCGCCGTTCGGATCGGCGAAAGACCCGGTCAACCTGGCCGGCATGGCAGCCAGCAACGTGCTCACCGGCGACCTCGCCCTGTGGCGGGCCGCCGACCTGCGCCACCCAGACCCCCAGGCAGTCCTCTTGGATGTCCGGTCGGCTAGCGAGTTCCGCTCCGGCCACCTGCCCGGCGCCCTGAACATCCCGCACACCGAACTGCGCCAGCGCCTCGGCGAGATCCCCCGCGGTCACTCCCTGCTGGTGTACTGCGCATCGGGCTTCCGGTCCTACCTGGCGCTCCGCCTCCTGCGGCAGAACGGCTGGCCCGACGTCCGCTCCCTATCCGGCGGACTAGCCACCCTGCAACTGGAACTCCCCACCCTGGCCCTCGACCAGGGCGAGCCAGCAGCCGAACTCACCCGGACCCGCCGCTCACAGCACCCGGTGACCACCGGCCCCCGGCCGGCGCTACGCCCGAAAAGGTCAGAGAAATTCTCCCATAACGATACCCCCTAGGGTATGCTGAGCAGCAGCAGCCTCGATGGCGAGCCTGCGGACTGCCGCTAGGGGGCGGGTCATGGCGCGTGTAGTGATCCTCGGGGCCGGGATTTCGGGGCACACTGCTGCCCTGCATCTGCGGCGGCTGCTCGGCAAGGACCACGAAGTGGTGGTCGTCTCGCCGAACGCGGACTGGAACTGGATCCCGTCGAACATCTGGGTCGGGGTCGGGCGGATGCCGCCGGAGGCGGTGACGTTCCCGCTCGCACCGGTGTACCGGCGGCAGGGCATCACATTCCACCAGGCCCGGGCAGTGGCGATCTGGCCAGACGAAGACGGCGATAGCGGCCCGGCCGTGGACATCATCTCCACCGTCCCGGGCCGGGGCGGCGAGCAGGAACGGCTGGGCTACGACTACCTAATCAACGCCACCGGGCCGAAGCTGAACTTCGCCGCCACCCCGGGGCTGGGACCGGACGGGAACTCACTGTCGGTGTGCACGCCCGGGCACGCGCAGCAGGCCGCCCGGGCGCTCGACGGCGTGATCGAGAAGCTGCGCGCCGGGCAGCACCAGACCCTGGTAGTCGGCGTGGGGCACGGCATGTGCACCTGCGAGGGCGCGGCGTTCGAGTACACCTTCAACGTCGAGCACGAGCTGCGCACCCGCGGGCTCCGCGATCTGGCCGACGTCATCTACCTGAGCAACGAGTACGAGCTCGGCGACTTCGGCGTCGGCGGGATGGTCTTCCAGCAGCAGGGCTTCCTGTCCTCCAGCCAGATCTGGACCGAGTCGCTGTTCCGCGAGCGCGGGGTCAAGGCCATCCTGCGCGCCCACGTCGAGCGGGTCGAGCCGGGCAAGATCTACTACGAAACCCTGGACGGCACCCGGGACACGCTGGCCTTCGATTTCGCCATGCTGCTGCCCCCGTTCCGGGGCGCGGACCTGAAAGCCTACGACCGGGCCGGGGCCGAGATCACCGCGGACCTGTTCGCCCCCAGCGGCTTCCTGAAAGTCGACGCCGACTACACCCCGAAAGCCCGCGAACAGTGGCGCGCGGAGGACTGGCCGCAGACCTACCAGTCCCCCCGCTACGCCAACCTGTTCGGCATCGGGATCGCGTTCGCCCCGCCGCACGCCATCTCCACCCAGCGCACCAGCCCCAACGGCACGGTGATCGCCCCCGCTCCCCCGCGCACCGGGATGCCGTCCGCGGTGATGGGCCGCCAGGTCGCGCACAGCATCGCGGACATGATCCGCCATGGCGCCACCCAGCCGACGCATACCGCCTCGATGGCGGCCATGGGGGCAGCCTGCATCGCCTCCGCCGGCACGGGGATCCGCACCGGCACCGCCGCGGCGATGACGATGTACCCCGTCGTCCCGGACTACACCCGGTTCCCGGTGCACGGGCGCAGCGTGAAAGACACCTACGGCGAGATCGGGCTGGCCGCGCACTGGGTCAAGCACCTGCTCCACTACGTGTTCATCTACAAGGCCAAGGCCCGCCCAGGCTGGGCCTTCCTGCCCGAATGAGGTGCTGGCCCGGGCAGCCCTGGCCAGCCCCGTCCCGGTCCCCAGCCACAGTGACCCGCAACTAAGCCAGGAGGCTCTGATGGAGACCACCGACGACCGGATCGCCGCGGCACCGCTGCCCACCACCCGCACTCTGCGCAGGCGCAGGTCGATCCCGCTGCAGCTGTGGCGGTTCGGCCAGATCAACCTGCGCATGCTCCGCATGGTGCACAAGGCGCACTGACTGCTTCGCGGTGGCAGCCGGTTCCCGGGAGCCTGCGCCGCCTGGGTTACCGTGCCTCGCCTGGCCCCGGCGACGAGCACCCTGCCGCATTAGCCGGGCGGGCTGCTGGCTGTTGCCGGAGGCAGGCTGGCGGGAGCGGGAACCAGCGCAAGGCCTCGAAGTCGGGGCCGAGCCCGGTCGGCCCGTCCTCGAGGCCAGCCGGACGGGCCGCCAGCAGCGCCCGGGCCTGGCCGAGATAGTCAGGGAACACTTCTTCGCCGGCGTGCCCGCGGCGCCGCGGGTAGGTCATCTCCCCGTCCGGGCCATAGTGCACCTCAGGCAGCCGCAACGGGGCCTCCGGGGCCTGGCCGACGTGCCGCCACAGGCCGGTGCGCGGATCGAAGCGGTAATCCGGCAGCAGCCGGTAGCCCTGCGCCGCCACCAGGTTTACCGCGTCCGCGATGTAGTCAGCGGCAGCCGCGGAGATGAAGTAGTTGAGGTTGACCCGGGTCCAGCCGGGCTTGACGCCCTCGCAGCCCTGCCCGATTTCCTCGCGCAGCGCGTGCGAGCGGGCCGCGCCGATGGCCAGCAGCCGGTGCCCGTAGGGTCCCGCGCAGGAGCACCCGCCGCGGGCCTGGATGCCGAACAGGTCGTTCAGCAGCGCGACGACGAAGTTGTGGTGCAGGTACCGCCCATCCCCGTGGCGGACGCGGAAGGACACGACGGCCAGGCGGCGGGCCTGGTGGCTGCCGAGGATCTCGATCTGCGGGTTGCCCTCCCAGCGGCGCAGGACCCGCTGCCAGAGCCGCTCTTCGCGCGCAGCGATCAGGTCCGTGCCGATGGCCTGCTTGAGGCCGAACACCAGCCCCGCGCGGATCGACTCGACGATGGCCGGGGTGCCGCCTTCCTCGCGCGCTACAGGGTCGTCGAGATAGCGATGGCCGACCGGGTCGACGAACGCGACCGTGCCGCCACCGGGCACGGTGGGC
>Ga0187851_10003991_pt1 | contig 12204 bp, 9 predicted proteins | sample June2016WEW_6_10_FD_132997 | JGI IMG/M metagenome (GOLD analysis project Ga0187851, IMG submission 132997) | Peatland microbial communities from SPRUCE experiment site at the Marcell Experimental Forest, Minnesota, USA - June2016WEW_6_10 | ecosystem: Environmental > Terrestrial > Soil > Wetlands... | reverse complement strand
ATCAAATCCGTCTGGCGGCAGAGGAACGCCGGGATTTGCAGGATGTCCACGACCTCGCCCGCCACGGCGGCCTGGGTTTCGGTGTGAATGTCGGTCAGCACCGGCACGCCGAGCTGCTCGCGGACTTTGGCCAGCACGCGCAAGCCTTCGTCGAGGCCCGGCCCGCGAAAGGATTTGGCGGACGTGCGGTTGGCCTTGTCGAAGCTGGCCTTGAAGACATAAAAGATGCCGAGCTGTGCGCAGGTTTTTTTGAGCGATGCGGCGACCTGCAGGCACAGCTTTTCATTCTCAATCACGCACGGCCCGGCAATCAAAAACAATTGCCGCGGTGAATTGAAATTTTTCCAGATGGCGGTGTCGTTGAGCACGCGGAAGTTTTAGCAGTGAAATGAAGGAAAGTAAATGGCACATGGCAGCCGACACCAGCCAGAGAATCATTCCTTGCAGCCTGCCCTCATATTAGGCCGATGAACCATGCTCGATCTTCGTGCCCGGCAATCGGCCTCGCAATGCCAAAATAAGAGCTACGACGGAAACCAAACCACATACTACTCCAAAAATGTCTTTGGACAAAGCACCCCAAGAATGATGAGCCGCGATAAAATCGTGAAGGCTGTAGTGAAGCGCATAGCAAGCAGCAACCACAACACCAAAAATCAGACCCACGATGACAGCCAAAACAATCCCACTCCCGAAATAAGCTCCGACTGTCCAAGCAAGTATCATCAGCGCTCGTTTCATATTAAAAGCTCAATCGGCCTAACGAAAAAAGCTGAACCACGCCGTCAAACGTGTCAACCGCGAAAGCGGAACTGAAAGCGTAATCGGCGTTTGCTCCGGCGAATTGTTAGGCTCCTTTGTCGAGACCGCGTGCATAAGAAAGTGCTAAACCGACGCTGACCAACCAAAAAATCGCGTTAATGACCAGACGGAAATGTGAGTCCTCAATGTGCATACCCATCGAACTGGCGCTGACAAACGCCCATGAGACGAAGCCGACTAAAAGTAGTGTGAGCAGGATGGCTGTGGCGAAATGAAAGCGGGGAGCGATGAATGCGCCGACTCCGATGAATGTGCCAGCCACGAAGAGTGCGTCGCCGAACCGCTCAAGCGACTCAAGCGGCATGGACTGAAGCAGACCTCTGCCCTGATCGTCGGTAATCATCGGATCGGGAGTGCCGAAGTGATGGATATACATCGCAACCCAATGCACCGGAAACATCACGATGACTGCCCCGAGTAGCGCGCCTGGCACGACTGCGAGCCAACGCAAAATCTGTTTTAGTTTAGTCATAGCGATGCGCGTAGTAGCCTAACATATAATAGACTATTGTATTTGCGGCCTATCGTGTTTCACAAAAACAACCTTATTCCTGTGCTGATGGTTTGTCCGCGGCGACTCAGTCCTTGAACCGGCCGTTTTCCGGTTTGAGCAAAGGCACGCGGGTCGGACCGTCTGTTCATATCACCGTGCCGTGCGGAATGATGGCGTTTTTGGGGATGATGACGATGCCGTCGCGGATGTAATAAAGTTCGTGGTCAACCTTGTCGGGCTTGCCGTCGGGCGAAATGGTCACGTTGTTTCCGATGCGCGCGTTTTTATCAATGATGGCGTTCAGGATTTTGCAGTTGGAGCCGATGCCGAGGCGCGGCTTGCCCTCGCGCTCGTAGGTCTCGACGGATTCCTGCGATTCGTAATAGTCGCTGCCGAGGATGACGACCCGGTTCAATTCCGTGCCGGCGCCGATGATGGTGCGCAGCCCGATGATGCTGCTGGTGATGCGCGAAGGATTGATGATGCAGCCGTCGGAGATGAGCACGTGGTCAATTTGCGCGCCGTTGATTTTGGAACTGGGCAGTTGCCGCGGACGGCTGAACATGGGCGCGCTCATGTCGAAGAAATTGAACCGCGGCAGTTCGGAGATGAGATCGAGGTTCGCCTCGAAAAACGAGCGGATGGTGCCGATGTCCTCCCAGTAACCTTGAAAAATGTAGGAGAACACCTGCCGCGAACTGATGGCATGCGGGATGATGTGCTTGCCGAAATCGGTCAACGGATTGTCGAGCAGTTCGCAGATCAGGCTGCGGTTGAAGACGTAGATGCCCATCGAGGCGAGGTACAATTCGCCGCCATCCTTGATGCCGAATTTTGAGTGCCATTCCGGTTGCAGCCGGAGCGCGTCAAGCGCGGCGGGATCGGACGGCTTTTCGGCGAACCGCGTGACGCGCCGGCTCTCGTCAATTTGCAGGATGCCGAACGATGGCGCGTCCTGCCGGCTGACGGGAATCGTGGCGATGGTGATGTCCGCGCCGGTCCCGGCGTGCTGGCCGATGATGCGGCGAAGATCCATCCGGTACAACTGGTCGCCGCTGAGGATGAGCAGGTAGTCGAAATCGTGATTGAGAAAGTGCGTGAGGTTCTTCCGCACGGCGTCGGCGGTGCCTTCATACCATGACGTGTCGGTGAGCGTCTGCTGCGCCGCGAGGATTTCCACGAAGCCGCTCGAAAAGAGGTCGAATTTATACGTTCCCGAAATGTGGCTGTGCAGCGAGGTGGAATTGAACTGCGTCAAAATGTAGATGCGCCGGAACCCGGAGTTGATGCAGTTGGAAATCGGGATGTCCACCAGCCGGTATTTGCCGGCCAGCGGCACGGCGGGCTTTGCGCGCTCCTTGGTGAGCGGGAACAGGCGCGTGCCCTGCCCGCCTCCCATGATGACGGATAGAACATTGCTGACGTTGATTGACTGGCGGCCGCTGTGCAACATAAACCGGATTGCACCGGCAATATATTGCCAGCCGCAGCCGCAGGGCAAGCCGTGGATGTCGAATTATTTTACGTTGCCGTCTGCCCGTCACGCACAATGAACGGCGCGAACTCGTCGTGATGTTGCGGCGGTATGCGGACCTTGAACCGCGCCTTCGGCCCGCGATAGCTGCTCTCGATCACCTGGCCGACCTTGTGCAGCCGCGCGATGACGGCGGATTGTTCGTGCGGCACGCGCAGCACCAGAAATTCCCGCTTGGGCCGCAATTGCGTGCCGATTTCGGCGAGCAGCGATGGAACTCCTTCACCCGTCGTCGCTGATATCGCGACGGCGTGCGGATGATTTTCACGCAGCCGGTTCAACGGGCCGTTCGACGCGGTTCCGCCGGGGTTGAGCCGGTCCAGCTTGTTGAGGACCATGATGGTCGGCTTTCCGCCGGCGCCGATTTCGGCGAGCACGGCATTCACCGCCTGAATCTGTTCCTCGACCTGCGGATGGCTGACATCCACCACGTGCAGCAGCAAATCGGCCTGCACGACCTCCTCCAGCGTGGCCTTGAACGCCTCGACCAGCCCGTGCGGCAGTTTGCGGATGAAACCGACCGTGTCCGTCAGCAAAACATTCTGGTTCGTCGGCAATTTCAGCCGCCGGGTCGTCGGGTCCAGCGTCGCAAACAAAATGTCCTTCGCCAGCACGTCCGCGCCTGTGAGCGCGTTGAGCAGCGTGGATTTGCCGGCGTTGGTGTAACCGACGATGGACGCGAGCGGCCATTGGCTGCGCTGGCGCCCGGCACGCTGTGTCGAGCGCTGGCGCCGGACGGTGTCGAGGTCGCGGATGATCCTGTCAATCCGTTCCTGCACTTTGCGGCGGTCGGCTTCGAGCTGGGATTCGCCTTCGCCGCCGCGCATGCCGATGCCGCCCGCCTGCCGCGACAGGTGTCCCCAGAACCGCGTCAGGCGCGGCAGCAAATGCTGGAGTTGCGCCAGCTCGATCTGGAGCTTGCCTTCGCGCGTCCGCGCGCGTTGGGCGAAGATGTCGAGGATCAGCGATGTGCGGTCGAGCACCTTGCAGTTGAAGATTTTTTCAAGGTTGCGGCTCTGCGCCGGCGACAGGTCATCGTCAAAAATCACCGTGTCCACGTCGTGTCGCCGGCAGAAATCCGCGAATTCCTCCGCCTTGCCCTTGCCGATGAACGTGGCGGGATTCAGAGCCTCCACTTTTTGCAGGCCGTCGCCGATGACCGCGCCGCCGGCGGTCGCGGCCAGTTCGCCGAGTTCGGCGAGCGAATCGTGCGTGTCCGAATGGCTGCGGGATTTGACTTCGACGCCGACGAGGAAAACCCGTTCGGGCCGTGTTTTTCTGGTTTCGATGAGCGCTTTCAACGGTGCCGGAACCATCCTAGCACAACCGCGGGACGGCGCATTGGAAAATTTCAATGAACGCGGAGCATTGCATTTTGTCTTAACTCCGTTCAATTTTCGCTCACAAGATATGAAAAGGATCGTGTTGTTCTTGCTAAGCCTGACGGGGTTGCTGGCGTTGACGGCAGCCGCGGCCCAATCGCTGCCCCAAATAGAACTGCAACCGGTGTTTCCCAATCTGCAGATTGATCGGCCGCTCTGGATGTCCGAGGCGCCGGACGGTTCAGGCCGCCTTTTTGTCGTTTACCAGGCTGGAAGAATTCTCGTCGTCAAAAAAGGCTCGGACGGCAGTGACGCGAAGGAGTTTTTGAACATCGAAGACCGCCATCCCTATTTTGACAATGAAGACGGCTTGTTGAGCATCGCGTTTCATCCCGGGTTCAAGACCAACGGCCTGTTTTACATTTATTACAACCAGAAAAACAGCCCGGACCAGCATTCGCAGCCGCTGAACTTTCCATACCGCAGCGTCATCAGCGAATTTAAGGTGTCCGCCGGCGACCCCGACAAGGCGGACATGGCTTCCGAGCGCATTCTTTTTGAAGTGCCGCAGCCATTTGGGAATCACAAGGGCGGCGAACTGGCTTTTGGTCCCGACGGTTATCTTTATCTCGGCCTTGGCGACGGTGGCGCCGCCGCCGATCCCTTCGGCAGCGGCCAGAACACCGCCACGCTTCTCGCCAAGATGCTGCGCATTGACGTGAACATGCGCAGCACGCTCGGCCGGGGCCGGCACCAGCGGGAATTGCAATACGGCATCCCGGCCGACAATCCGTTTGTGAACGAGCCGGACATGGGCGACCTCGGCACGCGCAAGGAAATCTATGCCTACGGCCTCCGTAATCCATGGCGTTACAGCTGGGACTCCAAGAACGGCGCGTTATGGGTTGGCGATGTCGGCCAGGATTTGTGGGAGGAAGTGGACCTGGTTGTCAAAGGCGGCGATTACGGCTGGAACATCCGCGAAGGCGCGCATCACTTCAAACCCGGCCCGCCGGGCGCACAACTCATTGACCCGGTCATGGAATACACGCACCGGCCGGACCTGCAGTCGCAGGCAATGTTTCCAGACCACAGCATCGGGTTGTGCGTGATTGGCGGCTACGTGTATCGCGGAAAAAAATATCCGGCGCTCGACGGCGTTTATGTTTACGGCGACTACAACCTCGGCACGATTTGGGGCTTCCGCTACAATTACCACACGCACAAGGTGACCGCCGAGGGCACGCTGCTTCAGCAGCCGAAGAATATCACCAGCTTTGCCGAGGATTTGGACGGTGAAATCTACGTCCTCATGCAGGACGGGCAGATTTATTCCGTCACCGTGCCGGAACAGCGCGGTTGATGCCAATGTCGTCGTGGCAGGCGGAACGGGCGCAGCCAGGGTGTTTCCAAAAAAGATCTTCCCAATTCAACCCAGGCGGAGGGTGGTTGCGTGCGGGAAAGTTCGCGGGGCCAGGGCGCGGAAACAGAATTGATTCCTGCAACCACCGCAGGTGGCCTCATTTCACATTTAACTCGCGCTGGATGCCGAATTTTTCGATGCGCTTGCGAAGCGTGGCGCGCGTGATGCCAAGCATTTTGGCGGCGTGGACCTGATTATTGCCAGCTTCCTTGAGCGCCTCCACAACGAGTTCACGTTCCACGGCTGGGATGATTTTCAATTTTGGATCGCGCCTCGCCCACTGGAACAATTGCCGCGCCAGCGCGGCGGCGTCGGTGGCGGTCGCTTCGCCAATGGTCGTCGCCGACGGAGGGGCGCCGCTGCCGCCCTTTCCTGAAATTTCCGGCGGCAGATCGCTTTGCAGAATCGCGCCGCTCTTGGCCATGACGTGCGCGCGGCGGATGGCGTTCTCCAGTTCGCGCACATTGCCCGGCCAGTGATATTTTTCGAGCGCCTTGATGACGCTGGCGGCGATGGACTTGGGCGGGCGTTGCTGTTCGTGCCCGAGTTTTTTGAGAAAGTAATTCACCAGCAGCGGAATGTCGTCGCGCCGTTCGCGCAGCGGTGCAATATGGATGCGCACGACGTTCAGCCGGTAAAACAAATCCTCGCGGAATTGCCGTGTCGCCACTGCCTGCTCCAGATTTTTGTTGGTCGCGGCGATGACGCGCACGTCCACCTGGAGGGGCTGGTTGCCGCCGACACGTTCGAACGTGCCGGATTGCAGCACGCGCAGGATTTTCGTCTGCGTGGCGGGCGTCATGTCGCCGATTTCGTCCAGAAAAATCGTGCCCCTGTCGCATTGCTCGAACTTGCCGATGCGCTGCAGGGTGGCTCCGGTGAACGCGCCGCGTTCATGGCCGAAGAGTTCGCTTTCGAGCAGCTGTTCGGGAATGGCGGCGCAATTGACCGCCAGGAAGGGCTGCTGGCTGCGGTTGCTGTGATGGTAAATGGCGCGGGCGACGAGTTCCTTGCCGGTGCCGCTCTCGCCGGTGATGAGCGCGGTCGCGTCGCTGGCGGCGACCTGGCCGATGAGCTTGAAAACCTGCTGCATCGGTTCGCTGCGGCCGACGATGCCCAGTTCGTAATCCTCGGATTCGAGCAGCGGCTCGTAGGAGACGACCTGTTTCATGTCGCGCGCGGCCTTGAGCGCGTTGGCGACGATTTCCTTGAGCTTCGGCACGTCGAACGGCTTGAGCAGGTAATCGTAGGCGCCGAGCTTCATCGCCTCGATGGCGGTCTGCGTGGTGCCGTAGGCGGTCATTAAAATGACAAGCAGCTTGGGATCGGCGGCGCGGATGCGGCGGAGGGTTTCCAGGCCGTTCATGCCGCCCATGCGCACGTCCATCAGCACGAGGTCGGGTTTGAATTTGGGAATGACCTTCAGCCCTTCCTCGCCGGACGATGCCGTGGCCAGTTCAATTTCCGGCGAATCAAAAATCCGCTGGAACGAATACCGCACGTCTTCCTCGTCATCAATCAGCAGCAGTTTGCTCATTTTGCCGGAGCCGAGCATAACCGATTTTTGCCGGGCGGACAGCGAATTTTACGCGCGGCCAAAACGGGGTTTTTCATTGTTTGACCTTGCATGATTCAATGCCTACACTCACACCCCATTTTGATATGAAAATCATTGTATGCGATCCAGTCTCGCCAAAGGGCATTGCGCTCCTGCAACGGCGGCCGGAATTTCAGGTTGTTGTGCTGCCGAAACGGCTGCCGGAGGAGGAGCTCATTCCCATCGTCGCGGACGCCACGGCGCTGGTGGTGCGCTCGGAAACGAAAGTCACACTCAAGGTCATTGAAGCCGCGAAGCAACTGCGCGTCGTCGGGCGCGCTGGAGTCGGCGTGGACAACGTGGACGTGGAAGCCGCCACGCAGCACGGCATCGTGGTGATGAACACTCCCGGCGGCAACACCGTGACGACGGCGGAATTGAGCTTTGCCCTGTTGCTGGCGCTCGCGCGCAAGGTGCCGCAGGCCTACACCTCGATGATTGCAGGCAAGTGGGACCGCAAATTGTTTCAAGGCCTGGAACTGGCCGGCAAAACCCTCGGCGTGCTCGGCATGGGCCGGATCGGCACGGAAGTCGCCAAGCGCGCCGTCGCGTTCGGCATGCGCGTCATCGCCTACGATCCTTATCTCACCGAAGATCGCGCCAAGGCCATCGGCGCGGAATTTGCCGACAGCGCGGACGATCTTTATCGCGTCGCGGATTTCATCACCGTCCACATGCCGGTGACGCCGGAGACGAAACACATGTTGAACGCCGCCGCGTTCGCCAAGATGAAACCCGGCGTGCGCCTCGTGAATTGCGCGCGCGGCGAAATCGTCGTCGAGGCCGATCTCATTGCCGCGCTCGAATCCGGCAAGGTGAGCGGCGCGGCGCTGGATGTTTTCGCCACTGAACCGCTGCCAGCCGACCATCCGTATCGCAAGCAGCCCAATTTGATTCTCACCCCGCACCTCGGCGCGAGCACGGGCGAAGCGCAGGAAAAATGCGGCATCGAAGTGGCCGAGGTCATCGCCGGCTATCTGCTCACCGGCGAAGTCCGCAATGCGGTGAACCTGCCGTATCTCGACGCCAAGACCTATGAGCAGGTGAAGCCCTATCTGCCGCTGGGCGAGGCGCTCGGCAAACTGGTTGCACAGCTTTCGCCCGCGGGCGCCGACCGGATTTACATCACCTACGGAGGCCACGCGCAGAAATTGCCGAACATTGATCCGGTCACACGCGCGGTGCTGCAAGGTTTTCTGGCCAGCAGCAATCTCAAGGACGTGAACAACGTGAACGTCCGCAGCGTTGCCCAAAGCCTCGGCATCACCGTTGAGGAAAAGAAGTCCGACGAGCCGGTGACCTTCAACGAATGGGTCCATGTGCAGGTGTTCGGCAGCGGGAAAAAGCTGATTTCCGCCGGTGGAACATTCTTTGGATCGCCGAACAACCCGCGCATCGTGAGGTTGTACAGCACGCCGGTTGAAATCCCCATCAGCGGCACGCTGTTGCTGCTGAACAACAAGGACCGGCCGGGCATCGTTGGCTATCTCGGAACGCTGCTGAGCAAACACAAAGTGAACATTGCCAACATGAGCCTGACACGCGACACTGCGGGCGGGCTGGCGTTGACGGTGTTAAACCTCGACAGTGTGCCGTCTCCGGCCGTGCTGGAGGAGCTTCAGAAAGACCCTGACATCAGCAATGTAAAAGTGGTAAAATTGTAATCGCCGTCAAACAAATTGAAAAATGAAGACTAAAATGAAAATGATTTTTCCCGTTGCGCTGGCCGCGCTTGTTTTTGGAGCATCCTCCACGCCCGCCGTGGCTGACACCGCGTCCACGGGTGCCGCGCCGGCGGTGACCGGAACGAACTCCAATCCCGAAGCCGCGATGACCGCGTTGTTCGGCGACCCGGTGATTGTCAAAGGCAAGGGCATCGAGATCAAACAGAGCCAGCTGGATTCCGTGGCCAGCAACTTGAAGGAAATGTTTGCAGCCCGCGGATTGGCGGCGCCACCCAACGTGGAGGGGCAGGCTTTGGAGGCGTTGATTTTTCAGCAATTGATACTCAGCAAGGCCACCGAGGCCGACAAGGCCGGAGGCCAGCAGCAATTTAACGTGTCTTTGCAGAAGTTAAAGACCAACCAGCACCTCACGGATGAACAGTTGAATCAAACTCTGGAAAAACAACTGGTGCTGAGGGGGCAGACCAGAAGCCAGTGGGAGAAACAGAACATTGACCAGGCCACCATCCCGATCGTGCTTGAACGTGAATTGAACATCAGTGTGACGGATGTCGAAGCAATGGAATACTATACCAACCATCCGGCGGATTTTGAGCAACCGGAAAAAGTCCGGCTTTGTGATATTCTGCTTTTGACGCTCAATCCCACCACCGGGACACCCCTGCCGCTGGATGACCAGCAGGCCAAACGCAAGAAAATCGATGACCTGCTCAAGCGCGTGCGCAACGGCGAGAATTTCACAAATCTCGCGGCGCAATATTCCGAAGATCCCAACTCGAAGGACAACAACGGCGAGATGCCGCTCATTTCACGGGATCAAATGAGTCCCGAACTGGCGGCCGCGGCGTATTCCCTGACAAACAACCAGGTCAGCGACGTCATCGAAATGTCCTTCGGTTATTATATTGTCAAGCTGCTGGACAAAGTTCCCGCGAAAAAACTGGATTACGCGACCGTGGCCGGCGATTTGAAAGATGCCTTGAAGCGGCAGAAAATCACCTTGCAGGCGCCGGCGTATCTGCAGAAATTGAAACAGGCATCCAGTGTGGAAATTCTGGATCCAAGGTTAAATGCCATGGAAATGGCCGTCGAAGCAGCCGCCTCCAACGCGCCTGCCATGACGCCTGAAAAATGACGCGGGCTTGCCAAAAACACCGCGTCGAGCCATGTTCGAAAGCGTTATGAAAACAAAATTGGCCATTGTCGTGCTCGCGGTGGTTTGCGCGGGACTGGCGGTCGCTTTGATCGCCGCGAAAAAGACCACCCACGACCAGTTGAATGAGAAGACGGCCGCCATCCTCGACTTTTCCAACCAGCTGGTGGCTGCCAGCGACAACCTTGACGAATTGCGGCAGGTCAATCTCCGGTTGACCAACGATCTCGCCACCGTTCAACAGCAGACGTCACGCCTTTCCAACAATCTGACCGAAGCCTCCGACGCGCTGTCCTCCGCCAGGGCGACAATCCAGGGCGCCCAGGACCAAATTGCCAACCTGAATGGCCGCATCACCGACCTGGAAGCGCAAAACAAGGTGCTGGATGATCGCGCCACCGCGCTGACCAACACCATCGAGGCGCTCAACGGGCAAATCGCCGACACCGAGCAAAAACTCGCCGATTCCCAAACCAACAATGTCTTCCTCGAAAAAGAATTGCAGCAGCAAATCGCGCAACGAGCCGAGCTGGAACGCAAGTTCGATGATATCAACGAGGTCCGCGCCCAGGTCAAAAAATTGCGCGACGAACTGTTCGTCGCCCGCCGGTTGCAGTTGATGCGCAACGGCGCCAACGACCAGAAAGGCGCCCAACTGCTCGTGCAGCCGCACACCGCCGCCGCCGTCGCCGCCGCGGCAAAACTGCCGCCGCATTACGACTTGAACGTTGAAGTCGGTTCCGACGGTTCCGTCCATGTCATCCCGCCGCTGACCGATGCGATGACGAATACGCCGGCCCATTGAACGGCTGGCGCAGCGAGGATTTATTCGCAAATTGCCGATGCCGACCTACGAATATATTTGCGAGAAATGCGGGCACGAGTTTGAAGCCATTCAATCCATTTCCGCCAAACCGCTGCGGATCTGTCCGGAAAAATCCTGCGCCCGGAAAAAATGGGGTCACGGCCGCGTGAAACGGAAAATCAGCTCCGGCGGCGGCCTGCTTTTCAAAGGCAGCGGCTTTTATATCACCGATTACCGCAGCGAAGGCTACAAGCAGGCGGCCAAAAAGGATTCCAACACCCCGAAAACTTCCGGCAGCGATGCCAAATCCGCGCCCGCAAAGACCACAACCTCAACCGGCGCGGCAAAGAAATGAATCAAACGTTTCAACGTTTGGGCGATTTGACGATTCAACGGTTCAACGGTCTGACGGTTCAACACCTGCTCATTTGGAGCGTGCTGCTTTTGCCGGTGATTTCCAGCGGACAACCGCTCCCGCCGGATGTGAGTTCCGTGAACAGCGCTTCCGGCCAGTTTGTCGTGACCGGTCCGGCCCAATTTTCGTCCTCCATCGATTTGTCCGGCGTGGATGCCGGCGCCAATCTTGTCCGGCTGCAACCGGCCCTGTTGTCGGTCACCGCGGAGCGCATCAAAGACTCGCTCCGGCGTGAACTCGGCATTGAACCCAACGCGTTGTGGCAGGGGAAAATCTTCCTGGTCCTGCATCCGGCGCAATCGCTCGACGAAGACGTCACGATTGTCTCCCAGCCCTTCCTCAACGGCTGGAATTATCAGGTGCAATTGCCGGACGTTCTGCCGCAGGCCCGTTTTTTGCGCGCCATGACCAGCGTCTTGCTGCAGGAACTGGCCAACCGCAACGCCACCGGCGCGCGCGCCGCGGATATTCCCGGCTGGCTGACCGATGGTTTGTCGCAACAATTGTCCGCCGCCGGTTCGCCGGAAATTGTTCTGTCGGCCCCGGGCAGACTTGTGAACGGCCTGCCGCAAAACCGCATGGTCACAACTCAGCGCGGAGTGGACCCGCTCGCCGACGCGCGCGCCGTCCTGCGCGATCATGCCGCGCTGACATTTGACCAGTTGAGCTGGCCTGCCGACGCCCAGTTGACCGGCGAGGACGGCGGTGTGTATCGCGCCAGCGCGCAATTGTTCGTCAGTGAATTGCTCGGTCTGAAAAACGGCCCGGCGCGCTTGCGCGCGATGCTTGCGGCTTTGCCGGGTTGTTATAACTGGCAGACGGCATTTCAGGGCGCGTTCCGTGATTATTTTCCACAACCGCTCGACGTGGAGAAATGGTGGGCGCTGCAGGTCGTGAGTTTCGTTGCGCATGGTCCCGGTCCTCGGTGGACGCCCGGCGTCAGCCGCGACAAGCT
>Ga0187851_10003990_pt1 | contig 12205 bp, 8 predicted proteins | sample June2016WEW_6_10_FD_132997 | JGI IMG/M metagenome (GOLD analysis project Ga0187851, IMG submission 132997) | Peatland microbial communities from SPRUCE experiment site at the Marcell Experimental Forest, Minnesota, USA - June2016WEW_6_10 | ecosystem: Environmental > Terrestrial > Soil > Wetlands... | reverse complement strand
GCGTTGCCCCCGGCTACTATCTTGTGCCCTTGCAGGGCGTGAAAAACTGAGTCGCGGGAAGCCACGACGCCTTGCTCGCACCATCCGCACGCTTGCACTTCGGCTTGAGTTCCTGCCGATGATGGGCAGCCGAACGGCTGTGAATGCTCAGAATGACAGTGCCGATGAGTTTCCCCTCAGCCTGTAAAGCCCTGCCCCTCCAAACCCATCTGCCGAAATCCGGCCTAGCCTCAATGCTGTGTTCACTTAAGCTGACCGTTCCCCATATTCGACCCCTCACCAACCGCCCTACTGTCACCCCTGCCTCTCCACTTCAGAATAAACCGCGGCGACTAGAAATCCCAAAATCCGTCCCTATCGTCAAATAGATACTTCATCATGTAAAGGATAACTAGTAAATTAAGGTCGGCTCTTTATGACACATCAATAAGATAGTTGACTTCCAAACAATTAATGACATAAAAGGGTAGTAGTAAATAATATTTCCCTCCGGCCATTAGGCACGGGCACGGGGGGCAAAACGGGAGATGGTCACAATCCAGTTTCAGGTGAGGGGACTTGAAACTGGTTTTCACATCTCCCCCTTATGGATCGTGGGATGGATTCGGGGAAAGGAGATATGGTAACTATGAAAACGCAGCCTAGGACTACGCAAGACTTGGCAAGGCAGGCCTTTGGATTGTTGTTGGAGCTACGCGAGCGCAAAAATGCTTACCAGCTTCTGACGAAAGCTCTCACTTTTCTGGAAATGCTGGTGCGGGAAAATGACGTTAAAGACGCACCCATGATGCTCTCTGTTCGTATAATGCAACTGCGGAAATCTTAGGCTACGTTGTACACGAGCGCTCCCATCGAACCCCGTGTCTTCAAAATCCCGGGTGCCCCTACACCTGATCCCCCGTAGCCCCTCATTTCCTCTTTCCGGGATCGAGATTTGTAGGTTCTTTCCCTGGGAAACCGCTCCCGGGCAGGTCGCCCCGGACGGTTCCAGCGCGCACCACGGGCTGGGCGAAAAGGCCCTCCCCATCGGGAGGGCCTTCGTGTGGGCTGTTCGCGCACATCCAGGGCGCACATACCCACCCCCGAGGATGGGCAAATCGAATCCCACTGGCGGCGTCCACACCTCACCCTGGGCGCGGCGAGCGTGGAGCTTTGGGCAATCTCGCCAATTTCGTGCCGTGGCGTGACGCTACTCTTGCGTAGGCGTGGCAGCGCTTTCCACAACCGCCGGAGCAACTTCCTGGCCTGCCCTGAGCTTGGACATCTCGCGTTGTAGTTCGGTCGCGAGATCCTCAAGGATGCGCAGTTGCTCGGTCCGGCGCTGAACCAACGATTCCAGCCGCGCCACCTGGCGCTGCAATTTGTGATTCTCGCGGCGAAGATAGATAAAGCTTCCGCCGGGGATTCCTACCGTCCCACTGGCGTCACTGAGCTTTCCCAGTTCCCCGGGTTTGATATCATGCAAAGGGGCAAGCCGGGACTGGGTTTGCTTTATCAGCGAATCCAATTCCTTCCGCTCCCCACCCGGCGGGCAAAGCTGCCGCAGGGCATTCAGCCGCGCCAAGTCGGGGTTATTGCGTCCCCTCTCCCAGTGCTGGACCGCTCCTTTGGTCGCGTTCAGCAACCGAGCCAAGCCCTCTTGGCTTACCTCGATCCGCTTCCGAACCTTGCGAACAACTTTTGCTGCCGTTAGTGTTTCCATATTGGCGTACCTCGCTTTCAAGATAAAAGTTGACAAATTCTAAATCTAGGCTAGAATATTTCGGTCTGCTCGCGGGGCCTTGCCCTCGGCCCATCCTCAGCCCCGCTGACGCTCGCCCCCACCACGGGTGAGTATCTTTTCCCCTCCGATCCATTGATCGGAGGAACCCGTCCCTGGAGAGGCAGCTTGACGTGAACGGTACTCCGAATATAATCAATCGAGAACGTACTTGACGATATAACTCTACCTCTCCATCTCTCCCGCCCACCGTACGGCCCCATCATTGGAGCTTCCTTGGGGTGATGGGTTTGAGCCGCACCCGTGCCTTCCCGGGAAATGCCCCTCTCGCGATTTTCCCGTCGGGCTGCGCTCCCTGGACCAAGCTGGACTGGGCTTCCATGGGCGTGGGCTACTCTCAGTTGGCGCTTTCTCGGCTAGGGTACTCGCCAAAATTGGGCCTTGACACAGCTTATCATACCACGTCCTGCAATTCTCAGCGCAACACAAATCAATGTCGAGGCAAAAAAAACGGAGGTTTCCCTCCTTTCCCGTCCGGCCCCTTTATTCTTCGCTCCCGTAGGCCAGCGGCTGTAGGATTTTCCCCGGTCGGGGGGAGCGGGGGCGCGTCGCCGCTCGGCAATCTCCTCCCATCAAGGCCTTCAAAACCCCTTAATCAATAAAAAAGACAAAGTATATGTCGAATCCTATGAACGGTTTACCTCCTCTCGCGGGTCTTCCGCCCCGGCCCGCCTGCGAGCCTTGTGCGCACTCGCGCCCAGCCTTGCCAGCCTCCCGTGCCCGCCACGCTTGCACTGTTAACCCCCCCGGCGGACCTTTTACGGGCAGAACCGTCCGCCGCCACGGCCGCGTTGCCGTCGGCGCGGCGCTCGGTAAAAGGGTGCGTTTTACCCGCCCTCTTCCCGGGACTCTCGGTGTGCCGTTACCAACGACTTCTGCATTCGGACGCGGAAGCGATGCATTTTCAATCTCATCAGCCAATGTTTTTGCTGTCGCTCCACGCGCCCATCGGCATTTCCGACGATGATCCCGATAATTCCCGCCGGCGAGACCGAAAACGGCAGGTTGCGGAGCGCGAATCGTCAATAGTGGACGAAGCCGCCCCAGCACGGAGCTAAAGGTCGCTCCCGCGGCAGCCCGGTTTCTTCGCCCCAGAAAGGTGTCTTGTCCATGCCAGAGACGCAGGCGCGAAATGTCCCGGTCATTGCGACGGGCTTGCCGCGAGAGAGCGCCTTTGTACGGTCGGCCACGCTTTGGGGCTACCCTGCGACAAGGTAAGAAGATCCGCTGACGGGCATGATGGTGTGCGCCTCGGAACCCCGATGCGCAGCTTACCGCTGCAAGCTGCTCGGGGTTCGGGACTGGAAAATAGTCAGGATGGCATTACATCGGCGGGGCTAAACAGGCTGCGGAAAAAACCCTGCGGCGCTTGGCGCTAGCCCGAACTTCTCACCAGCCCGTGGGCAGCGATGCTGGGAAACCCCCAAGGGGCGCGCCAACGCCCGGCGAAATTGTTTTGCGCTTAGCGATCCGTGCTAAGCAGTTGGTCTGAAGGATCGTTTCGTGGATCGCCCCTTCAGGGCTCGGCCGCGTGACAATCTGGAAACCCAGGCCGTCGGCCTGGGCTAAGTTATCACGCCCCTTTGGGGCTTGAAAGCTCCACCGCCCAACGAGAACCTCCGAAACGGGTGAGAAATGCGGGCTAGCACTGTCAGCACCACCCCGGCGCTCGGCGCGCCACCCCTCCTCATCTGAGGAGGGGAGCGTTTTCAACAACTCCCCTCCTGATTCAGGAGGGGTGGCGCCTTGGGCGCCGGGGTGGTAATATGCCGATGACACTTTTTCTTCAGCCTGTAAAGCCCGCCCTTCCAGATCCGTGGTGAGAAATCCGGGTTAGAAACCTTCATGCCCCCCAATTCCCCAACCGATTAAAGGGTTGAACGCCGAGCCCGGCGGTAAGGCTGCCGCATTAGCGGGCATCGGCCGGTGGGGAGGCTCAAATGGGACTCATCATCAGGATTGCCCTCATGTTTTTTTTCATTCAGTTCCTGGTGGTTGTGACCATCACGACGGTGGCACTGCTCTTGGCGCGGCCCGAAGTCCCGGTTCTAGGCCACGAGTATGGGCGCGGGGCCGTCAGCCGAAGCTTCGCATTTGTCATCCACCTGCCGAGTCAAGTTCTGCGTTCCGTGCTACGTCTGATGCGTCATCGTCGCTTCTTGCCTAGCGGCCATGAATGATGCACAAAGGGTGGCGCCGTCGTCCCCACCTCATGCCGATGGCATATGGGCGGGGGAGCGCCCGGGTGAGATATAATCAGGCGGATCGAGGGTTGGCGAAGGAGACCCTTTCCCGGATTTCGTAGAGGCGTCGTCTTCGCGGCGCTTGTGGTGTCGGTCACCACCCTTTCTGTGGCCCTGGGTTGGGCTCAGTCCTCTGCCCAGTTGGTTCCTTCCGCCTCTTCCCCGTCTGCTCCACCCCGGCCCCGATCGCTGCATTCACCCTTGGATTCGGCGTGCGGATGCATCCAGCCGCCCGGGGTGCGGGACTTGGAAATAATCAGAATGGCCTTGCAACGGCGGGGCTAAACAGGCGGCGGAATAACCCGCTGGTACTGTCGTGATCAACGCCACCCCTGTTCAGAACCACCCCGGCGCTCGGCGCGCCCCCCCTCCTCATCTGAGGAGGGGAGCAATATAGGTAACTCCCCTCCTGATTCAGGAGGGGTGGCGCGTCGAGCGCTGGGGTGGTTATCCGCGCCGGGACGCTTTTCCGCAGCCTGTAAAGCCCCGCCCTTCCAGACCCGTGGTGAGAAATCCAGGCTAAAGGTCGGCGCATCAATTGCTCGACCGCGGTTAACTACAAGCTGTGAGCTGTCGGCTGTCAGCTCAAGCCGGTCGGTTAGAGCTATTGGCTGTCAGTTCTCCCCCACCGGACCGCCCCACGCTTTCCTACGGGCAGGAAATGGTACGTACAATAAGATTCCTTCCTTGAGAATTTTCCGTACCGGTAGGAAACCCGTGGGTATCACCCCCGAGGTTGGAGCTGCACGTGCTAGCCTATAAATGGAGAACTATGCCGTGGTGAAATCGCGCACCCATGGGAACGACAAGCTCCGTGCGGCCGACAAGAGCAGTGACAAGTGACCCGTGGCGCGAGATGCGAGTCGGCTGAAGACGGAAAGCGGGCGGCGCAGGACGGTGGAGTGGCATTAGAAAATCAAAAGGTAATGGGCAAATGGCAAAAACGAAAGCCTGTACGTTCAAAAATGCTTGCTGAGAAAACTACAAATGGCGATATTGCAATGCCGTGTGGGGCGCGTGGCGAGGACGGAAGGGCCGAGCCTGCGACAAGTGTGGTGGATCGCTAATTTGTCCATGAAAATCAGGAAGGGAGCGCGCGTGCTGAAAAGTATCAAAATGAAGGTCGACCCCGAGGACTTATTGAAAACAAAGAGCGAATTAAGCGACAAAATGTCATATGCCGATGAGTCATTGAAAACAAGTGGCTTAGCTAAAATGCCGATGAGTTGTTGGGACTAAAAGAGATAGCACGAGTTAAGGGCACTGAAAGTACCTGAACCCCCCCCAAACCCACGCTATGCCGAGAACTTACAGAAACTAAATGGCTTACGCGACATCAAAACAACGCGAGCCCACGCTATGCCGATATGTTAATGAAAATAAAACTCTTAAATGAATGGCGGGCGGCTGGTGCCAAATGTCAGGGGCTTCGTGCTGGGGGTGGAACCCGGGATCGCTGGCTGAGGGCTGGGAGACCCCTCACCCGGCGCTCCTTCGCGCCCCACTCTCCCCCAAAGGGGCGGGGAGTAAACTCAAATCACCGCGCCCAACCCCCGATTCGGGGAGACGTAACTGTAAGCTTTCGGCTGTCGGCTATGAGCTATCGGCTTACCACCCCGTCATGCCGGTCCCGGCGCCGCGGGGAGCAATTTCCGCCGCTCGTAGCTGACGAAGATTTCCTGCGTAAGCAGAAGCAGAACCGCCATCCCCACCAGAATCCAGATGCCGGCTCGTACCGATTGGTGTTGGGCGACGTACCCGATGGCGGGAGGAACCACCGCGCCGCTCAGCAGGGCGGGCGTCATGAGCATGCCGAAAACGGTTCCGAAGATGCGCGAAAAGTAGGTGCTGGCGGTTCCCGCCGTAGTGGGAAACACCGGCGCGTAGCAGAGTCCGCAGAGGATGATGCCGGCAGCGGCAACCGGCATGTTGGGCGCCAGAACCATGAGCAGGAGTCCGACGATGGCCCCCACGGAACACCCCAGCAACAATTGCGGCCCGCGAACTCGCTTGACCACTTGGCTGGCGATCAGGCGGCCCAACATCATCATAATCCAGAAAGACGTCAGGATGATTTTGGAACTCTCCGAGGAAACGGCCAAGTCTTTCTCCAGGAAGGTGCGGATCCAGCCGGCGGTGGAAATCTCCAGGGCGGAATAGAAGAACAGCACGGCGGCAAGCATCATGACGGCGGGATTAACCGCCACCGACATCGCTTGATCCCAGTCGAATCCTCCCGCCATGCTGGCGGGGGGGAACGTCTGCACCAGCGCCACCACGGCCACCAGGCCGACCAGCAGGGCAATGAACCACAGGGTGGCGACAAGCCCCAGGCGGCGAGCCATCAGCGCCACCAGCCAAGGGAAGAAGACCGCTCCCACGCCGAAGAAGATGCCGCCCAGATTGAGCGCGGAAGAGGGATTCTGCGGGTAGAGGTCGGGGATGAGGGTGTTCGCCGCGGCCATGGCAGAACTGCCGCCCAGGCCGAGCATGACCAGCAGCGCTCCGAGCACCGCGTAGCTGGGAACGTAGGCCATTCCAACCAGCGCCGCAGCGCTGCCCAGAAACCCGGCGGCCAATACCAGCTTTTTGCCGAAGCGGTCGATCAGCGGTCCGGCCAGGAAGACCATGGGCACTTGCGGGAAGTAGAGAAAACTGAAAAGCGTTCCGCTGCGGGTCAAATCAAAACCGGAGCGCGCGCTCAACTCCGGCAAGGTTGCGCCCAGGAATGAAGTCATCACTCCGAAAGTAAATAGACCCGCGCACGCGGTCCCCATCAGGTAAGGGGTGGAAGTCTGGTTCTGTGAGGCCATCGAAGTTTGCCCTTTCCGTTAGATTCGTCAGAGTCGCAACAGCGCCCACAAGCCGAGGACCAGCCCGGAACTCAGGAGCGATCCAATCAGCAGTCCCTGCAAGTCAACGCGATAAGCTTTGAAGAAGCTGACGCCACACGCCCCGCGCAGCGGGTGGAGAAGGTTGACGAGGAGTAATTGACGGCCGTGCTCCGCCGCCCATCGACCGGTTTCGGGAGCCAAGCCGTCCTCCCAATCCTTACCTTCTTCGTGATCCTCGGGAAGGTTAACCTGGTCGGCGGCGCCTGCGGGGATGCGGTCCGAAGGAGTTTGAATTCGGGTGAAGAAGGGAGCGACGCGGGCCTCGTCTTCGGGAGGTGTCAGGAGGCTCACCACCACCAGAGCCGCGGTTCCCGCGGCGAGTGCGGAGAAGAAGATGCCGGGGTCCCAGTAATCCAACCGTTGATGCTTCCAATGATACAAAGAGAAGTTTGTGCCCATGGAGATAAACACGCTGCTGGCAGCTCCCCAGCGGTTCGCTCGCTTCCAAATGATTTCTGCCAAAATGCTGATGCCCACAAAAGCCGCCAGCGTTTCCGTGAGCAGGAACGAATAGAGCACTCTTTGGATCAGGAAAAGCGCATAGACCACGGCCGTGACCACCGCCGCGAGCCCGCTGATACGCCCGACCCACAGGTAGTGCAGGTCAGATTGCTTGGGCGCCAAACGCGGGCGGTAAAATCCTTGCGTGAAAAGCGCGCCGCTATCCACCATGAGGGCGGAACAAGCGGCCAGGCACGCTCCCATTACGCTCGCGATCAGCAGGCCGCGAAGGCCGGGGGAAAGCAAGTGCTGGCAGGCGAAACCAAAGGCATCCTCGGGATCTTTGAGCGCGTGCGTGCCAAACAGACCGCGCTTGATCATCACGGCGACCATCAGGCCTACCAGCGCCCAGCCGATCGTGCACAAGCGTTTGGCCCACATTCCGTGAAAGAATCCTACGCGGCAGGTGTATTCATCCTTGCCCGTGCCCACCGCCGCCATAATGTGGGGCTGTGCCATGATGCCGATGAGACCATTAAGAGTCAGCATGACGATGAACCACGGGCCTACTTCCTTGGGCGTCGCCAGGGAGAAATAATGCAGAGGCAGGGATTGCTTCATCCCACCCATACCACCCACCGCCCCCCAGCCCAGCGGAATCAACATAAAGGACAAGAAGATGAGCAGAAAGCCTTGAACAAAATTGCTCCATGCGGAGGCAAGCAACCCCCCGACAAAGCTGTAAAGGACAAAGATGAACGCCAATCCCAGCACAATGGAGTTGGCGGTCAGGTTCGCTCCCAGCATCTGGTTCAAAACCTTTGCCGCTCCTTTGAGGATGCTGGCCATGTTGATAATGAAAAACGCGAAGGCAAAGAGAGCGTAGAGGCCCGACATTCCCGCGCCATAGCGGTCCTCAATCATTTCCGCGGTGGTAGTGCGCCGCACGCGACGGAATACCGGCGCCATAATCCAGTAAAAGGGTGTGGCAAAAAGATTCTTCCACTGGTACCAGATTGCCGACATGCCAAAGCTGTAAACAGCTCCCGAGAGACTTACCGGCATTTCGGCATGAGTCCCCACGCCGAAAGTCTGGGCGATCATAATCAGCTTGCCGAAGTGACGTTTGCCCAGAAAATAGTTTTTGGTGTCCTTAACCCGGCGGCTGGCAACGATTCCCATGACGACCAGCGACACCAGGTAAGCAACGACGATGATCCAATCCAGGGGGGCGAGTTTCATGGGAATTATTGTTCGACGACGCCCTGCCTTGGGGGAGCCGGCAAGGCAGCCCTATGGTTCCAGTGATGCAACGTCGCTGATTCTAGCATTCTTTGGACGACCGGTTTGGTTATTAGGCGGGACTTCTCACCACGGTTGGTCGCTGCCGGAAGGGCGGGGCTTCAGCCCCGCCGAAATCGCGGCTCTCACCCTCAACCCGTCCCGCACCCCGCGCAGCTTGCGGCTGCAAGGTGCGCGGGGTGCGGGACTTGGAAATAATCAGGATGGCCTTCGAGCGGCGGGGCTAAAGCCCCGCCCTTCCCGACCCGCGGTGAGAAATCCAGGTTAGGCGCGCTGACCAGCCTTCTTTCACGGATTTTAAGAGAATTGCTTTTAATGGGCCTTGCGGCGGCCTTCCACCGGGATTATGCTTCACGGGACGGTCAGGCCTATCCATGGGGACCTTGGCGCCCATGAAGCCCCGGCGCTCGACGCGGCCCTGCCGCAAGCCGAATGTATGCAGGTTTTACGGGTGTATCGCTGCCCATCAAATTCACCGTAGTCTTGGCAAGTCAGGGTGAAGGTGCAAGCTCAATCCCCAGAGAGTGGAGGTTTTGTGATGATGCGCGTCCGCAGGATATTAACCGTATTAGGAATGCTTTTCGTAATGCTGCCGGTTATTCATTTGGCGGCTCAGGACCGGGGGCACGCTGATGAGGCGCAAAAGGCCCGTGAGCTGCGAGATTATATCCGGGCAACTTACTCCAAATTTGAGTACCTGGCGCCCATGCGCGACGGCGTTCGCCTGTTCATCTCCGTCTACGCGCCGAAAGACACCTCCCAGCGGTACCCGATTTGGATGATGCGCACCCCGTACACGGTGGCCCCTTATGGCGCCGACAACTATCGCTCCACGCTCGGCCCCTCGGAGCCCTATGCCCGCGCCGGTTATATTTTTGCCTATTGCGATGTGCGCGGCATCGGAAAGTCGGAAGGGCAATTCGTGCACGTCCGGCCCTACATTCCCAACAAGACGTCGCCCCACCAAACTGACGAAGCCACCGACGCTTACGACACAATCGATTTCCTTCTGAAGACCATCCCGAACAATAACGGCCGCGTGGGCGTATGGGGAATTTCTTATCCCGGCTTCTATGCCACCATGACGATTTTGAGCGGGCACCCTGCCTTGAAGGCCGCCTCCCCGCAGGCGCCCGTCACCGAATGGTTCCTGGGGGACGATTGGCGGCACAACGGTGCGCTCTTTCTGGCCCACGCTTTTGGCTTCCTATCCGCCTTTGGGCGTCCCAGGACAGGTGAAAACGAAGTGCCCGGCCCCGGCTTTGATTATGGCACCCCGGATGGCTACGACTTTTTCCTGCGCATGGGGCCGCTCGGCAACGCGGAAAAGGAATTCTTCAAGGGGAAGATAGACTACTGGCAGGAATTGATATCACATGACACCTATTCTGACTACTGGAAGTCGCGCGACCCGCTGCCTTACTTGAAAAACGTCCGGGCCGCCGTCATGACCGTGGGCGGGTGGTTTGATGCCGAAGATGCTTACGGCGCTTTTCACACCGCACAAGCCGTGAGAGAACAGAATCCCGAAGCGGTGAACATTTTCGTCGCGGGCCCCTGGTCCCACGGCCAGTGGGGTGGCGGCGCCGGCGAGGCCGTTGGCGACTTGCGCTTCCATCAGAAAACCGGCGAATATTTTCGCGAGCACATTGAGTTTCCCTTCTTCCAGCGCTTGCTGAAAGACGAGGGGGAAGCGGAACACTCTGCGGCCTACGTCTTCGAAACCGGGCGCAATGAGTGGCACTCGCTCGACCGTTGGCCGCCGCCGAATGCCACCGCCAAGACGTTCTATTTCGAAAGCGGAAGCCGACTCAGCGCCACGCCCCCTTCTGCTTCGGGTGAAGCATTCGATGAGTACGTCAGCGACCCCGCCAAGCCGGTGCCGCACGTCGCGGAGATCACCACCTCCATGCCGACCGGTTATATGACCGGCGACCAACGCTTTGCGGGACGGCGCACCGATGTGCTGGTATACCAAACGGAGCCGCTCACCCAGGATATGACTTTTGCGGGACCGCTGAAGGCATCCCTTTACGTCTCTACCAGCGGCACCGATTCCGATTGGGTCGTCAAGCTCATAGATGTTTACCCGGGCGATTACCCTGACCCCGATCCGAATCCCACCGGGGTAAAGATGGGCGGCTACGAACAACTGGTGAGAGGGGAACCCTTCCGCGGTAAGTTCCGCAAGAGTTTCGAGCACCCCGTGCCCTTTGAGCCCGGCAAGCCCGACAAAGTGGAATTTCCGCTTCTCGATGTCTTCCAAACCTTCCGCCGCGGCCATCGCATTATGGTGCAAGTCCAAAGCTCATGGTTCCCCCTGGTTGACCGCAACCCTCAGAAGTTCATGAAAATCGATGAGGCGCAGCCATCCGACTTTCAGAAAGCCACCGAGAGGGTCTACCGCTCGGCACAAAGGCCCTCCAGCATTACCGGCCAGATGCTGCCTTCGGCAACCACCGCTTCGGAGAAATAAAGGGTCGGCATTTTGCCCACGTGGTAGGGACTGAAAACAGAGTGGCGATGTTACCGTGCCCGTCCTTCCCGCAACCAGTCGTGATATCCTTTCCCTGCCGCTGGGCGCTGAATGAAGATTTTGTTGAGGGAAGGGATCGGGAATTCTGCCGAACGATTCCTTGCGCAATGACTTATACCACTGAGTGAGATGAAGGGCGCCAACCCTGGGGGCGGCGCTGGTCCTCGTTTTGTAGTGTGCCGTGCCCTCGCAGGACGCGAATCGAGAGCCCCACTCCAGAGCGCTGAGGCTGCTGGCATGTGGCCAGCGCTTTAAAATCCCGACATGGAATTCTGGTCTAATGTCCAATCAGAACAGGCTTTTTAATCTGTTCGTGCTGCTCATCGGCATCGCGATGGTGCGGATTGCCCTTGCGGGGAATCAAGCGCCGGCAACCTGGACGGGAACCCTAAGCGAATCGAACGGCCAGCCGGTTGCCCAGGCAGAGGTTGAGCTACGAGAGGTACATTCCGACAAAAGACGGCACTCCAATACCGACGTGCTCGGAGCATTCGCATTTACTGATCTCGCCGCCGGTGAATATTCCGTGTTGGTGCATTGGAAGGGCCGAACCCTGACGGCCTTGCAGCCTTTGAAGATCAGTCCGGGCCAGGTGCTTGACACCGGACTCCAGTTCACCGCACAAGGGGTGGAGCTCGTGGCGCGCCGCGTTGCCGTAGAGGCGGCGAAACCCTCGACAGGGGGGCAGGTGCTTTCCGGCCAGCAGGTCGCCGATCTGCCGCTCAACGGACGCGACTTCAGTCAATTGCTTCTGCTCGCCGCCGGCACAATGACGGACACCAACGGCGCCGCCAATTTCACTCAGCAGTTTGCCGTGAATGGCCAGCGGGGAACGACCGGGGTATTCGCCATGGACGGCATCGATACCACGGACCCGGAGATGGGCGGCGCGACTTTCTCAAACTTCAACGTGGATGCGATTCAGGAAATCAAGGCGAGTTCCGGTGTCATGCCGGCGGAGATCGGCCATGGCGCCGCCGGCTTTACCAATGTGATTACCAAATCCGGC
>Ga0187851_10003983_pt1 | contig 12211 bp, 11 predicted proteins | sample June2016WEW_6_10_FD_132997 | JGI IMG/M metagenome (GOLD analysis project Ga0187851, IMG submission 132997) | Peatland microbial communities from SPRUCE experiment site at the Marcell Experimental Forest, Minnesota, USA - June2016WEW_6_10 | ecosystem: Environmental > Terrestrial > Soil >... | reverse complement strand
GTTCCACCGCCCGCGTTGGTGACACGCACTTCCGACCGGTTGAGTTCGAAAGCGGGTTCGTAGGTGTCAAACGGATGGACAAAATCGGGCATCCGTAACCAGCCTTTTTGTCCGCTGACGGACACCCATTGCTGGAGCGGGGCGAGAAACGAACAGTAAAAACCCGCGGAAACGCCGCCGTCAAAAATCAGTTCGCCGGACATTTCTGTCGGCGCCGGCACCCGGTCGGCGGCGGCGGCGGGTTGCGAGAGAATGCGTCCGGTGACGGTGTGCGGCAGTTGCCAGTTCATCGTCCAAAGCGAGAACCGGAGGCAATACCAGCCGGGTCCCCCAGGCAGCCGGTGGGTTCGAGCCGGCCGTTCACGCGGATGCTTTTGCGGAAAAAATCCTCGCCGACATAAAAGCTGAAGGCCGAGGAAATCCGGCGCACCGGGCCGACGCTCTTGCCGTCGTCGAGCACTTCGCGGACCTGCGCCAGGCGCTGGTTGTGCATGAACATGACGCCGTCCATGAATTGCACGCGGTTGTTTTGGCAGGTGGCAATCATCTCCTGAAGTTCGGCCGCGCTCAAGGCGCAGGGTTTTTCGCAAATGACGTGTTTGCCCGACGACGCCGCGCGCAGGACCCATTCCTGGCGCAAGCCGGTCGGCAGCGGAAGATAAATGGCGTCCACGTTTTGGGAAGCGATCAATTCCTCGTAACTGCCCAGCGGCACCGGCGGATTGGCAAACGGGGTTTTGGCCTGGCACTCCGCGATGAACTGGCGGCTGCGTTCAAGGTTGCGGCTGGCCACGGCGGTCACGATACAATTGCCGCTGTGGAAAATCGCCAGCCAGTTTTTCCGGGCAATGCCCGCCGTGCTCAAGATTCCAATTCGTAGTTTGTTCATAAATTCAATCGTAATCCTCCTCGTTCTCGTCCTCGTCCTCGAACTTTGTATTTTCGATTACGAGAACGAGGACGACGACGCGGACGAATCATTTCGCCGCCTCCCGCACCCGCTCCAAAATCACGTCGGCCAGCTGCGGCTCGCTGCCGATGGCGGGCGCATACCAGACGAGCCGGCCGTTTATCTCCGTTGGATTGCGCCAGGGCGGCTGGCCGGCGGCCAGACGTTGCTCGACAACCCGCTTTGCCTCGCCGAGCAGAACCGGAATATCCTGCCGGGTGTGCAAACCGTCGCTGATGAAAAACGGCACCACCACCAGGTTTTTCGTCCGGGCGAGTTCGTAGCAATCGGCAATCCCCGGTGATTCCTCCAGGAAAACGACCTGCACGCCGGCGTAAAGATTCATCGCCCGAATCAATGCGGCCTGCCGTTCGATCGCCCGGCGCGAGTTCGCATTTTTCTCCGTGCCGTGTCCGGCGATGAAAAGCGTGATGTCCTTCGGCCGGGGCGCACGCGGAAACGGAAACTGTTCCACAATCCCGCGGGCGCGGGCAAGCAGCACGCGGGTCATGCTGTCGTGGGTGCCGACGGGCTGGCAGTAAAATAATTCGGAGTTGGGAGTTCGCAGATGGGAGTTAGGGCCGAAGCCGAGTTCGCGCGGGATGATTTCGGCGCTGAAGTAGCCTTCGCTGATGAACAGCGGCACGATGAACACGCGCGGGGTGGAAATCTCCGGCAAAACCTTTTTGATTTGCGGCTCCTGTTTCCAGAACGCCTCGCGGACCTCGGCGAACATCTTCCGACGTCGCAATTCCGCCGCGTGTTGGTAAACCGGCGCGGCGGAATTCTCGTTCTGCGTCGTGCCGTGGCCCAGCACCACCAGCGCGGCACCGGAAAAATTTTCACCGTTCACACGGCAAGGTTGGCGCATTGAATTGCCACCGGCAAGTCGGACTGAGACTCAAATCTGTTTGACCATTACCACTTTCCGTCCCCCGGGAGCGCCGGCGTCTCGCCGGTAGTTGTTGAGTGGCGGATTAATCCCTCACCGGCGAGACGCCAGCGCTCCCGGGAGAAAATGCTTTTTGGGAAACCTTTTGACACTTCGGGCGTCTTAAGCTCAAATTGTCCGCGAAATTAATTGAACCTATGAAAATAACGACCTCGATCAAGCTCGCCTTTGCGATGGCTGCCATATTCGGAGCGACGCTGGCTTATGCCGCCGATCCCGCTGAACTGCCGCCCGCTTCAACCAGGACCGGCGTGACATACGCCACCGACATCAAACCCATTTTTGAAGCCTCGTGCGTTAAATGCCACAGCGGCGAGAAACCAAAAGCCAAGCTGAGGCTCGACACGCTGGAAAACGCGCTCAAAGGCAGCAAGGACGGCAAGGTCATCACGGCTGGCGACAGCGCTAACAGCCTCATGGTCAAATGTGTCGCGCATGTGACCAAAGATCACGACTCGTGGATGCCACCCGCCCACAACAAGGCCAATATCGGTCCGCTTACGCCCGACCAAATCGGCCTGATTCGCGCCTGGATTGATCAGGGAGCGAAGTAATTCCGCGTGACAAGTGACATGTGACACGTGTCACCTCATTTGAGCGGCGCGCGTTTTTGCTGACGCAATTCCTGCTGCTTGCGCAACAACTCCATGCGGTCGGCCTCGGAGGTTTCGGGCTGGCTCGCGCGCTGGACGGATGCGGCGATCTGACGCTCGATAAATTGATTGCGCAATTTCAAAACCACGTCGCCCAGTTGCTGGTCGGGATTGGGAATTTTTCGATCTTCGGCGACCGCTTCGGTGACAAGGCCGCGCATTTCGGATGATTCGCATTCATCCAAAAAAGCGGCGAGGTTTTGCCAGGTTTCATTCGTTTGCGCTGTCAGCCGCTGTTCAACAATTCGCCGCACCAGCGGATGGGCAATCCAGCTCACGTCCAGATGCAACCCGGCCCAGCCCACCAAATCGTCGTGCAGCAACAAAAGTTTCAGCAGCCAGAATTCCTGCGGCGATGGGCGCGGGGTTTCGGCTTCCGGCTCAATCGATGCTGAATCTTCGGACTCCGAACCCCGGACTCCGGACTCCGAACTCCGAACTTTTGCAAACTCGGCTCGGACGGCTTCGGGGGAAACGCCCAGGCGCAGCGCGGTTTTTTGCGCGTATTTGTCTACCAGCACATTGTTGCCGGTTTTGTGGACGGCCTCGGCCATGCCATGCAAAATGGCGTTCCGGCCCTTGTCGCTGTTCGCGTCGTCCAGCTTGCAGAGCCGGTTTAAATAGTAATCAAAAAATCCCTCGGCATCCTCCACCAGTTTTCGGAACGCTTCGCCGCCATTGGCCTTGATGAAACTGTCCGGGTCGTCCGGCGCGGGCACCACCGCCACGCGCACGGCGAGGCCGGACGCCAGCAGATGGTCGAGCGAACGCACGGCGGCGTTTTGGCCGGCTTCATCGGAATCGAAACACAGCACCACCTCGTCCACGTAACGTTTGATGATGCGCGCGTGGTCGGCGGTGAAGGCGGTGCCTTGCGGGGCAACCATGTTTTGCACACCAGCCATGAAACAGGCGATTAAATCGAGCTGGCCTTCGCACACGACGGCGAACCCGGCGTCGAGCAATGCGCGCTTGGATTTGTCGAGGCCGAAGAAGACCCGGCTCTTGGTGAAAATGGGCGTCTCCGGCGAGTTGACGTATTTCGCGGTTTTTTCGTCGCCGGATAAAATCCGCCCGCTGAAGCCAATCACCCGGCCCTGCTCATCACAGATCGGAAATATAAGCCGGCCGCGAAAACGGTCGTAATAATGCTCGCCGCCTTCCTTGCGCAGAATCAGACCGGCCTTTTCGACGAGCGCGGGTTCGAAATCCTTGCTTTTCGCCCAGTTGACAGTGTCGTCCCAGGCATCGGGCGCGTAGCCGAGACGAAAGAGTTTCACCGATTCCGGCGACACGCCGCGTTTGGCCAGATAATCGCGGGCGATCTGGCCGCCGGCTTCATTGAGCAGCGCATTTTGCCAGCGTTGCGTGATTTGCTCATGGATCTGGAGCAACTGGTCCTTGATATGGCGCGATTGCTGTTCACCGGGGGTTTGGTCGAATTCAATGGGAATTTTCGCGCGTTCGGCCAGCCGGCGGACGGCGTCCATGAAGCCGATGTTTTCGTATTCCTTGACGAAGGTGAACACGTCGCCGCCCTTGTGGCAGCCGAAGCAGTGAAAAATTTGTTTATGCGGATTGACGTTGAAGCTCGGGGTCTTTTCCTTGTGAAACGGGCAGAGGGCGGTGAAGTTCGCGCCGGCCTTTTTCAGCGGCAGATACGAGCCGATGACATCGACGATGTCACTGGCAGCGCGGATGCGTTCGCGGGTTGCGGGAGAGAGCGTGCCGGCCATTTATCCGGCAATGCTACACTTATGTTTGGATTTTGACCACCGCCGGTTTTTTCTCCGGCGTGGCGGCCGCCGGCGGAGCGATTTCAATCAGCAGCGTGCCCAGGTAATCCTTGATGTAAGGCCCGGTGAAGGATTTGGTGAAGACCTGCTCCTGGATGGTATGGATGCTGGGGAAATAGTCGCCGGTGTACATTCCGCCGCCGAACCAACGTTTCACATAGGCGTCGTGTTGTTTGATCTCCTGCGCCGTGTAGTAGGGCGCATTGAGCAGGGCCAGCACGGCCACCAGCATGCAGGCAAACCGGATCATGCCGGCCAGCATCCCCAGGTAATATTCGGCCCCGCCAAACAAATTATTCTCAATCATGCGGTAGCCCATAAGCTTTTTGATGCCTGAAAACACCAGGACAACCACGACCGCCAGCAGCAGATAACCAAACATGCAACTGGGCAGCTGGCTCATCGAAGCGGTGTTGACCAGCAGTTGGGCGGCCATCGGATACCCGAACCCGCACGCCAGGACCAGCGACACCCATTTCAACACCGGCAAAAGTTCCTTCGACATGCCGCGCTTGCGCCCGACGAAAAATCCGATGATCAACATTGCCGCAATCACCCCGTCGAACCAATTGACCGGGAGATTATCGAGAGCCATGTTTGGTATTTCCGCGCCAATCATAATCGTAATCTTGAGACTAAATTCTCCAACTTGGAATGCCAATCAATTTATAGCCGGTTTCATGCCAAGTTCGGTTCCAACGGGCGTTTAAAAAGCACGCTGCCTCAAGCGAAATGTGTTGCCGTGGAGCAGATTGCGTGGAGTTTTTCATCCGGCAAACTTCCATCAAGGGGGATTCGATGAAAGCCAGAACTGGATGTCCGGCGCCCGCGGATTACGCGGATCCAGCGCCAATACCTTCGAATAATGCTGCCGCGCCAGCGCCGGGTCGTGCAATTGCTGTGCATAAATGTTTCCCAGCGCCAGATGCGTGCGCACCTCATCCGGATTTGCCGCCAGAATCTTGTTCAATTCATTTACCGCGTCGGTCACATAACCCGCCGCCTTGAGCGCCAGCGCGAAATTATAACGCGCATCCACCGAATCCGGCTGGATCGCCAGCGCCATTTCATAGGCGGCGAGCGATTGATTGTAGTTCCGCAGGTGGAAGGCGATCACGCCGTAATTGTATTGCGCCTCGAACCAGGCTGGATCCAGTTCCGTCGCCTGACGATAGGATTGCAACGCGTCCGGCCAGCTCGAATTCTGCTCAAACTCCCGCGCCCGGGTGAACGCGCCGGATGCCGCCCGCCGGTCGCCCGCCCTCGGTTTGCGCGGCGAAAGATACAGGTAACGCGGAAACATCGGCGGCGCGGGCTGAACAATTCTGATCGGCTTCGGCTCAACCACCGGCGCCGGCGCGGATGCAGTTTGCGCTGGGACGGCGGATTTGGCCGGCGGCAACGGCGTCACACCGACACGATTATTGCCCGCCATCGGTGGCGGCAGGGACGTCACCACGGTGACCTCGCTCTTTTCCGGTGCGGACGAACGGAACCAGTTCAGCGGATTCAGCTTGCTCAAGGCGCCGGTCTTTCCCGTTGATGCTTCCGGCGGCGTTTCCGCCACGGGCGTCCCAACAATCGCCGGTGGCGGCGGCACTTTCACCACCTGCGATGAAGTCGTTCCCGTCCGCGGAGGATTATTCGGATTGGCCCGGGTGCCCGTCTGCGTCCGCGACGCCCCGGCCGGGTGGGCTGGGCTGACGGCCGGCGTCCGGGTTTCCGGCGCCGGCGTTTGACTTTCACTGGCGGTTGCGACCGATGCCGCCGGTTCCAGGCTGTTCGCGAGGTCGTTTACCGCGTCCCAATTCGCCGGGCGCGGCGTCAGCGCCAGATAGGCGCGGTAATTCTGGAGCGCCAGCGCGTTGTCGTGCAAATACTCCTGCGCCACCGTGGCCAGGTTCAGCAAGGCCGGCGCGTAATCCGGCTGTTCCCTGGCCGCTGCCGCAAAGAATTGCGCCGCGTCGTGCGGGCGCCCGTGTTCGATCCGGGCGAGCCCCAATCCATTCAAGGCCTCGGCGTTGTTCGGACTCAGATAAAGTGCGGTGCTGAAACTTTTTTCCGCCGAGGTGACATCATGCGACTGGAGCTGCGCGAGGCCGAGCTTGAGCCAGCCTTCCGGCGCCTTGGGCCGGCGCAAGGTGTAGGCGGTAAACTCGCTTTGCGCCGCGTCGGGTTTGTTTTGTTCCAGCCACAAACAACCGAGATTGTAATGCGCCTCCATCAAATCACGGTCGAGCGCCAGGGCGCGCTGGTAAGCCGTCACGGCATCGGTGGGCTGGCCGGCATACTGGCAGGCCACCCCGAGATAATTCCACGCCTGCGCATTCGTGGCCAGCAGCGACGTGGCGGTCTTGAATTGCGCCATCGCATCGGCGTAATTGCCGTGTTCCAGAAGTTTTTTGCCCTTGAGCAACGAGCGGGGACCGGACGGCGAGCAGCCCGCAATCAGCAAGGCCAGTGCCAGGAAAAACAAAAAACGAAGATGGAAAACGGCGCGCCGCCCAAAAATTCCATTCTCCATTCTCCATCCACCACGCTCGTTTTGCGCATTTTTTATGGCCAGCATCGGCGTTGGTGGTAGCATTCACACCCAAAAGTGTCAAGAAACGCGCAAACTCAATTCGAACCGGCAGTCCGGCGGCTGGCCCTGGCGGTGGCCGTTGGACTGGCGTGTTTGCCGGTCCGGGCCGCTGATTCGTTTGCCGTTCATTCCACCAACGCCATCGCGCGGGTCGTCAGCGTTGAAGATGCCAACGCCATCTCCGATTTTCAGCCCGACCCAGCCCGGGTGCAGGCGATGGTGGATCGCGGTCTGACAAATTTTACCGGCCAGGCCACGGTCGCCGCCGCCTGGCACAGCCTGGTGGCCACGCAGGATGTCGTCGGCATCAAGGTGTTTTCCGCCGCCGGCATGCTCAGCGGCACGCGGCCCGCCGTCGTCGCCGCGGTGATTCACGGATTGCTCGCCGCGGGCGTGCCGCCGCAACACATTGTCATCTGGGACAAATACGAGGCCAATTTGCGCGCCGCCGGATTTTTCAAGCTCGGCGCGCAACTCGGCGTACGGGTGTCCGGCAGCGTGGAAACAGGCTACGATCCAACGAACTTTTACCAGCCGGACACCGCCCTCATCGGCAACCTGGTTTATGGGGACCTGGAATTCGGCAAGAAAGGCGAAGGCGTCGGGAAAAATTCCTTCGTCTCCCTGCTGGTCAGCCGGCAGATCACCAAAATCATCAGCATCGCGCCGCTGCTGAACCAGGAAAATGCCGGCGTGTGCGGGCATCTTTACGGCCTGGCGCTGGGCAGCGTGGACAACACGCGGCGATTTATGGACGACCCTGCCCGGCTGGCCGTCGCCGTGCCGGAAATCTACGCCCTGCCCGTGCTGGGCGACCGCGTGGCGCTGAACATCACCGACGCGCTCATCGGCCAATACGAAGGCGGTTCGCACGGACTGTTGCATTATTCCTCCGTGCTGAACCAGCTATGGTTCAGCCACGACCCGGTGGCACTCGACACGCTGGCCATCAAGGAGCTCGACCGCGAACGGCACTCACTCGATGCGCCGGAATTCAAACCGAATCTGGGTCTTTACGCCAACGCCGCCCTGCTCCAGCTCGGCGTCAACGACCCCGCGAAAATCCAGGTGCAAAAGCTGCATTGAACCGGTCGGACAAGGTTTTGCCGGTTTCAAATATTCCTGTAGGAGCCGACGAAAGGAGGCTTGGCTGGCATTTACGATTTGTGATTTACGATTTACGAAATCATTCCCCAGCTCGGGCGGCGCGTAAATCGTATATCGTAAATCGAAAATACTTCAAAACGGCCAGTTGATGCCGGCGGTAATATAAACTTGTCCCCCCAGGTTCAACCGCCCTTCCCGGCCGCCGCCGCTGATGGTGGCATCGCCCAGCGACATGTATTGCACGCCCAGGTAAAGATCGCCGTTTTGCTCCACGTGATACATCAAAGACGCGTTCACATAGCCGCCGTACACCACATCCGTCCCGTCAATCTGACCTTTGCTGGGCACACTGCTGGTGGGAACTGTATCATTATATTTCAAATTTCCCGACACGATACCAACGGCGGGACCGACCCCGGCTGACAGACCCCAATCCTCGTTTAAATCCCAATATACCGACGGTCCCAGCCGCACGGTGTAGAGCATCACGTCCAGCGTGCTCGATCCGGTTATGGTTTCCGTGGAAGTATTGGTGCTGCTGCCGGTCGGAAGATAGACGATGGTCGGTTCACCTTGCCGGTTGAAGCCGCCCTGGTACGGCGCACCGGGAATAACAACGCCGCCCGTATTAAAAGTGTAGGTTGTCTGGCTGACTGTTGCCGACATGGAACTGTTGCCGGTGATGTTGATAGGTAACAGGCCGAATCCCAATTCCCAACCGATCCGCGCTCTTCCCCAATCCCAAATATTTCCGCCATAGGCCATGTCGAATCCCGGAAACGCCGAACCGCTTTCTTCCGAGCTGCCGCTCGTGGCGTATGATGTCGTGTTTTGCATGGTCAGCGACGAACCGGATAATTGGGACGGACTGTTGTAGCCAAAATTACCGGTATGACCAAACGCGTTTCCCGAGTTGTCAGTCAGCACATAGCCGTTGTCATAAACTCCGGCGGGTTTGCTGATGTTGAATGTGCCCTTGGTGCTGAAGTTGGCGCTGATATTAAATCCGACCATGGCCCCGATGCGGAAATGGCGCGTCCAGTCATCGTTCTCGGATACCTTTTGAATCCCCCAACGATCCCAGATATCCTGGGACGACTGCATTTGAACGGCGGGTTGCGGTTGTGGTTGGGGCTGGGTGTCCGGGGGTATTACGACAGGAGCATTGGGATTTGAATTTTGGCCGGGGGCCTCTGACTGGGCCGGGGCCGCCAGGACCAAACCCGCGAAACAATACAACAGGTACCACCCCAAAAAATTCCGGGGACCAACTTTTCGGATGTGGCTGGGTAACAATGTCGCCATGGTCGTCAAGGGTTTAGAAACACGCGATAAAAGCGATTGCTGCTGTTCAGCGGCGCGCTCACCGTCGCGGGCGGGCCGTAATCAATCCATTGCGTCTGGTTCGCCGGCGCCACGATGCGCGGCATGGCCATCATGGCGTTTGTAAACCAAACGTTGTCGCTGTAAACCACCGTGTAAGTCCTGTTCGTGAGGGACGGCCATTCAATCAACATGCTGCCGATCGTCAGCGGGTTGCTGCTGTTGGTCAGTTCGACGATGCGGGTGATGCTGAGGTTCGTGCTTATCGCCACCGCCGCCGGCGGAGCCAGATTGACGTTGGTCACCGCGAACGGGTTCAATTGCGAGTTGGTGAACGGAAACCAATTCGTTGCGAAAAATTGCAGCAGCAAATTTACACTCTGGTTGGTGTTGAGTGTAGCGTCATAAACCACGAAAGGATTTCCATTGTTCGTGCCCCAGGAGTTAAACAACTGTTGTTTGGTCAGGCCCGTCACGACCACCCGCACCGCAGCAACCGCATTGGGACCCGCGTTCGACACCAGGATGGATTGTTCCACCAATCCGTTTTGGGAATCGTATTGCTGGGTGGAATTGGTGACCGCCGTCAACTGGCTGGCAGGGTAGCTCAAAACCGTGATATTGTTGCTGGCCAGATTGTTGGCCAGATTGGGATCAAGCACACTATTGTTCGTGCTGACCACCGACACAAAAGGCAGCGCACCCGCATTGGTGGGCTGGACCGTCAACAGGAAATTTCTGAAAGCGCCATTTGTCAACGTGCCCAGGTTGAAAATGACGTTGCTGCTCTGAATGCTGACCGTGAAAGTTTTATTCGAAGGCGAAACACTTTTGTATCCCACGCCCGGGGGCAGCGTGTTGGTCAGAAAAATGCCGGGCGCATCGTTAGGTCCGTTGTTCGTGACGCTGACGCCGTAAACCATCCAATCGTTGGTGTAAACTGCCGAAGCCGGAACCGTCATCGTCACGGCCACATCCGCCTGGGCCACCACTGTGTTGGTGACTTGAGTGACAACATTGGTGGAGGCGGAGTAAAGAAAGTCACCCGAAATCACAACCACCGAATCACTGATGGACCCTGCCGTCGTTGGCAGGGCAGTCACGGTCACCTGCACCGAACCGCCGTAAACGATTGGATTCGGAAATGAAAATATTACGGTGTTTCCGTTGGTGACGTAGGTGCCGAAGGGATTGTTGGCACTTTGGAATTGGGCCGAAGCGGGCAGCGTGTTGGTTATGGTAACCAATTCCGGTATGCCACCTGCGTTTAAGTTGGTCGTAATGATGGTGTAAGTCAGCGAATTGCTGACGCCGACGGGACTGGGCGAAGCCGTGACCAAAAGTCCAAAACCCTGCGCTTCCGTTTGGGGGCAGGCCAGCATCATCCCCAGCCCCAATAAAGCGGCCAGCCAAAATTTAGTGAAACCCTTCATGTTTGACGTCGATATCAACGTGTTTCCGAACTTAAACAGCGGTAAAGTGCGAAAGTTTCAAGGATTTGGCAATCTTTGTATCGGTATTTGTATCGATGACAGGCCAATCAGTGGCAATCCTTATTTTCCCTTGTTAATAACTAATCCCCTACCAGCCAAAAAAAACGTTTCGATTGAAAGCATCCATGCAAATTCAACTGGACAAAATGCTTTCCTGGTCAAGACTGGTCCGGCTGACCAACTTTGTGCCCAACTTCAAACCGGACCCCATAAATTGACATGAAAAATTCTTTACGGCTGGGAACATTGACCCTGTTGACCGGCGTCGCGCTCGCGGTCGCCGCACGCACTGCGGAGGCAAGGCTGACGGTCGGCGATCCGGCGCCCAAACTCCAGACCGGCATGTGGGTGCAGGGCGACCCGGTGACGGCATTCGACACCAACCACGTTTTCCTCATCGACTTCTGGGCCACCTGGTGCGGCCCCTGCCGCACCTCCATCCCGCATCTCAATGAATTGCAGGAAAAATTCAAGGACCAGGGCCTCATCGTCATCGGCCAGGACGTCGGGGAGAATGACAGCAGCAACGTGGCGGCGTTCGTGAAAAAAATGGGCGGCCAGATGATCTACCGCGTCGCGCTCGACGACCGGAGCCGGGAAACCAACGGCATCATGGCTGCCACCTGGATGGGCGCGGCGGAACAGAACAACCTTCCCGCCTCATTCATCGTCAACCAACACGGAATCATCGCCTGGATCGGCCACCCGATGGCACTGAATGAACAGATCCTGGCGGATGTTCTGGCGGACAAATTCGACGTTGCCGGATACGCGGCCGGATATGAACAGCAGCGGGACGTGGAGAAACAACGCGCTGCCTATTACAAAAATCTGCAGGATGCCATGCGCCAGAAAAATTGGGACGCCGCCGAATCCGCCTTGACGCAATTGGAGAATTCAGTGCCCGGACCCATGCGCTTTCATTACGGCACCACTCGTCTGCAAATTTTGCTCGCCCGGGAGGATTACGCCGCCGCCGGCAAACTGGCTGAATCCTTGAGTGACGGGCATAAAGACGACGTCGCTTTCCAAAACGAAATCGCCTGGACGATGGTCACGTGCGAAGGATTGGGCAAGTCCGGTCTCCTCGCGGCTGAAAAAATCGCCGAACGCGCCAACGCCGTCGCGCCGGACAAAACATCGGCCGTCCTCGATACCCTGTCCCGCATCCAGTTCCTGCTGGGGAAAAAGAAGGAAGCCATCGCCAGCGAACAAAAAGCGCTCAATGTCGCCGCGAACGAAACCGAAAAGAGCTATCTGACCAGGGCGCTGGCGGACTATCAGCAAGGCAAACTGCCGGTGTTGAAGGAGTAATTGCTTTTTCGCAAACCAAATCCCTGGGCCGCCCGCAATC
>Ga0187851_10003981_pt1 | contig 12216 bp, 10 predicted proteins | sample June2016WEW_6_10_FD_132997 | JGI IMG/M metagenome (GOLD analysis project Ga0187851, IMG submission 132997) | Peatland microbial communities from SPRUCE experiment site at the Marcell Experimental Forest, Minnesota, USA - June2016WEW_6_10 | ecosystem: Environmental > Terrestrial > Soil >... | reverse complement strand
GTCAGCTCGAAGCTCCAAGATAGGTTTCCCGACGGATCCATTAGACGGAATGGGCGTGCGAAAACCCCATCAGGCCATTCCGGCGCTAGCGCTTTGGGCCTGTCTCCGGTGCGATCGGTTCGAATACATAGCGTAAACCGCGGTTGGTCGCCTCCGAATTGCTCGCCCCATGCCGCTCACCGTCGATGATTCGGAAACGGTAGGCCAGGTCGGGGTATTTTCGCTCCAGGAGACGGTCGTTGAAACGCTTCACGTTCTCGACGAAATCGGGCGACTCATACCCGCCCACGGTCATGAAGAGCCGGCCCTTCAGAGGCTGATGGGACGCAAAAAACTCCGCCTCGCGCTTGAAGATCCAATCGCCGCCGAGGCCGACGGACGGGCTCATCGCGATGTAGCCGTTGAAAAGGTCCGGCTTCGTCAGCATCGCGTAAAGGGTGAAAAGCCCGCCTAGCGATCCCCCCACAATCACCCGCTGCCGGGGGTCCGCCCGATATTCGCGCTCCACAAAGGGGACAATTTCCCGCTCGAGAGCGTTGAGATACTCCTTGGCATGTCCGGTCGCATGGATGATCGACATCGACACCGGAGAAAGCTCCCACTGCCTAAGGGTGTTGTAGTCCAGGTTTTCCCCGGCGTAACCCAGCCCGACCGTGATGAATTCCGGAACGACTCTGTCATACCAAAGCGAGCCGTAGAGGCCCACCATCCGGGTGAACGCCCAATAGCCGTCCGTCACATACACGACCGGGTACTTTTTATTCGGCTCGGTCGCATAAGAATAAGGGAGGGCGACATACAGCATGTAATCCCGGCCGTTGGCCGAGCGCGGGAGCGTCCTTAGCTCGGTGCCTTCGAGGACGTACTCGGGATATTTGGGAGGGCTTGAAGCGGGCAATCGGGGCAAGAACAGCGGCGCGGCAAAGAGTGCGGCGAAAACCAGAAGCCCGCGGCTCCTGGGAATGTGCGAGGGGGTAATGTCCATTCCTGAGGCGACAGTCATACGAGCTGTTTGAGGGGTGTTTTTCTAGACCGAAGTCGTTCAACTCTGTCGGCGAAGAAACTGGATACAATCGCAATTGCATAGCGGATCCCTCTTGCAACGGACCGTAAGCGGGCCTTCCGTCGGTGCGCGCCCCTCCAGTCTTCATAGGCGCCGCAAACCCGACAGGCCTTGGAACCGCGTCAATCAGGCGAGCCTGCGTGGAACACGCTTAAGCGGTCGGCGCCATGCGCCGATGAACCCAGTATGAGCGGGGTATTTTTTACAAATTGTTGATAGAAGATTGTGATACAATTTGCGGCCGCAATGCATGCATCACAATTGAGTGACCTCCAAACGGAACATGACCTGACGAGCGTCCGGCGCATCATGGCGGCCGTGCTCACCCTGAGCCAGGACGATCCATGGGGGGCGGGAGGAACCTCTGTATTGAATGCGATCGATCAGGAGATTGCGCGTTACCGGCTCAATGATGCGAATCCCCTGATGGATGAATGGAAGACCAGCGAATTCAGGGCAAAGCTTCACACTGCGGAGAGGGAGCTTCGCTCCGAGGAATTCCGCGAGGAGTCCGGATTGCGCCCCTGGGGGCTCCTCATCGACACGGCCGGTTCTATCGCGCTGACGGACGACGAGGGGAATTCGCCGCTGCACTGGGCGGCCGAGAACAACGCCTGGTACGCGATCCCGGCCAGGGCCCTGACGGCTGACGCAATGCTCCAGAGAAACGCGAACAACGAGACCCCCTTCGGAATGGCCGCCAGGATGCATACGCTCGGGAATATCGAGCAGGATGCCTTGGTGAGGCTGGCGGGTTCGGCAAATCGGATGGGCGACACGCCGCTGCATCATGCGGCCCGAGGGGGCTACCTCATGGGCCTTCCCCAATTTCTGAAGGCCAATGAGCTTCTCTCCCTGGAGGACGGCGAGGGCCTTTCGGTGCTTGAGAGGCACCGCGCAGCCACCCGCCATTCGGGTTAGCGTGTCCAATTAAGCACCCTTTATGGAACAGGCAAATTCCATTCAGGATTAGGGGCCTGGCGATTGCCTCCATTGGATGTGGGAGTGCCTATTGAGGGGTTCACCCTCGGATTGCTTTAGAAAACGTCGGCAAGAGGGCGCCTATTGCCAATTGCGCCATCCCCATCTTCGGGTGCGAGTACCGGGTTGAGCTGAAAATATTCTAGGCCTCCCTGATCAGCTCAGTTCTGTACTTGGAGGCGAGAGCCAGGACCTTCTGAACAAATTCAGCCTGCTCCTTCTCGTTTAGAGTCGGAGGTGGTGTGGTTCGCGTCGCGACGGGAACTCCGAGCTCGGTGAAGTAGTTTTCAGGTCCAGCTGGAGAACAGATACAGATCATCCGAGCGGGACCAACTGAGACATTCTGGAACCGATGAGGCGCGTTGGCCGGAATGTTGATTGTATCCCCGGCCCGCACGCGTAATTTCTTCCCTCGAAAAGTCGCCTCCACCTCACCCTCCAAGATAATAAACGTTTCCTCGAAATCGTGCCGATGAGAGGGAGGCCCGCCGCCAGGCGGGACGTGCATGTCAATTACACTGAACATCCCATTGGTATCCGCACCTGAAACCGTGATCGTATAGGTGCCGCCGACCAGGCCAATGTGTGGAAGGCTGCCGTTCTTCTCCGGCTGCGAATGGAGGAGCATGCGGCTCAAATCATCCGCGGGAATCTTCGGTTCTAAGCTTTGCATGTTGATCGCTTTCAGTTTTTCGATGGGTTTCTATATAGGATCCAAGACAAGCAGGTTAAGCCTTCCTCCCTTTGAGAAGAAATGCGGCGACGATTGTCATGTAGAGCGCGGTTCCCCAGTGGATAAAGATGGGGGCTGCCAAGCCAAGGTGCGCTAGAATCACCAGCCCGTCGGAGATGGGAATAAAGATCGCGATGACGTAGAGCGTTGCGGTTGTGCGCCGGTCGCCCCACAACAGAAATGGCAGGATGGCGAGACCTGAAAAGATGTCGCGGATTCCCTTGGTCCACATGAAAGGAAATGCGGCCGGGTCGTGGATGGGAACGCCGTAGGCTGCTGAAGCCCCGACCGGGTTAAGAATAAAGTTGATGCCAATGGCGATGATCCCGATCGGCACCAGGAGAGCGCACCAAAACAGGGGCGAATTCATTTTCAACGTGGAAGTATCTGTGCTTGTTGTCATGTAGGTTTCCCTTTCTTTGTCCCAGCCCCATGGTCGGCGACTGGGTTGATGGCATGGGATTGTTGATTCAGTATGCTAAGCTGTGAGGTGAGGGGATTCGGTGCTTGAAGCGTCCCAAGCGGTGAAGAGCCCGAGAGCTCCGATGACTAGAACTGCGGTTATCATGAGTATGTGTTGTTGATTCTTTGCTGCGTTTGATTCGCCCGTCTTGCGTTCAGAATATCACCGGGCCGTTCTAGCGAGAATGACTTTGTTCTTCCTGGCGTGATTCCTTTTTGGTATCAGCTTCCAGCATGGAGCTGAGGCACCTCAGGTATTTCGTCGCCGTGGCGGAGGAGTTGAACTTCCGAAAAGCGTCGGAACGTCTAAGGGTGGCGCAACCTGCCCTCAGCCGGCAGATTCAAGACCTCGAGGCCGACGTCGGAGCAAAGCTGCTAAATCGCAATACAAGCTGTGTCCGCCTCACTGATGCAGGAGCAGCGTTCCTTGTTGAGTGCCGGTTGATTCTCAGCCAATCGCAACATGCCATTGGCGTTGCACGAGATGCCGCGAAGGGCCTGCGTGGGCGTATCAAAGTGGGTTACCTTGCGCCGCTTTTGACGGGATTCATTCCTCCGGCGCTAAGCGCGTTTGGATTAGAGTATCCGAATGTCGATATCAGTATGTTGGAATTGTCCAACCCGGAACAGCTCGTAGCTTTGGATTCGGGTGCCATCCAAGTTGGTTTCGGAGTCAAGGAAACAGCGGCGCCTCTTCCGAGGACCTTGGACTCGAAAGTAATAGGACGGACCCCTTTCATGGCTGTCATGGGAAAGCGGCATCGTCTAGCAAAGATGCACAAGGTTACCTTGGCAGAATTGGCTCGCGAACCGCTCTTGGCCATGGCCTTGACCAAGGGCGCCGCTCCTCACGTGGACGCGATGCGGAGGCTCCTGATGAAGAGGGGGATCAAAGCCCCACAGATTCGCTCAATCGAGGGCGCAGAAACGTTTCTTGCTACGCTCGAAGGCGGGCTAGGTGTGTCGCTAATGGGAGCGACGGGTAGCCTTTCAAGGGGCAAGGGATTGGTTTTCAAAGCGCTAGAGGAGACCGGTGACGATCTGATGATTGAGTTGCGCGTAGTTTGGCGGAAGGGCGATGCGTCAAATCTAGTGAGCAACTTTATCGATATCCTTGTTGCCGCTAATGGTTTGGCAAAATCCCGGCTTTAGGGGAGTCGTGGAAACCGCGCCGTTGCGCCGTTGGTTCGGACTGGCGCGCCACCGTTGGTTTCGCCGCTCCGGGGGAGGGACAGATAGTGATAGAAAATCCACCCATTAGAAAACGCTATTTCGGGAATCCATCTGCCTACGTTTGTAGCGATCTTATAGTCTCTCAACCTCCTCCCGAGCCAGGAAGGAAGACCGGGGTTTTATGCGAAGGGCTGTTGGTCTCAACGGTGTCGGTCGGATAGAGGCGACACCCCCACCTGCTTGGCTCGTAATCTTGCCGCGGCTCTAAGAATAGGATTCGCTCATAAGCCCGGCCCGATAACCCATTATGAGCATTTTCACGCAAAGGCTTGTTCCTTTCTTGGCCATAAATTGCGTCTGGGGTTTCTGCGGTGCGGCGGAGCCCCCTACCATGTTTGGCGGCGATCCTGCCCACACCGGTGTCCGCCGTAGCGCCGCGCCGACGGACCTTTCCTTAAAATGGTCCTTCCACACCGGGGGCCCGATAGTTTCCTCCCCCGTTGTGGCAAACGGCTTGGTTTACATTGGTAGCTCGGACAATTTTATCTATGCCATCGACGCCAGGACGGGTTTGCTGCGGTGGAAATTCAACGCACACGGGGACGTAAACTCATCGCCCGCCGCAAGCGAAGGCGTGGTTTTTGCCGTGAGCCTCGACGGCAATCTTTACGCACTTGACGCCGCCACCGGCTCTCAAAAGTGGTCTTTTGCTACTCAGGGGGAGCGGCGACACACCGGCCCTGGGATGGACTATGCTATTCCCGCGACAGAGGTTATGCCAGACCCATGGGATCTGTTTTTGTCCTCCCCAGCCGTTGTGGGAGATACCGTCTACTTTGGAAGTGGGGACACCAATTTGTACGCGGTAAACACCGCCAACGGTTCGTTGCGTTGGCGATACAAGACGGATGGTGTGATTCACGGGTCCCCAGCCATCGGGGGCGGTATGGTTTACATCGGGAGCTTCGACACATTTTTCTATGCCTTGGATGCCGCTTCCGGCGCCCTTGTCTGGAAATTCAAGACCGGAGACGACCCCAAGGCCCACCTCATGACCGGAATTCCCGGCTCTGCTTCCTTTGCGAATGGTACGGTCTATTTTGGCTGCCGAGATGCGAACGTATACGCGCTCGACGGCAAGACTGGCGGCCTGCGGTGGAAATACCCCACCGGGGGATCGTGGGTTATTTCCACGCCATCGGTTGTTGGCGACAACGTCATCATTACCACCTCGGATAGCCTTAAGTTCCAGGTGCTCAATGCCAGGACCGGGTCGGAGGTGTATTCGCTGCCCTACGGCACCTTTGCATTCTCGTCGCCGACGATTGCCGACGGGCATGCATTTTTTGGAACGTTTGACGGCAAGCTCCACATGGTGGATCTGGCTGCAAGAAGGTACTCGGGCGAATTCGCGGTCCCGAGTTATTCCATCAATGGTCCGCGCTATTTGTCTAGCGACGGTAAGATCAAGGAGGACGTCGTATGGACGGGCGATACTCTCGACGACACTATCGTGAATCTCCGTTCAAAGGTTTTCTCGATGGGGTCGATTCTTTCAACACCGGAGGTGCTGGGCGGTGCGGTGTATTTTGGAAGCACAGACGGCACCGTGTACGCGTTGGGTCAATAGACCATAAGCATGGCCTGAGGGCCGTTGGAGCCACTGATCCTCGATCCCGCGTCCATCGAGTTCCAAGGGCTCAGCATCGAGACTTGAGTTCCCGTATTGTCCGATAAACCACCCTTTTAGGGACGACTGACTGCCGTCTCAAAACGATATCGATCTGCGGTGAGATTCGTTAACCCAGCTAAGAGCCGTTTCAGCAAACGATTAGCGCACACATTTTTATGTTAAGTAGTGAAAACGGCCGATTCCACCCTCGCCTCGCTCACTGAGCGTCAATCGCAACGGAGCGCAGCCATCGGGTCGAGCTTCGCTGCGCGCCGAGCTGGGATCCATCCCGAGACAAGGCCAACAGCAAGAAGCAAGAGGACGCCACCCACGAAAGTCATGGGGTCCGTCGCGGAAAGCCCGTAGAGGAGGCTCGCGATAAGCCGAACGGCTGCAAATGCGCCGGCCAGCCCGATGGCCACTCCGATTGCAACGACAAGGAGGCATTCGCGGAGCACCATCCAGATCATTGAGCGCGGCGCCGCCCCAAGCGCCATGCGAAGCCCAATTTCGGAGGCCCTCCGAAGGACCGAATAGGACATGAGCCCATAGAGGCCCAGGCAAACGAGGCCGAGCCCGAGGAGGCTGAACATGAGGCTCAGCCGCGCGAACATGCGTTCGTTGGCCGAAAGGCTTTCGATCTGGCTCGCCTGCGTCCTTAGGTTGGTGAGTGGAAGCAGCGGGTAGGCCTCCCGGATCAACGCCCCCAGCAGGGGCGCCACGGCGGAGGGATTTCCCGAGACCCGGACGGCGAAGGTCGCCTCGGCCGAAGCCATGCTCTTCGTCCAGCCGAATCCAAAGTAGGCGGTCGGCGGCGACCCCCTCCTCAGGCCGTCGTATCCCGCGTCGCGTGCTACGCCGACGACCTCGATGGGATACGAGCGTCCCGGCATGTACTCCTGCTCAAGGTACCGGCCCACCGGGTCCGCATCCCCGAAGCAATCCCTGGCCATCGTCTGGTTGATGACCGCCACGGTCTTTGCCCCCTCGTCCCGGGCCTCGAGCTCGCGGCCACGGATGATGGGTATCCCATAGGTTGAGAAGAAGCCGGGACCCACTGCATTCAGCATCGTCGGCTTGAATTCCGAAGGGGCCGGAGTGCCACCCTTCGCCCGGAGCATGGCGTTCCAGCCCCTCCCAGACAGAAGCGACACCTTAGAGAAGGTCGCCGATATCACCCCTGGCACGGACCGCAGCCGTTCGGCGACATCGCGGTTGACCGTCTCCGCTGCGTCGAAGTCCGCGCCCGAGGGATTTGGATCCAGTTCGAAGAGAATGATATTCTCGCGCTTGAATCCGATGTCCACCTGGCCGAGATTGCGAAGGGTCCTAGCGAGTAGCCCGGCACCCACGAGGAGCACGAGCGAAAGCGCAATCTGGACGACAAGGAACACTTTGCTGAGCCTTGACCGCGTGCCACCACCGCGATTGTTGGTACCTCCTTGGAACTCGGCCGTGACGTCGACCGAGCTTGCGCGGAGAGCGGGCACAAGCCCGAATACAAGCGCCGTTATGACCGAGATGATTGCGGCCATGGCGAAAACGCGACCATCCAGTCCCGCGTGGAGCTGGAGGGAGTGGCCCTCGATGTCGGGATGCATCACGATGAGGGCGTTCTTGGTCCAGAGGGCGAAGGGCACCGCCAGGCTGCCCCCGATGACCGACAGGAGCGCGCTCTCGGCGAAAAGCTGCCTGATGATCCTACCGCGGCTCGCCCCCATCGCCAACCGGACCCCTATCTCGCGTTGGCGCGCCATGCCGCGGGCGAGCAGGAGATTGGCTATATTGGCGCACGCGATCGCGAGTATGGCTCCCCCGAGCGCTACGAGAATCGCCAACTGGCCCCTGTATTGGTTCCTGATCTCCGTCAGTCCTTGTCCTCCCGGGCTCGCGATAAGAACCAAGTCACGGCCCTGGGAGGGCGGCACCTGTGCGCCGAGGGCTGCCAAGGACTCTGTCGCGCACTGCCTGAGTATGCCCGTAAGCCCCGCGCTCGCCTGCACCCACGAGACGCCAGGCTGTAGCCGTGCCATGATCTGCAGCCACCAGAGCGTGGACGTGTTACCCGCCTAGCCGAGACTCTGCTGACCCATGCCAGGCGACAAGGAAAGCGGCAGGTACACATCCGGACGGTCGCCCACCTCGAGGGTGCCCGAGAATCGGCTCGCGGTCACGCCGACGATCGTGACGGGCATTCCATTCACCGTGACCATCTTCCCCACGACCGAGGGATCCGCGCCGAAGCGCCGAAGCCAGTAGCGGTAGGATATCATGGCCACGGCTGGTGCGCCCGGGCGGTCGTCGTCCTTCTCGATCACCCGGCCCGTTTCGGGAGGGACACCGAGGAGCCCGAAGTAGTCGCCTGAAACCAGTTCGCCCTGCTCGACCGCCTCTGCGCTGCCATTGGCGACGACGGTGATCCTCGAAAATCCGCAAAAGGCGCAGACACCGTCCAGCGGACGACCCTCGGCCTTGAACCGCTCGAACACGGGCGTCGAAAACGAGGAGCAAGTCATGAGCTTCGTCGCCGAATCCGGCTCGAAGGAGCCATTTACAGGAACCGGGAAATCTTTTGGCGAGGCCCAGCGGAATAGAATGAGGCTGGAGGGATCCTTTACGGGCAGCTGCTTGAGTAATATCTCGTCCATCAGACTGAAAATGCCCGCGTTGACGCCGATCCCCAGGGCAAGCGTCAGGACAGCGACGCAGGTGAATCCCGGCGAACGAGCCAGCATGCGGATCCCATATCTCAGGTCCTGGACCAGCTGAGCCACCCAGGGGAATCCCCTCTCGTCCCGGCAGGTCTCCTGCACGCCGTCCAAGTGACCGAATTCCCTCCTCGCCCGATCGGCCGCCGCAGCCGGGGCCATTCCCTCTTTAATGTATTCCTCGGCCTGGAGTTCGATGTGGATGCGCATCTCCTCCGACATGGCGGCGTCCGCGCGCCGGCTAGTAGATACCGACGCTACCCTCCTGAACAGGCGCCGGATAGAGGCAGCAACTTGGGGTCGGTCACGCATGACTTAGGACCATGTTTATGGCTAAAGAAACTCGCTGCCAGCTATCCGTCTCGGCCTTGAGCTGCTTTCGGCCTGCGCCCGTCAACTCATAAAACCTCGCCCTCCTGTTGTTATCCGAGACGCCCCATTCGGATTTGATCCATCCTTCGGCCTCTAGGCGATAGAGCGCCGGGTAGAGCGAACCCTGCTCCACCTGCAGCACCTCGCAGGAAATTCTCCGGATGAGGACCGACACGCCAAAGCCGTGTGTCGGTCCGGGAGACAGCGCTTTCAGGATCAACAAATCGAGTGTTCCGTGGAGCAGGTCGGATTTTTCCTTGGACATTCACTTCTCCTAGACGCTCTAGGAGGCGCCCGTCAACGCTTTTCCTGTAGATGCTCTAGGAGAGCCAGAGACTGTCTTAAAAGAGCAGAGTAACGCAATCTATCGACCTTGCAGTTCTCACCGCCGCTCAACATCGAAGGTCCCCAACGAAGCAATGGCCGGAATCAGGTCGAAGGTACCGGCGTGGCCGCATCTGATACTTGGCTTGCCTTTGATTCGGGAGCAGCGGCCTTCTTTGGCGATACGTGCTTCTTCGGGAGCTTGGGAACGGCGGCGAGCTTGGCTGGTGTTCGGCTGATCGCGGGCTTGCGCGCAGGTTTCTTAATTTTTCTGACGAGTCCGAGGGCCTTCTTGATGTTTTGAACGCTTGGCAGCGAAATCCCCAGCGCCTTGGCGATCTGTGATCCGGTCTGCTTGGCTTTCACCAACTTGCCGACCTTCGCCCGAATAGAATCGGTGATCTTGGCACGCTTGCGGGTCTTGGGCCGCCCGGCCCTTTTGCCACCGCCGCCGGCGGCCTTGATGGCGGCCACGAATTCCTTGAGGGATTCGAAGCCGTAGGCGGATGGAAGGGAGGCCAGTTCCTTAGCCAGGGCCTGCTCAAGGCGGGCGACCTTGGCCTTTGTATCGTTCAGTTCCTTGATGCTTGAGATAATCATGGGGTGAGCTGGTTACCTAAACGGGATTCGTATAGGGCGCAAGATGCTCGGAAGGATTCGGCAACGCGACGAGGGGTCAGAGATCTTCGGGATTCCTGTCCAATAAAGGGACCTAATTTTGGACGGTGCCCGAACTCTGCGGATCAACAATCGGCCCTTGAAGGAAAGGGGCCCTATTCGATTGCTCCTTTGCGGACGCCAGCATATAAGAACTATCCCAATGCGCCTCTTCGATCGGGCGGCCCGATGGGACGCGAGACCACCTTTGACATTTATTGGAAGCCGATCGGGCTGCGCACCGTTTCCACTGCAATCCCATGACGACCCCAACTGGCTCCGATTACCGTGATCGCAAAACCGGTCTTGTAATCTTTGGAATCCTGGAAATCGCGATTGGCGCCATTTGCGGCCTCGCGATCCTGCTTATGCTGCTCGGCCAGGCCATTGCCAGCCGAGGTTCCAACCCGCCACCAGGATTGCAGGTGCTTGTACCAGTGATCGCCTTGTATTCGCTGATGGCCACCGCATTCATCTGGCTTGGAATCGGCTCAATCTTGGCTCGGCGCTGGGCGCGGGCGATTCTGCTGTGCCTTTCTGCGGTGGCTCTGGTCGTAGGGATCATCTCGTGCGCCTTCATGGCATTTGTGCTCCCCCATATGTTTGACGCCGTAGCTCAGCAGAGCAGGACGGCCCTCCAGCCCGCTGCATTGTTGATGATGAAGGTCTTCACGGCCGTGTTCATGCTGGTCTTCTACATCATCATCCCCGGCGCATTGTTTCTCTTTTACCGGAGCCCCCACGTGAAGCGCACCTGCGAGGCCCGTGATCCCGTCGAGCGTTGGACGGATCGCTGCCCGCTGCCGGTCTTGGCCATAAGCCTGCTCTTGGGCATGGGCGGAGTATTCGTCCTCGGAGTGGTAACCCGATTCCACGTCCTTCCCTTTTTCGGAACGTTCGTGTCCGGGAGTGCAGGATTGGCTCTTTCCCTCGTTTTCGGTGGATTGCTCCTCTATCTGGCCTGTGCCTTCTACCGACTTCAGGTCCGAGCGTGGTGGATCGCGCTGGGAATTCAGGTTCTTTTTGCGATCTCCAACGCCGTGACGTTTTGGAACGCCGACCTGATGGATATGTATCTAAAGATGGGGTTTGAGCATCGGTCCGCCGCCGCATCGGCGCAATTGCTGGCTTCGCCCGCCTTCAGATGGATGACGACGCTTTCGATCTTACCCTGGCTGATCTGGCTGCTTTACGTTCGCCGCTATTTTGACAAGCCCCCAATTCCTCCCGTGCTTTCAGAGAGTGAGGCGCCAACGGCTATCTGATGGTCATCGGCCCAAACATTCTCTGATACGCTCATCGGCCAAATGAACGTTTTGAGACTGGAGCTGTTCGATTAAGGACCCTTTTAGGCAGACATGCAGCTTGTTGGGGTGACGCCATAGTTTTCATCGGCAGTCCGGCGCAATAGGGTCGGCTGGAAGGAACCTATTCTCCTGAGTCACGGGAATTTCTCGATTTGGGCATTTGCCCTTTGATTGCCGTGGGATAGGATCAAATGAATGCGTAGATTTCGCCGGGCGGCTGTCGTAGTCGCCGTTCTCCTACTTGCGATTTGCTTTGTCGATTGGACATGGGCCCTGTTTTTGGGCGGTGCCAGCGTGGGCTGGCCCGTGGCCATCGCAATAATGGCATTGGGCTACATCCCCGTGGCGATCGTCGGATTCCGGCTGCGGAATCCACTATTGCGCGCTGCTGCAATTCCAACCGCGGTTTCCGTGGGTTTCTTGAGCTTCTGTTTTGTGGCGTCGGTTCTCTGCTGGATCCTCAAAGGAGCAACGCGAGCGCTTGGGATTCCGATTGAGAATTATTCGATCGGCTGCGGTGCGTTCGGCCTCGGCATGGCCACGGCGATCTACGGTCTTGTCAACGCGGCGAGAATCCGAATCACCCGCTACACGGTGGCGCTTCAAAACCTGCCCAGCGAGTTGAAGGGAAGGACTGGGGTCTTGGTAAGCGATATTCACCTAGGAAATATCCGAAACGTGGGGTTTTCCCGCAGGGTTGCCGCGCGGGTAAAGGCCCTCAATCCCGACGTCCTCTTCATCTGCGGGGACATGTTCGACGGGGC
>Ga0187851_10003979_pt1 | contig 12218 bp, 7 predicted proteins | sample June2016WEW_6_10_FD_132997 | JGI IMG/M metagenome (GOLD analysis project Ga0187851, IMG submission 132997) | Peatland microbial communities from SPRUCE experiment site at the Marcell Experimental Forest, Minnesota, USA - June2016WEW_6_10 | ecosystem: Environmental > Terrestrial > Soil > Wetlands... | reverse complement strand
GTCCGGTTGCGCCGGGCGGTCCGGTTGCGCCGGGGCGTTCGGCGCCGCGTGGCCGAGCGGTGCCCGCTGATCGTTCCGTTCCCACCCAGCAGCAGGACCCGGACGCCTATCTGACCGCCCCGCCGGAGCGGCCGCGCCCGGCTGGCTCACGCGCGGCCACCCACTCCGGCGGGCCCGGCCTGGGCACGGAGGAGGCGCCTGAGACCGGCTGGTCATCGGCGCCACGGCGCGGGCGTCGTCATCGTCCCGAATCCGTGGCCGAGGCCGCCCCGGAAACGGCGGTCAGGGACCGCCCGCCGGAGCGGACCGGCCCGAGGCGCCACGGCAGGCGAGCCGCCGACCCGGCGGCCGGCGACTCCGTCCCTGGCTGGGACAGGCCCCCGCCGGCCGAGCCAGGCCAGCCCCCCGCCGTCGCCCCCGCGGCCGGGGCACGCGCCACATCCGCCCAGACCGCGTCCGGCTGGACCGGCTCCGGTCCCCTCCCGTCCGGGCGGACACCCCCCGAGCCCGCCCGGGCGGGTCGTGGCGCCGTAGCGGGCTTCGTTGCGGATCCTGAATTTGACCTTGCTGACCGGCGTGCCGCAGGCCGGGAGCCTACGGGCTGGACCGCCGGCGGTCGGGCGTCCGGGCGGTCCGCTACGCAGCCCCCCGCGGATCCCCCGGCCGGGGACGACGTGGCCACGAGCCGCCGGTCCCGCGGCCGGGCTGCCCTGCGGGAGCCGCCTCCGGGGGAGGACCAGGTCGCGCCGGGAGCCGGCCGGCGGTCGCGGTCGCCCCGTGCGGCGCGCTCTGCGCGCCGTTCAGGCCGGCGCGGTAACCGCCGGAAGCTGATGATCGGGACCGGGCTGGCGGTGGTGATGGCCGGCGCGGCGGTCGTTGTCGGGACGGGGATGCTCGGCGGCAACGGGCCTGCGCACGTCCTGACCACGCCGGACAAGCTGGGGGCCTACGTCCGGCGGCCGCAGCTCGAGAAGCAGATGAACGCCGCGGAGCTGCAGCGGGAAGTCGTCACCAAGAGTGCGGGTCAGGCCAGTCACGTCGTCTCGGCGGTCTACGAGGACGGCACCACCGCTACCAGCACCCAGCCACCGCAGATGATCCTGTTCATCGGCGGCAACCTCACCGGGGTCTCGGCGGGCGGCTTCATCGCGAGCTTCACCCAGCAGTCCAAGGGCGCGTTCGTGACCAGCGCGGGATCACTCGGCGGGGCGGCGGCGTGCGTCAACGCCCAGGCCAGCGTGCCGGGCAGCGTCGCGCTCTGCACCTGGGCCGACAACGACACCTTCGGCGTGGTCGCGTCGCCCACGATGAGCGCCACCAAGCTGGCGACGCATTTGCGGGCCATCCGGCCGATGGTCGAGCACGTCGTCAGGTAGGCCTTGCAGGCGGACGCCCCGGTGGACTGGGCGCGGGTTCGGCTTGCGCGGGGGTGGACCGGCGGCTCAGCGCGAGCTGGGCTTGCGGGGGCGCGGGCTCGGCATGAGCGGGGCTTACAGAAGGCGGGGCCGCGGGTCAGCTGGCCGCGTCCTTGCCGTGCTGGGGCCGGGGCCTGCGCAGCGAGAACCGGACGATCGCGATGGCCAGGGCCGCGGCGAGCACGGCCAGGCCGACGAGTTCGCCGCCGACCAGGCGGGTGCTGAACGGGAAGGTCTCCGCCGCGTCGGTGACCCGAACGTCGCGGGCCTTAGGCAGCATGGCTGAGTAGGGGCTCGGGCTGGCGGCCGGTTGCGGCGACACCGTGGGGAAGAGACCGCCGGGCGAGCCCGCGGACGTCGTCGGTCCGGGCAGCTCGCCCAGCGAGGGGCCCTCAGTGGTGGTCAGGGGAACGGTGGGCAGGATCCCCGCGGGCAGCGTGGCACCGAGGCCCGAGCCCGTCGAGCTGGAGGAGGGTGTGGGCGTCGGCGACGGGGACGACGAGTGCTTCGGCGACGGTTTCGCGGTGATCTTGATGCCTGCGTCCGCGGCGGGCGGCGCGGTAGCGCCGCCCGCCTTGGCCGTGGCGGTGAGGGTTATGTCCTTGCCCGCGGCGATGCTGCTGGGCACGGCAGCGGTCGCCTGCAGCTCGTCAGAGGTGCTCTTGGCGATCCCGCCCACCGTGCAGGTGCGCCCGCTGGCCGTAGGGCAGACCGTGAACTTGGGCGTCACGTCCTTGCTGGCCGCTTTGCTGCTGATGGTCACGGTGACGCCGCTCGCCGCGCCGCCCGCGGGCCACACCCAGATCGCGTAGCTGGCCGTCCCGCCCGGGTGCACGCCGGACTTGGTTGTGATGGCCTGCACCTCGAGGCACAGCTGGACCGAAGGGCTGCTGCTGGTGGGGCTGGGGCTTGGGGAGGGGCTCTTAGAGCCGGAACTCGTGGGGCTGGGGGAAGGGGAGGCGGAGGTCGAAGAGCTGGTGCTGGGGCTGGCCGAGCTGCTGGGAGTGGCCGTGGCGCTGTTCGTGGCCTTGGGGGTGGCCGTGGCGCTGCTGGTGGCTTTGGGAGTGCTGCTGGGGGTGGCGCTGCTGGTGGCCTTCGCGGTGGCGGTGGCGGTGGCGGTGGCGGTGGCGGTGGCGGTGGCGGTGGCTTTTGCGGTGGCGGTGGCGGTCGCTTTGGCGGTGGCCGTGGATTTGGCGGTGGCGGTCGCGGTGGGCTTGGACTTGGGGCCCCTGGACGAGGAGAGCGAGACCGCGTCGAGGACGAGGACTGACCGGCCAACCGGGACGCTGCGGGCTGCGGATGTGGTGGCGGGGGGCTGGCCGCACACGCTGGCAGCGGCGGCGCTCGCCGTGGTGACGTCGGCGGTGTTCAGCGTGCTCGCCTCGGCCGCCGTGCTAACGCCGAGAAGGCCGATGCTAGAAGAAACGATGGCCGCGCCCGCCACGATGCCGAACGCTGAAGATCCAGATCGGGCAGATCTCATGGCCGCGCCTTCGTCGCCATGGTCATCTTCGTTGAGACCTCGCGTGTCCTCTGACTAGTCAGATCGCCCGTGCGCGGAAACCATTCCCTGCCGTCGGAGTTCAACACCTGCACTCAGGTGGACCGGCTGTGAACATCGCGGCCGGCCTGCCTCATGGCCAGAATATTAGGTAGGGCAAGTCCCGATCTCGGCGATGTCATGACTTATCCTGCGATCGGCCGGGCTGGCTCGCTACCTGGCTCTTTGCTGGTTGACGGCCCACTGTGCGCTGGGCCGGCGGGGGCAGCGGACCTGTGGATTTCCTTACTGAGGACGCGGTGGTGAGGAGGCCGGGCGGCTGAAGGTTTCGCGGCGCGTGTGTATCGTCCACGGGGACTTGGACGGCTGGCTGACGAATTCGGTTCCACCGTGGTGGACTTATCTCGTGGCGCAGTGGTTCGAGGCTGGCCGGTCACTTCAGCCGAGGCACCAGGGACGTGGACCAGAGGTCTGCGGGTCAGCCGCTGCCCCCTTAGCGCAGCCGGCCGAGCGTCCGCGGTAAGTATCCCGTTCGAATCGCTCCGATGACGTGCGGAAACGCAGGTGGCGCCGTCTGTGGCTGGCTGTCCTGGCAGATCTCTGCCGGAGAACGGAGTAGTCAGCGGCGTGGGGCGACTGGTGCCAGCGCGGTCACCTGTTCAATTGTCGTTGCCCGGTGCCTGGCGAAAGGCCTAGCGGAGCTTGTGTCCTCGGACACAAGCTCCGCCAGCAGGAGGAGGGGGGTGGCCGTGCTGATAGCCGGGACGTATGACGATGGTCGATCTGATGTGCCGGGTGGGGTGACTGGCCCGGTAGAGCGGGTGGTGGTGGTCGGCGCGGGGATCGCGGGATTGACTGTCGCGAACGCGCTGGCGCATGCCGGGGTCGCGTGTGTGGTGGTGGAGGCGCGTGATCGGGTCGGGGGCCGGCTGCATACGATCGACCTCGCGGGTTGCCCGGTGGATATGGGCGGGTCGTGGATCCACCATCCGATCGGGAACCCGATGCGCGCTTTCGCGGACCAGGTTGGTGTCGGTTGCCGCGATGGTGACCCGTTGCCGGAGATGGCGGCCTTTGACTTCGGTGAGAGTCGTCGCCTGTCGCCGGGGTGAGGTTGGCGCGGAGCTGAGCACGCTGCATGAGGCGTTCCCGGCGGCGATCGATCGTCTGCGGCGCGAACTCGGTCCCGATGCGTCGGCGGCGGAGGGGATCGACGCGTTCGTGGAAGGAGCTGATCTGTCGCCGACGGTGGCGCGGCGCGCGCGCCAAGGGTTGCGCGCGCTCATTGAGGGCGAGTCCGCGGATCTATCTGAGCATCAGTCGCTGCGCTGGATGTGGAACGAGTTCGAGTACGAGGGCAGCTTTTTGGGTGACCTGCCGAGCGGTGGTTACCGAAGCCTGGTGCAGGCCATGGCCGACGGCACTGATGTTCGGCTGAACTTCGACGTCGCCCAGGTTGCCGTCGAGACCGACGGTGTGAACGTGCGGAGCGCCGCTGGCCCGGCTGAGGACGGCTCACACGTGGTGGTCACCGTGCCGCTCGGGGTACTCAAAGATCGGCGACCACAGTTTTCACCCGCGCTGCCGCCAGATCGACTGGGCGCGATCGACCGGCTGGGATTCGGCCGCTTCGAGAAGGTGGTGCTGACCTTCGACCAGGCGTTCTGGCGCACTGCAGGGCTGCCGCACCTGATGTTGTTCCCGCGTGACCCGGACGAGTCGACGATGTGGGTGATCGGACACGACGCCTTCGGCGCCGGTCCCACCCTGGTTTTCTTCATCTTCCACGGCGTGGCCGGCCGGGTGCTCGATACGACTCCGGGCGACGCAGCTGACTGGGTCTACGGGTTGCTCACGGAAGCGATCGGCGCAACGTGCCCGGAGCCGACCGCCGTCGCGGTGACCTCCTGGGCTACGGACCCGTACAGCCTCGGCGCCTACAGCCACATTCCACCCGGAGCAGCCCCCGCCGACGCAGACCTGCTCGGCGAGCCGTTGCACGGCCGCCTTCTGTTCGCCGGAGAACACACCCAGAGCGCACGTCTGGTGTACACCGACGGAGCGATGACCAGCGGCATCCGAGAAGCCAAACGACTCCTGCAACGAGCCCAGGTCAACCTCGGCCCGAGGGTGGGCTAACAGGTCTGACGTGGGTGGGCCGGGGTCTCGCCCTCCGGCAGTCCGTGAGGTACGAGGGCTCCGGGTGAATACGCCACGACGACACGAGTGCGGTAAGCTCTCCAACGCTCGGGGGTGGGTAACTTGGCCTCAGGCTTAGAGTCACGTTCGACGCTGCATCACCGGAGTGCACGACCTTAGTTGGTCGCCGAGAGGCGCGAAACCGCAGGTCGGACAATTTAAGACTCGCCCCCTTAGCTCAGTCGGCAGAGCGTCTCCATGGTAAGTATCTCGTTCGAATCGCTGTGCTGAACTGCGAGAATGCAGATGGCAGTCGAGCGCTGTGCGGGCAATTAGACGCTCTAAAGGCCGACCGGTCACTGCCCCGAAAATGTGGCGCAAGTCACGTTGGAGCGCGTGCGAGCCTCGTCCCTGAGAAGGTCGGCAAAGGATCATGCCGCGCGTGCCCGCGTGGGGACTAAGACGGCGGCCGATCAACGAAATGGGACCGGGACCCGAAGCCGTTTGTGTGGACCAAGACCCGACGAGCCCTCGACACCCTCGCCGCCTATGCGGACGAATCAACGACTTAGGACACTAGCGAGTTGCTTAAAGCCGCCGCAAGGCGTCGAACCGGCTACCAAATGCTTTTCGCAAGATATCCATAACGTCTTTCGGTGACTTCGGCGTGACGAATTCGACCTTTCTTACGAGATAGTACAATCGCAGACGAGTATAGTTGACGTCCTCTAGCCCGGACAATCGTCCCACCCAGGTCGTCCTAAGGCGAGCAATCTCCAGGTGCCATACTTTTGAATTTGGTACCACGTGCGCGTACTTGTGCAGGGCAACGACGGCTTTTCCGCTCGTTAGGTCAGCCTTTTCGTTACTCGTCAGGTCATCGACGATCGCAACGATTTTATCGAAATCATGGCGAAGCAGTGGCCTTGTCGGGAGGCCCAATCCCGTTGCGCCTGTAACAGTATTTGCTGCCTGCGAAACGTTCCACGCAACCCTGCTGGCTCCCGCTGGTCTAGTTAACACGACCGCATCGGTAAAGAAAAACACTGGCCAGGAGTACTGGGAGGTGAGCGGGCCAAGTGTCTGCCTGTGAAAGCCGCCGAGATGACCACAATAGCTGCTCATCTGCTTAACCGACTGCTCCTTCTGGATGATCCCCAAACGTGGTTCACGTGTCCTGCCAAGCACGGGCTTGATGAGCAAAAGCTGAAGTGAGTCTTGAGTATGGGCGCCAATCTCGTTTGGTGAGACTCGGGTTGTTGGCTTGACCCAGCAAGGGGAAAGGATCCAAATATCGCTAACGTAACAATACTAGGTTCGGGAAGGTAAGGTCAAGCGTCTTCCTCCGACCCTGATGCCTCATCCAGCGACCCCAAGCTGCGCTCATGGCCCCCATTAGAATATAGTATCGATAAGATGTACAGAGCTGTTACTTCGCAATCCGTATCTTGCTATGCCGCGCACGTCAACTGCCACGGCAAGGAACGACGTGGCAACTGGTCCGTTCTTGCGCGCCTTGACGCCTGAAGGGATCGCGGGAGGTCCGGGAGGCTTGAGACGCAGCAGCGGCTCGTAAGCTGCAGCCAGGAACGCGGGCAGCAGAGCCCCGTCATCCGTCTAGGCGCGGATGGTGCGGGGGGATAGGTGGGACGTCTCCAGGCGAAGGCGCCACGACGGCAGGAGTGCGGTAAGCTCTCCAACGCCCGGAGGGTCACTTGGTTTGCCTGTACCGCTGTGCGGACCTGAGCCGACCTCCGCGAGGTGTGAAAGCCCAGGTCAGACAACTTAAGACTCGCCCCCTTAGCTCAGTCGGCAGAGCGTCTCCATGGTAAGTATCCCGTTCGAATCGCTGTACTGACCTGTAGGTATGCAGGTGGCAGGCGAGCGCTGTGCGCGTAGTAAGAGGCTCTTAAAATCGCCTACCAAACCACTCCAGAAATTTGACACAAGTCACACCGGAGTGGCGGGGCGGTGTCAAGGCCTGACCCACACTGTAAGCTCCAGTGCCCAGACGTCTGCGCCTTCGCGGGGCCACTCCTCGGTGTTCCTTAGCCCCATGCCCGGACCGTACCCGCCAACGGCAGAGCCGCGCTCGTCAATCTTCCGGAGCCGGGCTGGGCGCCAGCGAATGTCGATCAGTCGTCCCCTCGTCACGCCAGTCGGCCACCCGTGCCGGATCTCCGAAAGTTCGCCTACGCAGCAGACGCGAGCCGCTGGGGCCTCGCCCCGGATGGCGAACTGCAAACACCCGATGCAATCAGCATGCCGTCGACGTCAGCATGTGCGTCATCGGTCCGGCCGACTGCAGTACCGATGACCTTGACGCGGCTCTCGTCGAGTACGTCGATGCTGTCCGGCTCGGTGGCCGCAGCCACGTCACCGCGGCCGCTCCGGCCGCCGTGAGCTCGATCGGGTGCCGTGCGGAACTCCCTCGCGCGCCGTGCTCCGACCCTCGCTTCTGGCCGACGACCAGCACGCATCCGGTTATGACCCTACGGTCTCCACTACCAGACAGATGAGCGATATTTGATCGATCGGTGTCCGGCGCCAATGACACGCAGGCAAAGACACGCCGCGAATTATCGGCCGTTGCGCCAGAACACCGATATGGCAACTCGTGACCTTTTCCCGCGGCTCAGGAATGCCGGGCGGCCGGGGTGCGCCGCCGGACGGCCTGCCGCGGCTCGAGCCGGGAGCAGCCGCCGGTGTATCAGCGCGGACCGGCTGGACTCTGTCGAAGAGGAAGGGTCACCAGGCTCCGCTGATCGACAGAGCCGGGATGGGATCCTCCGGGGAGGTCCCATGGTTACCACCGAACCGCCCGATCAGCCTGAAGACAACCACGCCGCGTCAGCTCTACGCGAGGACCCGGAGCGGCCAAGCGCACAACCGCAGCCAGCCGCAACTCCACCAGAGCCGCCTGCGCGAAAGAGCCAGCAATCGGAGCACGCTGCCCGCGATCGGCTGCGCGGCTACAGTGCCCTGCTGATCACGCTCATCGCCGCGATGGGGGCGATAGTGACCTGGCGAGCCGAAGTGGCCGCCACCAAGGCGGCCGAGCTCACCCAGCGCGGTGTCGTCATCGCGATCAACCTTGGCGCGGAGCAGAGCCAGGATCGCGATCAGGCCATGGGTGAAGCGGCCGATGTGACGCGGGTACAGCAGCTTCTGGATGAACGGAACCTGCTCGGTGAAGAACTGTCGCTAGCTCCCGCGGGACCGGCGAAAGCCCAGCTCAAGACCGACTACAGTGTCGCTTACTGGGTCGCCGAATGGCAATTGAGGAACGACTGGCCAGACAACTTCTATCTCAGTAATGCCCGCACCGCGCCAAACTACAATATTGCCCGCCGCACTGCCAACCTGGTGGCAGAGTCACGTATACCGACCAACTCGGCGGCCTTCTTCGCCCAAGCCAGCAACCAGCAGAACACCAGGCGCAATCTTCTGCTCCAGGACATCGGTCTGGTCATCGGGCTGGCATGCGCCACCGTGGCCCACCAGCTGGCGCGGCGCGGGCGCCTGCAAGTGTTCTGCGCCGCGGCGGGAACCGCTATTCTCGCCCTCGCCCTCGCCGCGTTCCTGGTCCTTGAGGTGTGACATGGAAGATCTTCGCGACCCCGTTGACACTCTGCGCGATGCCGAAGAGGTTCCGGAGCGCACTTCCAAGGTGTGGATCACGCTCCTCATCCTGGCGATCACCATTCTCGGCACCGTTGCAGCGGTAATGGCTTCGCTGGCGGATGTTCAAGCGGCCACGACTCAGCGGCAGCAACAGGTACAGGCACTGAGCGCCCAGCAGGATCAGGGCGCGACGGCGGCCGATCTGTTCGCCTACACCGATAACAACAACCAGGCGCAGCTGGACTTCGAGCGGGATGCCGCCTGGTGGATCAATCGGAAAAGCGCGCCTGCCCAGGCGGTGCACACCATGCGGACGATGTGGCTGGCTCGTTCGCAAGCCTGGAACGGGGCCGTCTCGGGCGCGGACAAGGGTTACTGGACAATGTACGCCGCCGCCCAGCGCAGCGAGGAGCTAGCGACCGTGAACGGCCAGGCCGTGGCGGCGTGGCGAGACAAGGAAGACGGATACATCACCGGCGCGGCTGTCCTGGCGGTAGCGCTGTTTCTCGTCGGGCTGGTCCTGGCCACCGAACAACGGTCCAGCCGCCGGGTTTTTGTCGGCACGGCCATACTTCTCGCTCTGTTCGCCAGCGTCCGCGTGACCCAGACCTATACCCGGGGGGTGCCCGACATCGCCGCGCACACACTCACCGCATACGTCACTGGCCAGCGGGCTCTCGGCGAAGGCGACTATCAGACTGCGTCTAAGTCTTTCGAGCAGGTCGTCAAGCAACGGCCGGTCACTCCCGAAGCGTGGCTCGGCCTGGCCAACGCACTCGGCGACGAAGCGTTCCCCAGCCCTCCGAGCCTGCGGCGCGCGGTCGTCGCCTATCGTCGCGTGATAGCGGAGGGCGAGGGCGCCTTGGACGTGGAAAACGGCCTGGCCTTCGATGAACTCCTCGTAGGCCAGATTCGGGCCGCACGGCGAAATATCGCCCTGGCCTTGCAGACTCGGAAAGACGTCGACTGGTCCTATGCGGAAGGTACCCTCGCCGAAATCAACATGGTCAGCGGCGATTCGGCTGCCGCGTTCAATGACCTCGATGCCGCGGTTAATAAAGCCAGCCAGCTTGACACGCAGTCCATAGAAGACTTCTTCGCCAGCTTGCGTAACGACCAAGCTTACTTCTCCAGGGAGGGACTCCCGCGGGCTCGCTGGCGGCCCTTCTACGCCCGCGCGGAAAGCATGGAGGCGAGCCTTGACGCCCTGTACCAGCCAATGCCTAGCCTCCGTGGCACCGCGGCGCTCGGCGGTCTGCAGGTAACGTATTACGACATCGACCCAAGCGGCAGTCAGGGACTCATCCGCCTTCATTTCTCGTACGCCGGCTTCCGGAAGGGCATCTTCAGCATGCGGACGTATAATGACCATGATGGGCAGTATGAACTGCTCGAAGCATCGTCGGCCACGAGGACGGACGGCTGGTCCTGGCATAGCGTCAGCGGCTCATTTACCTGGTACGTTCCCCTGACGGCTACTAAAGGAGACAAATATCAGGTCGAGCTGTACTGGAATGGCAACCTGCTGGCCAGGGCACCGGTGAAGATATGAAAAGCTAAAATTTAGAAGCGATCGCCAGGGGATAGGCGCCGATGGGCGCCGCGGGCGCATTCGTCGGCTGCGCTAAGTTAGCCGTGTAGCGGATGAGCATGGCTGGAGCAGTCCCCGCCGACCCAGACCTGCTCGGCGAGCCGTTGCACGGTCGCCTTCTGTTCGCCGGAGAACACACCCAGAGCGCACGTCTGGTGTACACCGACGGAGCGATGGCCAGCGGCATCCGAGAAGCCAAACGACTCCTGCAACGAGCCCACGTCAACCTCGGCCCGAGTGCCTGCTAACGGGTCTGACGCGGGTGGGTGGGCCGGGGTCTCGCCTCCGGCAGTTCGTGAGGTTCGAGGGCTCCGGGTGGAGACGCCACGACGGCAGGAGTGCGGTAAGCTCTCCAACGCCCGGAGCGGGTAACGTGGCCTCGGCAATGAGGCTCGGTTCGAGGCTGTATAACCGCTGTGCACGACCTGAGTCGACTACCCCGAGGTGCGAAGGCCCAGGTCAGACAACTTAAGACTCGCCCCCTTAGCTCAGTCGGCAGAGCGTCTCCATGGTAAGGAGAAGGTCTACGGTTCGATTCCGTAAGGGGGCTCCGCAGGTCAGGTGGGTTTTTCGTCCACCTATCCGAGGACCTCTTCCGACGCAGGGAGAAGGTCCGGGTTTCGACTCGTGAGCTAAATCCCAGGTCAGAGCCGGTGTGTCGTTGCCTGACAGGTGGGGCCTAGTTTGGGTGGGGCGGAAAGATCTCGACCATGGCCTCTCTGACCGGCTTTTTTGCCCTTACTCGTGAACGGCCGCCCAGCCGGCGTCCAGTGCCGTTGGGGGGCAAACTGGGGGGCAAGATCGTTAATCGACGACGGGTGCCACTGGCTCGGCATCATGGGCGCCTCCGTCCGTCAGGCGCATCACGATCGGCCTCTGTCCGCAGCTGACCTTGAACTGCTACGGGCCATCCCCGCTGGCGCATGGCGGGGGAGGCAGGAATCGCCTTGCGTGCAGCCGCGGACGGTGTCGGCCGGATGCGCACCAGGTGGCTGGGCATCGCGCACGCCCTTGATCAGGTCACCACCAGCACCCAGGAGCCACCGTCCCCGTGGCGGCTGCGGCCGGAGACCTCGCGCCGTGGACCGGCCGCTTCGCCTAAGCCAACCCAGTCTGGACGCTGGCCAGTGGGCCGGCTCCCGCTGCGAGGCCCGGGGGAGGAGCATTCCGTGAGCTCAGTGGGCTGACAGAGGTCCTGGCCGCAGTCCATGATGCCTGCGATGCGATGAGCCGGAACGCCTCCGCCGACCGGCGGCAGGTGCGCGCTCTGGCGGCTGCCCGGGCGGCTCCTGGTGGCTGCCAGTCCCGAGCCGGGCACCCCATGCTGGGACCCTTGGCCGTGGCGCGTCCGGACCGGATCGGGCCCTGCTCACGCCGTACCAGTACACCGCCAAAGCCAGCGCCGAAGCGACCACCGCTAATGGCCTTGAGATGGGGGGGCGGCCGCAGGCAGGCGATGCGCGTCGACGTCGGGCGCGGGTATCAGGTCCTGGTACACGTTTTCCCTGCCGGTAGGCGGCGCTCTTCCTCGCTCATGCCTCCCCACACGCCGTGGTCCTGCCTGGTGTCCAGCGCGAACGCCAGGCACTGCCGCCGGACCGGGCAGCCGGCGCAGATCGCCTTCGCCTGGGTGACCTGATCAAGAGAGGGGCCCGACCGAGAGACCGGGAAGAACAGTTCAGGATCAGCACGGCTGCATGCGGCCCGCAGCCGTCAGTCCCGGCCGGGGATGGTGACAGTCTGGCCGTTCAGCGGCCTGGGAGAGGTCGTCATGTGCGGGCGTGGATCGTTAGGCAGGCGTGCTGCCGGCTCGCAGGAACCGGTCGTAGAGGGCGACAGCCACCACACCCCCGGCCAGCGGCGCGGCGAGGTATGCCCACCAGTCGGTGAACTGGCCCGCGAGGATCATCGGCCCGATCGCCCGGGCCGGGTTGACGCCCGCGCCGCT
>Ga0187851_10003978_pt1 | contig 12218 bp, 10 predicted proteins | sample June2016WEW_6_10_FD_132997 | JGI IMG/M metagenome (GOLD analysis project Ga0187851, IMG submission 132997) | Peatland microbial communities from SPRUCE experiment site at the Marcell Experimental Forest, Minnesota, USA - June2016WEW_6_10 | ecosystem: Environmental > Terrestrial > Soil >... | reverse complement strand
GGGCTGCAGGTTCTGTATGAGAGGTGTGAGGAGGACCGGCCGGTGGAGGCTCGCCTCAGGCGGCTCCCCGGGCGTGGCATCGGCGGACCTGTCCATGCCTGCCACGATCGGCATGGGCGGGTGCTGTGGCCCCATCGGCGCCGCTCACGACGGCGCCGGTGCGTGGGCGATGAAACCCATGGGATTGATGCGATCAGTCAGCTCGGTGAAGAATTCGGGAGTGAGCTCACGCGTCTCCTCCTCCCAACGCTCCGTGGAGCAGACCTCGACGAACTCGCCCATGCCCACGAAGGTGGCCCGCTCCCCGATGGCGGCGAACTCACGATGGGACGGGTGGAGCAGGAGGCGACCCTGCGAGTCGAGCTCGACATCGCGCGTGCCGGCATTGACCCGCCGGAGGTACTTGCGCTGCTCGGCGGGGGTTCCGGCGGTGATGCTGAGGGTGCGCAGGTGCGCCTCCCAGGTGGCGGTGGGCCAGATCACGAGGCGTCCCTCGGGGCCGATGGAGACCACGGCGCCCGGTGCCAGGTGCGGCCGGAACTGGGCGGGGACTGCAACCCTCCCCTTGGCATCGACGGCGTGATCAAATTGGCCGAGGAGCATGTGAGGTCACGCATCGCCGCCGGCACAGGGCCGGAGGCGGATCGGGTCAGAGACCTTGCGGTCACGTTCACCACTTCTCACCACTTCTCACCACCAGAGTGGCCGAAGACTACTCCGGCTGGCCCAATGCGTCAATCAGAACGGATGTACGCCGGCCGGTCGGAACGGCTCCCCTCCCCGATCGAGCGGGGCGGCGCGCCGGGGCCGGCGAACTCGGGTGTGGCACCCCGGCGGTACACTCGGAGCGCAAGCCGGTCGGACGGCCGCGGGCGGTTCGCCGCCCGAGGAAAGTCCGGACTCCACAGAGCAGGGCGCTGGATAACGTCCAGTCGGGGCGACCCGAAGGAGAGTGCCACAGAAAGGACACAGCCGCGACCACCGTGATCGCGGCAACGGTGAAATGGTGGGGTAAGAGCCCACCGGCGGCCGGGTGACCGGCCGGCCAGGTAAACCCCGCCCGGAGCAAGGTCGAACAGGGGCGGACGCCTCGGCGTCCAGGGGCTGCTCGTCCCACGTCCCGGGTCAGACCGCACGAGGTGCCGGGCAACCGGTATCCAAGATGGATGGCCGTCCCCCACCCCCGGGGTGGGGACAGAATCCGGCTTACAGACCGGCTTGCATCACCCTCCTGCCGCCTGAGCAGGGCTCACCGCCCGAGCGGGCGCGCGCCGCGGGCTCACGGCTGGGCCGCAACTCACGATCACCGGCGCCCGCGCCCGCCGTCACCGCCGCCTTCTCGATCGGCGCCTCGGTTGGCGGGTGCGGCAGCTCCCTTCAGCCCATGGGCGAGTGGGTCGAAGTGCCCTGGCGGGCGCCACATGCAATGAACTAAACCAGCCCAGTCACGGCGACCACTCCACAAGGTGACGCCGGACAGGGGGCGTTGGGAAGGGTGCGGGGTCAGGGGGACGGTTCGCTTGGGCGCCGTCGCGTCCGGCGCACGAGGCGCGGGGCACGGCGGCGGAGTACGCGACGCTGGGTGCGTCAAGCGAAGGTCAGCCTCCGCGCGTGGAGCGTGCGCCGCACGCTAGCGCTCGCCTACGCCCTAATCCTCGGGGCGGTGGGCTCGATCGTGCTCAGCCGTTCCCCGATCGGCTCCACATTTGGGCTCTTCAGCTCGCAGGCACAGTCCCCGGCGGTCACCTTCACAGCCACCTGGAGCCAGCCCATCGGGAGCCCTGGGGGCGAGACCGTAGGGCCGACCAGTCCCTTGCTACGTGCCGTGACGACGCCGGCGCCAAGCACCGACCTACCTTCACCCACCCCGACGCCCACAGCGTCGGAGACACCGGAGCCTGACGCAACCGACACACCCACTCCAGCCATCACCGCGACACCCACGGCGACACCGACACCCACGCCCATCGCCTCGCCGTCTGACGACTCCTCGGACCCGCAGGACGGCGGCGACTGATGGCCACCATGGCTCGCCCCAGTCCGTCTCACCGTCGGCGAAGCCTGGCGTTGCGCATTGTCCAACGCGTGCTCGTCGCACTCGTCGTGGTGCTCGCCCTGTTAGCCCTCGCACTCGCCATCACGCTGCGGCCCAATGCCCAAGGGATCGACGAGATATTTGGCCATCCCGTCTTCAGCGTGGCCTCCGGCTCGATGACGCCTGCCATCGACACCGGCGACCTGATCGTCGACAACCCGATCACCTCGACTCAGGCCACGAACCTCCACGTGGGCCAGATCATCAGCTTCCGGGAGTCGGCATCGAGCTCGACCTCCCTCATCATCAGCCACCGCATCGTCGCCGTGGTCCCCGGCAAAGCCGGCGCCGCCGTCGCCTACCGCACCAGGGGCGACGCCAACAACGCGCCGGACCTCAGCACCGTGGCGCCCAGCCAGGTGCTGGGCGTATACACCGCTCGTGTTCCGTTCGGCGCCTACGTGATCTCCACCCTCCACCAGCCGCTGACCTTCGTGGTGTTGATCATGATCCCGGTCGTCTACATCGTGGAGGAGGAGGTGCGGCGACGGTGGATTGACCTGGGCATCAAGGACACCGAGCGCAAGGAGGCCGCTCGCAAGCAGGCCGATATCAACCGCCAGAGTGAAGTCGCGCCACCCGTATGAGACATCCATCGATGACATTGCCACGCAAGCAGGGAGGGAACATCAGCTGAGCTACTGCGGGAGGACCTCCGATCTGTCGGCGTGAGCGGAATCTGAATTCATCGATTGATATCAGGGAAGGAAGGGAACATTCGAATGAATCTGTTTACCAAGCGCGTTGGGCTGTTGCTCAGTGCCGTGGTCGGGGTCGGCGCCATCGCTGCACTTTCGATCGGTGCGAGCTTTTCACTCTTCAGCGCCACATCGCCAGGTGTGAGCACAACCTTCACGGCGGGGACAATCGCCCTCGACGGCCAAACGGCCAGCTCGTGCCCGGTTGCCGGCAACTTAGAGCCTGGGGACTCCGGCAGCTGCAGTTTCCAGGTGAACTACGGAGGCACATTGCCCGCATACATCGGAGCGGTGGCCACCGTGACGGGCGTGCTCGCACCTGAGCTCACCCTCAGCATCAATGGAGCCGGTCAGCCGAGCGGGAACCCAACGGTCATCGGCAGCAGCACCGGCAACGCTTTCAACGGCGCCGACGGGGCGGGCCCATATACGGCGACCGTTGACTACACCTTCTCGATCAATGCCGACAGCTCCTACCAGGGCCAAACGGGTGTCGTGACCGTCACGTTCTACGCGGTTCAGTGCTCGAACAACTGGGCTGATGGACCGGCGGCGAACGAGCAGTGCGCGGGCCCCGGACCAGCCAATTGGGCGACGTCGGCCAGTGTCCTGTACAACAGCCGGATCGACTACTCCACGTACCAATACTCGCTTTGTTACTACTGCATTCAGATGGGCGAGTTCGGCAATGAGATCAGCCTGGCGAACGGAGGCGGTGCTCTTAGCGACGTGGTCGTCGACATGGCCAACTTCGACACCACCGCCGGGACGATGGACATCACCCTCGACATCTACAACCCGGGCTCAGGGGGGCTTCCGGGTAGCCTGATCGCTCAGGATGAGCAGAGTTTCAGCGTCCCGGCCGCGCCGAACGGGGGGTACGGCTCCCAGTACTGCACCACAGGCGATGGTGCGAGCGACCCCACCTGTGGTATCGCAAACTTCAGCATCACCTTCAATCACTGGGGCAACTACGCGCCGGTGTCGCTGCCGGGCACGGTAGTCTACGGAATCCAGTACAACGACCCGTCGAACTCGGTGGATGGTGGTGTGAACGTCCAGCTCTCCAGCGAGTCTGGTCCTAGCCAGGTCAGCGTGGGAGCCGACACCTTCAACGGTTATGTCTTTACGTCGCTGGCGTCGAGCGCTGCTGGGAACGGCTACGATTACGGCTACAACGACGTGGGTCCTGGGGAGGTCACCTGCTCGACTGTCAGTACGACCTTCACCCAGTACTCCACTGCGACCTGCAACGGCGGGAAACAAGGCTTGGCACCGTACGTGCCGGCCGTGGAATTCGACTCCTAAGGTGGTCCAGCAATGATCTGAACGTCGTTTCGGGGTCGGCGCGGAGCCGGAGCCCGGGACGCCGAAATGAGACAGGGCGGGGCCGGCGGTCTTGAGGCCGCCGGCCCCCAACCCGCACGACGCGAGTGAAGTTGGATGTCAGCAAGGAACCTAATGGCGGGCCGCTCATGACGTCGTCTCCTCCCCCAGTGGGCCAGTCCCAGCGCCGTTCCCGGATGCGCCGTGGAATGGGATGGGCGATCCGGTCCGGGTGGACCGGCATCGCGGGCGCACTCATGCTCGGCGGGGTCTTCCTTACCAGCGCCGGTCTTGCGCTCACCCTGACCGTCGCTCCCGTCGACGCTGCGACGGTCGGCTGCAACGGATCCCTGGTGACCAGCAGCCTCGTGCCCGGAGACTCCGGGAGCTGCACCGTGACCTACAGCGAGACCGCCGCCCAACTCGGCAACCCCTTCAGCGTGACCGTGAGCGTCGACACCACATCGACCGCGGGGCACGGCACGGCGGGCAGCGGGACGGCGACCGAGGCTTTGATCGATGGCCAGGCGAGCGGTCTGCAGGTTGCGGTGACCGACTCCAGCGGCAACACCTTCGGGGCCGGAACTCCGACGTGCTCCGGCGGATACCCGGATGCCGTGTCCTGCTCGAGCAAGGACGACGCGCAACCGGTGCCGGGCACCACCGCAACCAGTTCGTGGAGCGACACCTTCACCATCTCATGGTCACTGCCCCTCGCGGCCGGCAACCCCTACCAGGGGGGCAACGCGACCGTGACGGTTACCCCCTTCTACAACGGCATGTCGGCCCCCACGCCCGTCGCGACCCCCACTCCAACGGGCGGCGTGCTGGGCGTTAGCTTCAGCCCCACCCCGACGGGCGGCGTCTTGGGGGCATCGACACCGTCGACCGGGGCGGGCCCCTCCACCGGCAGCCTGGTCGTGATCGCGCTGGGGATGATGCTGCTGCTCATCGGAGCCTCCGGCCTCGGCTGGGCGACGCGTTCTCGGCGGGAAACACCGTAAAGGAGGGGCAAGCCCTCCAGCGCCAGCCGCGGCCGCGGTCATTCCGCGCGGGTGACATATTCTTCGAGGCATCGCTGGAGAGAAGACGATGCAGCGTCGGCTGACCAGGCTGGCCCTGGCCATCCCGCTCGTGCTGGCCCTGGTCGGGGCAGGCTCTGACCTGACCCAGATCCATCCGGGCACCATGAGCGCGCCGTTGGCGGCGAATCCAACGGCCGGGACCTCGGGAACCGGATTTCAGGGCATCGCAAGAAGGGCGGCGGAAGGGAGCCCCTCCGGATCGGCGGGTGCGACGGGATCGCCCGCTGCGACCGGATCGCCGAGAGCGTCGTCGACGGCAACCGCGACTCCGACTGGCGCGATCGCGTCGCCCCCTCCCGCTGAGGGTTCTGGCCCGAGCCCGATCCTGCTCTACGCTCAGGACTGGAATGGCTACTCGAGCTCGCGCAGCACGGCTGCCTGGCAGCAGGCTGCGGTGACCCACCAGATCCTGGTCGGCAGCCCGGGGCCCGTCTACGGCGACATGATCGGGCAGCTGCACGCGTGGAACCCTGAGCTGAAGGTGCTTGCGTACGACCTGGGGCCGTACACGGTTGCCGGGACCTCCGACTACACAACCCTGATGTCGGAGCACCCCGACTACTTCGCCCGCGACGCCCAGGGTGACCTCATCACCCTGGCGGCTGGAAACGGCTCCCCGGCTTACCCCGACAACACCCTCATGGACGAGGGCAATCCCGGGTGGCAGGCGTTCGAAGCTCAGCGGGTCGCCTCGGAGATCTCCACGTGGGGTTTCGACGGCGCCTACGTCGACTCGATGGGACCGGGCGTCGTGACCGGGAGCACCACGGGGATCCCGATCGATCCCTCCACCGGGCAGGCCTACACCCAGGCCGAGTGGATGGCCGCCGGGGGCGCGACCCTCGACGCCATCAGGGCCGCCATCGGCTCCAAGTACCTCTTCTCCACCGGCCTCGTCAACGGCATCGACTACCAGGACTACACGTACTTGATGTCCGATTCGACGGCGAACGGGTTCCAGACCGACTCGTGGATGCGGCTCGCGGACGCATCGCTGACGGCATGGCCGAGCCCCTCCCTGCTGGCCTCGGATCTCGCCATGGTGCAGTCGCTGCAGGCCCAGGGGAAGGCCTTCTTCGGGTGGACCAAGGTGTGGATGAGCGCAACCCCAGCGCAGGTGTCGGCGTGGAACACCTACGGCCTCGCCGCCTATCTGCTGGTCGACAACGGGGTCAACGACTACTACACCTTCGACTCGCCCTTCGCCTCCGACCGCACCACCATCTTCTACCCCAACGAGCTCGCCGCCCTGGGCGCACCAGACGGGCCCTTCACCCTGAGCGATGGCGTCTACAGCAGGAACTTCCAGTTCGGCTCCGTGACCATCAACACCACGACCAACGTCGCAGCCGTCGACGTCACTCCCTAGGCCTGCATCCACCGCTGGTCCTCTGCTCACGCTTGCTGCGGCGGACGGTGCTCGACTGAAGAATGCGATCGGCTGCCTCAGCGAGGACGACGTCCAGGCGGCGGGCGTGCAAGCAGCCGGTTGACCCCCCGAAAACAGGGGGGGGCTGCTCGCTGCTGACGCGGTGCACCGCGGTCGGCATGTAACATTCAAAGTGAGCCTGGACCGGGAAGCCGGTCGCCATTGAGGGGAGATTCACCGATGTCCGTTCCCACCAACAACCGCGCAACCTTTCGCGCGATCGCGATCGGACTCATCGTGGTCGCCATCGCCTGCGCGGCGGTGGCCATCTACTGGCTGACGGTCAAGTCGACCTTCCTCGCCAGTCATTACGGCCACCAGCCGAAGCATGCCCTCGTGGCCGGGATCGTCGCGGTCCTGGCGCTCATCGCCGCCAGCATCGTCTGGCGCCAGCCCCGGCGCGCCTGAGCTCCCGCGGCGACCTCGCCGAAGCCTCGCCGACCGGCTCGCCGCGCCCCTTCGTCAGAGCCCGATCTGCTCAACGGCGGGAGCGCAGCGCGGGGTCTGCGGTGTCCGCCGGTTGCGCGCGAGCTCGCAGCGCGGAGCCCATCGTGGCCGCCAGCCCCGCCTGAATCGAGGCGTCCCTGTCAGCTGCTGGAAGCGGCCTGTGGGGTGGCGGATCCCATCTCGCCGCCGACGTTGTGCGCATCGACCGAGCGGCCCAGCGCTCGCCTGGCGAATCCATCGGCACGGCGGACCGGAACCCAGAGGATGGGGCCGGCAATCAAAACCACGACGAGGACGATTCCCAGCGCGAGAGTGGGAACCCCGATCAGCTTGAGCCCGGACGCCGTCAAGACGATGGCGAGCGCCCGCCGGACCAGGCGGGGCGGCGCGTGCGACGAGACCAGGGCCCCAAGGAAGACGCCCGGAACGCTGCCGATCACCAGCGCGGTGGTCAGGGCGAACTGGACGTCGCCGAAGATGAGGTGCCCGAGCGCGGCGGAGGCCACCAGCGGCATGGCCTGGACCAGGTCCGTGCCCACCAGCTGGGACGCCTTGAGCCGAGGGTAGAGGAAGAGCAGGCAGGCGATGATCAGCGACCCCGAGCCCACCGACGTCATGCCCACCACCAGCCCCCCGAGAGCTCCGATGAGCAGGGTGGGAATCCGGCGTACGGGGACCCGGCCGTCGTCCGCCTCCTTGAGGTGCTCGCCTCGGGCACGCTGGCGCAGGTTGATCAGCGCCTTGAGAACCATGGCTCCAGCCGACACCAGCAGTGCGGCGCCGAGGGCGAGGTCGACGATGTTCTGAATCTGCCGGCCGTGGGCCAGCACCTTGATGAGCAGGACGCCGACGAAAGCCATCGGCACTGAGCCGATCGAGAGCCAGAGCACCAGACCGCCCTGCACCGTGCCCCGGCGGAGGTGAACCGCCGCCCCCACCGGTCGCATGATCACCGACGCGACCAGGTCGCTGGAGACCGCGGCCGGCGCCGACACGCCGAACACCAAAATGAGGACGGGCGTCATCAGGGCGCCACCCCCCATCCCGGTCATGCCGACGACAAAGCCGACGATGAGGCCGGCGAGTGCGATCGAGATGCTCATGTGCACTGTTCGCGCCCCCTCTCCTCACCAGTGAGCCGAGTCCCGGCTCTTCTCCCGACACCCTCGTTCGGGCTTCGCCCTCACGAAGAGAAGCTAGTGAATAGAAGGGTAACCTCGCTTCACTGCCACTGTCATCACCCAGAATGGGGGGCGCGCTCATCCCAATTGGATCGCTGGCCGGGACCATGGGACAATTGCTGCAAGGGTTCATCGGAGGTCGCGGACCACACCGCGACCAGACAACGGAGGGGGACGGCGTGGCTTCAGTTGACGGCCGGCCGCACATGATCTTCGTCCTCGGCACGGGGCGCTGCGGCTCCACCCTGGTGGAGGAGATCCTGTGCCGCCACCCCGGCGTCGGGTTCGTCTCCAACCTCGAGGACCGATACCCGCTGCCGCCGAAGGCATCACGGTGGAATGGACGCCTCTACCGGGGACTGCCCGCGCGGGCGACGCAGAAGGGACGCCTCCGCTATGCGCCGTCCGAGGCGTACCGGGCTCTGGATCGCCAGCTCTCACCGGTGCTGAGCACCTCCTCGCGCGACCTGGTCGCCTCGGATGTCACCCCCTGGCTGGATCGACGGCTTCGCGAGTTCTTCCTCTCCCGGGCTTCCGCGCAGGGGGTGGACACGTTCATCCACAAATTCACCGGATGGCCGCGGATCGGCTTCCTTGACCGGATCTTCCCCGAGGCACGCTTCATCCATGTCGTCCGCGACGGTCGGGCGGTCGCCAACTCGTGGCTGCAGATGCCCTGGTGGCTTGGATATGGGGGCCCGGACCGGTGGCAGTGGGGCCCCCTCCCCCCGGAGCTGGCGGCCCAGTGGGAAGCATCGGGTCGCTCCTTCGCCGTCCTGGCCGGGCTGCTCTGGGCCTTGCTCCTCGACGCGTACGATGCCGCGGCCTCGCCCCTACCGTCGGCGAGGTGGCTCGAGGTCCGCCACGAGGATGTCACCGCCCGTCCGCGCCAGACGTTCGAGTCGATGCTCGAGTTCTGCGGCCTCCCCTGGGACAGCGGCTTCGAACGCGGCTTCCGGCGCCACAGCTTTGAACGCTCCCGGGCCGACGCCTTCCGCCGCGACCTGCCGGACGCGGAGGTCGAGCGCCTGACGCGCCTCCTTGCGGGCCGGCTCGACGCTCACGGCTACGCTGCCGCGCGCTGACCGCGTCCGGCAGCATTAGCCATGGCGCCCCCCTAAGTGGCCACCGTGAACTTGACCAGCGGGGTGGTCGCTGAGTTGCCGCTGGTGTCCACGGCGCGAGCCGTGGCCGTGTAGGTTCCGCTGTACATCTCGCCCACGAAGCCGAAGCTGAAGGTGCACGACGTCATCGTGGTGCAGACCGGGGCCGCGATGTTCCATTCCTTCGTCGACGACCAGTTGGAGAGACTCCCGTTCCACCAGAGGTTGCTGGTGGCGTTGTGGACAGCGACCTCCAGGTCGCCCAGCGCCACGTTGTCCGTTGCCGTGCCGGTGATGGTCACCTCGGACGCTGGCAGGACCTCCTGTGCTGTGGGCGAGGTGAGCGCCACCGTCGGCGGCGTGGTGTCCCCCGAGGGGGGCGGCACGCTGTAGGAGAACTCCTGCACCCGTCCCACGTTGGCATCCGCCACGTAGATGTCCCCCGCGGCGTCGTTGCTGATCGCCGACGGCTCGTTGAACTGTCCGGCGGCGTTGCCCTTGGACCCGAACTGACCCACGTAGGAGCCGTTCAGTTCAAAGACCTGGATGTTGTCGCGCTTGGTGTCGCTGACATAGACCAGGCCGTTGACGACGTCGATGCCCCAGGGGGACTCGAACTGCCCGTTCCCGGTGCCGTAGCTGCCCCACTGTTCGATCAGGGCGAAGCCGTCCGGGTTGGCGGGGTTGAAGGCGCTGAACTCCAGGATCTGGTTGTCGTAGTTCTGGGTGGCGACGTAGACGTTGCCGCTCGCCGGGTCGACCGCGACTCCATAGTTGCCGCAGATGTTGCCGATCTGTCCGGCGTATTGGGGTGGACTGTCCGAGGCGTTCCAGACGGTCACGGTGCACGACCAGTAGTCAGAGATGTACGCGTAGTCAGTGCCGCCCGTCTCGTGGAAGGTCACGTCCTCGGGAGCTTCGAAGCTCCCGGGCGCGTTCGAGTCCAGGCCGCTCCCGAGACTGGTCAGGTAAGTGCCGTTCTCGGCATAGATGCGGATGTAGTAGTCACGGGTGTCGGCTACCCACACGTCGCCGGTCACGGGATCGACGCCGATCCCGCGTGGGTAGTCCAGGCCGTAGGGCGCGGTGCTCCCACGGTGCCCGTAGGTGGCGTCGAAGGCGCCGTCGCCGGCGAACTCCTGGAAGCGGTCGTTCCAGGCATCCGCAACCCAGACGGTGCCGTCATTGGGATTGACGGCCACGCCGCGAACCTCGGAGAGGAAACCTGGCGCGGGCGGTTCCGGGGGCTGCGGGTAGGCTGCCTCGAAAACACCCGCCGAGGTGAACTCCTCGAAGCGGTAGTCGCTGTAATCGGCAACCCAGACGTTCCCCTGTCCGTCCACGGTGACCTGGCGACCTCCGTCCTGAAACTGCCCGGGACCGGTGCCCAGAGAGCCGAACTGGGTGATCCAGGTACCGTTGAGGTTGAACTCCTCCACCCGGCCGGCCTGGGCGTCGACGACGTAGAGCAGGTCGTTGACGGGGTCGATGGCCACACCCCGGAGGTCACCGGTGAAGTGCCCGACGCCGAAGTCCTGCACCCATCCGCCGTTGTAGTTGCGGGTGCTCGCACAGGTGCCGAGGTTGGGATCGAATTCGCTGACCCTCAGGTTGGACGCGTCGGCCACGTAGACGTCGCCAGAGGAGGAGACGGCGATGCCCATTGCCTGTATGAAATCGCCGGGCCCACTGCCGTAGGTCCCCCACGAGCAGGTCTCGGGGTCCCCGGACTCGTTGGTGTTGTAGACTTGGACCCTGTTGGGGTTGCTCGCACTGCCCGAGAGATGGCCGTTGACAACGTAGAGGTCTCCCGAGCCGTCCATGGCGATCCAGGCGGTGTACTCCGAGCGGGTGTCGACCTCGCCCAGGTAGGTGCCGGTGTCGCTGAACTCCGCGACGTAGCCGGCCGTCTTCTGGGTGCCGTTCTCCGCGACCCAGATGTCGCCGTTGCGGGGGTCGACCGCGACCGACTCGGGCTGGCCCTGTCGCGTCGAGGCCGACTGATAGAAGGAGTTGGTCTGCTGGCCGGTCATCGAGTAGCTGCGCACGAAGAAGTTCCAGTAGTCGCCCACCTCCAGCTGGTTGGTGGCGGCGTCGTAGGCGATGCCCCAGGCGTAAACCCCCGCAGTGCCGGTGCCCCCAATGGTCCGCTCGTAGCCAGGCGCCTGCCAGGCGGCCGCCACACCGGTGGCCGACGTCATCGCCGGGACGGCGCAGACGGCCGCGGTGGCCAGCAACATGAGCCCCGGCCGCATCCCCCGCAGGGGTAGGCGGAACCGCTTCTCTCCCATCAATGCATCCCCTCTGTGCAGGCCATCAACTCCCCTGCTCAGGAGGAGAGCGAGTACCCCAGGATCCTGTCGTTGTAGGTGTCCGCGATATAGAGGTCACCGTTGGGCCCGAAGGCCACGTTCTCTGGGTCGTACAGCGTGGTCGGTCCACCACCGGTCACATCGCCGCCGGTGATCGTGACGCCCGCGGTACCGCTCGGCTCGTTGAACACCACCACCTGGCCGGGGTCGGCACGCTGGGCCACAGCGATGTAGGTGCCGTTTGCGGCCACCCCGTAGGGGTCGGTGAGGCCGGTGAAGGTCCGGACCACCCCGGTCACGGTGCCTCCGCTCACGCTCAGCTCGACCACCCGGCCGTTGCCGCTGTCAGCGACGAAGACGTTGCCGGTGGTCGGATCGACCGCGATGCCGGTGGGGGTGGAGAACTGCCCGGTGCCGCTCCCCTTGGTGCCGTAGGGGGAACCGGGGACGACCTTGCAGGTGCCCGCATCGGCGGTGCAGGTGGCCACGTTCCAGGCCTCGATCCGATTGTTCTTGGTGTCGGCGACCCAGGCGTAGCCGCC